>Ga0181532_10004362_pt1 | contig 12381 bp, 10 predicted proteins | sample PEATcosm2014_Bin_33_FD_119768 | JGI IMG/M metagenome (GOLD analysis project Ga0181532, IMG submission 119768) | Peatland microbial communities from MTU Mesocosm Facility, Houghton, MI, USA - PEATcosm2014_Bin11_30_metaG | ecosystem: Environmental > Terrestrial > Soil > Wetlands > Peat | place...
AGTTCATGCAGCAGCTTGACTATCCCAAGGGCGATCCGCGCAACCCACTCACCGACAAAGAAGTCGAAGAAAAGTTTGAAGCGCTGGCCGAGCCGGTGATGTCGCGAGAGGCGCGCCGCCGCGCCATCGACGGCATCTGGAGTCTGGAGAAACAACCGAGCGTGAGCGAACTGATGAAGCTGTTCAAGGCAGATCGCGCCGTGGCAACTGGGAGCGACTGATGCCACAGACCATCGTCGAGAAGATCGCGCAATCCCACATGGCCGAGGGCCCGAATCGCCCGCTGCGCGCGGGAGACTTCCTCTCTATCCGCCCCTACCATGTGATGACCCACGACAATACTTCGGCGGTTATGAAGAAGTTCAAGGCTATCGGCGCCACGCGCGTAAAGGATGCCACTCAGCCCGTCTTCACTGCGGATCACGATATCCAGAATACGGAAGCGTCCAACCTGGCCAAGTATCGCAGCATGGAAGCTTTCGCGTGCGAGTACGGCATCGATTTCTATCCGCCCGGCACTGGCATCGGCCACCAGATCATGGTGGAGAAGGGATATGTGCTGCCCGGAACGTTCGTTGTCGCGTCGGATTCGCACTCCAACATGTATGGGGCTCTGGGAGCCGTCGGCACACCGGTGGTCCGCACCGACGCGGCTGCCATCTGGGCAACCGGCGAGTTCTGGTGGCAGATACCGCGCACCGTCCAGGTTGTGCTGGAGGGCACGCTGTCGCCGGGTGTGACCGGCAAGGATGTCATCATCACTCTCTGCGGGCTCTACAACCAAGAGGAGGTTTTGAATGCCGCAGTCGAGTTCGCCGGCCCGGGCGTGGCATCGCTCAGCATCGACGCGCGCTTGAGTATCGCCAACATGTCCACCGAGTGGGGTGCGCTGGTGGGTTGGTTTCCTGCGGATGAAGTGACTCTAAGTTATCTAGCTGCGCGGAATCGCGAGCTACGAGCACAGGGCATCGTGCGTATACCGCAGGAAACGTTCGCGGAGTGGCGCACGAACCCTCCTGCTCCAGATGCTGACGCAGTCTATGCCGGGCGCATTGTGCTCGATCTTGCCGAGGTCACGCCGCACGTTTCCGGACCGGACACGGTGCAGATAATGCAGTCGGTGACCGAAATCGCTGAGAAGAAAGTTGCAATCCAGAAAGCTTACCTCGTCTCTTGCGTGAACTCGCGCTTGGAGGACCTTGCGGCAGCCGCGAAAGTCTTGCGCGGCAAGAAAGTCGCCTACAGTGTGCAATTCTACCTCGCTGCCGCCAGCCGCTCGGTACAGGAAGAAGCGGAGAGGCAAGGCATCTGGCAAACGCTTCTCGATGCCGGGGCACATCCCCTGCCGTCGGGATGCGGACCGTGTATCGGTCTTGGTACCGGGCTCCTCGAGCCAGGCGAGGTTGGCATCTCTGCAACCAATCGCAATTTCAAGGGACGCATGGGCTCGCGCGATGCGCAGTGCTATCTCGGCAGCCCCGAGGTCGTTGTAGCCTCGGCGGCTGCTGGATACATCTGCGGGCGAGGAGAGCTGCAATCCCACAATGTGGTACGACGCTTTGACAAGTTCCCTGCACCTTCCGCCAGGTCCGAAAGGGTGGAAATACTTCCCGGATTTCCAGCGAGCGTCCGTGGCCGGTTGGTCTTTCTGCCGCAGGACAACCTGAACACCGATGGCATGTATGGCAAGGACTACACCTATCGCGAGGACATGACACCCGAGATGATGGCGCGCGTGGTGATGGAAAACTACGATCCTGAATTTGCTGAGCGAACGGCGGGAGGGGATGTCGTCGTTGGCGGATTCAACTTCGGTACCGGCTCCAGCCGCGAGCAGGCGGTAACGGCTCTGAAGTGCAAAGGCATTCCGCTGGTGATTGCGGGCAGCTTCTCGCAGACGTACCTGCGCAACGCCTTCAACAACGGCTTTCTTTGTATCGAGGCGCCGGGACTGGCGAATCGCTTGCGCTCCAGGTTTGCCGACGCGGTGGCCCTTAAAGAAAAGACGATCATTCCCGGCGACGCGATCGAGGTGGACCTCTCGGCCAGCACAATTCGCTATGCGGGTGAGACGTTCGCGTTCCCAGCGCTGGGCAGCGTACCCCAGTCACTGGTGATTGCCGGAGGAGTGGAGAATTTGGTCAGCCGCAAGCTGGAAGCTGGCATGGCCGCGGCACAGGTTTAGGTGACTCTCACAATGTGGGAGTACGGTTCCGGGGATTGGAATGTGATTATACGGGTCCCTCGACTCCGGCGGCCAAACGAAGGCCGCCTCCGCTCAGGATGACACCTAGAAATAATACGAGGTCGCAATCATGGCAAAACGTACAATCGTGAGCATGCCTGGCGATGGCATTGGCAATCAGGTGCTACCGGAGGCGATTCGCGTACTCGAGGCCGTGGGCTTCGAGGCTGACTACGTGCACGCCGACATCGGTTGGGAGTGCTGGATCAAAGAAGGAAACGCGCTGCCGGAGCGCACTATCGATTTGCTGCGTCAGCACAAAGTCGGACTCTTTGGAGCCATCACCTCCAAGCCCAAGAAGGAAGCTGAAGCCGAGCTCAACCCAGCGCTGAGAGGCCAGGGTTGCCAATACTTCAGCCCCATCGTTTCGATGCGCCAGAGGTTCGGCCTCGACGTCTGCATGCGGCCGTGCCTGTCATTTCCAGGCAATCCGCTGAACTTCATCCGCAAGAAGCCAAGCGGGGGATTCGAAGAGCCTAAGGTCGACGTCGTAGTTTTCCGTCAGAATACCGAAGGCCTGTATGCCGGCGTCGAATGGACTGATCCTCCGCAACAGGTCCGCGACGCGCTTCGCTCCCATCCCAAGTTCAAGCCCTTCGCGAATATATCCGGCGAAGATCTCGCGGTCTCCGTCCGCATCATCACTCGTCCGGCCGCGCGCCGCATATGCGACGCTGCGTTCCAGCACGCTCGCAAGTTCGGCTACAAGTCGGTCACCATCTGCGAGAAGCCCAACGTTTTGCGCGAGACCTCTGGCCTGATGGAAGAGGTTGCGAAACAAGTGCAGAAGCAATACAGCGAGATTCCCCTGTGGTCCACGAACATCGATGCGCAGACCATGTGGCTCACCAAGAATCCGGAAGACTACGGCGTGATCGTCGCCAGCAATTTGTTTGGCGATGTGATCAGCGACGCTTTCGCCGGACTTGTGGGTGGTCTTGGCTTTGCCGCCTCGGGCAACATCGGCGAGGAAGTCGCGGTATTCGAGCCGACACACGGCTCGGCGCCAAAGTATGCCGAACTCGATCCGCCGATCGTGAATCCGATTGCGATGATCCTTTCGGCTGCGATGATGCTCGATCACATCGGCGAGCGCGAGAAGGCGGAGAAAATTCGTAAGGCAATTGCCGCAATTGTCGCCGAAGGCGAGGTTCGCACCTACGACATGCTACGAATTCCGGGGGGAACGAAATCGTTGGCCCAGGGCGCGGCATCAACCAGGCAGATGACCGATGCCATCCTGGCGAAACTTGGCGCAGCAGTGGAGATGGCTTATGCCGGTAGCGGTCGAGACTAGCGGCCTACGACGTGGCGAGGCGGGGCGCGCCGGGGGCGACGTCCGCTCCGACCTGCACGTCAGCATCGAAGAGCGTGCCAGCGGCGGCATTGAAATTGACCTGCATTCGCGGGTGGACATCTACTACGGCGGCAGCATACGCCAGCAAGTTCGGGACGTTTTGCAAGCCCTTGGCATTGAGCATGCCTATGTCGACATCGTCGATGAAGGCGCGCTGCCGTTTGTTATTGCCGCGCGAGTTGAGGCGGCGGTTCGGCGTGCTGGTCTTGCGGACGGTAAGTCCGCCCTGCCAGAGGCGGTCGAGTTGCCGCCCCCCTCGGCTAAGGATCGGCTGCGACGCTCGCGACTGTATCTGCCCGGCAATGAGCCTAAGTACTTCATCAATGCCGGACTGCACGCTCCCGATGCGATCATCCTCGACCTGGAAGATTCGGTTCATTTTGCCGAAAAAAACGCTGCTCGCCTGCTGGTGCGGAACGCGCTGCGGGCGGTGGATTTTGGCGCGGCCGAGCGCATGGTGCGAATCAATCAGCTGCCGCTCGGCCTTATGGATTTGGAAGAGATCATCCCCCAGGCTCCTGACCTTATTCTGATCCCCAAAGTCGAAACCCCGGAGCAGGTGTCTGACATTGTGGGAGCTGTGGATGCCATCGCGAAGCGCAATGGTCTGAATCGTCCGATCTGGCTGATGCCAATTCTGGAGTCGGCGCTAGGCATCGAGAATGCCTTCCATATTGCCCAGGCTTCGGACCGCGTCGCGGCAATCACCCTTGGACTGGAAGACTACACCGCCGATCTGGGAGTGGCCAAAACGGCGGCGGGAGCGGAATCGCTCTATGCGCGGATGCGGGTGGCCAACACGGCGCACGCAGCACATGTGCAGGCAATCGACTCGGTATACGGCGACGTCGCCGACAGCGACGGGTTGCTGCGCTGGGGCGAGGCGTCGCGGGCCATGGGTTTCCAAGGCATGGGCTGCATTCATCCCATTCAAATCGAAATTATTCATCGTGCCTTTGCTCCTACAACGGCGGAGTTGGAGAAAGCGTTGTTAATTGTTGGCGCTTACGAAGAGGCCCAGGCCCAAGGGCTCGGGGTCGTCAGTCTGGGCGCAAAGATGATCGACGCTCCGGTGGTGCAGCGCGCGCTGAAACTGGTCGCTCGCGCCAAGCAGATGGGACTGACATCAGGAGGAGAATCGTGAGCATCGGCGTGGCTACGGGGCTGGTCACGAATGCCGTCGGCCGTCGCGTGCCAGGCATGGTCAACGGCCGACAGCAAGTGCCATACGAGGGGGTCGATGGGCATCGTCCCACCGGCCGTAAGGCTGGGCCGTTGATCCGCAGCAACAGCGACTATCCCACAAACGGGGACAAGCGGGTGCCCGACCTGGAGGCCGCGCTGCGGCTTTGCGGGCTTCGCGATGGGATGACGATCAGCAATCACCATCACCTGCGGAACGGAGACCTTGTTGCGCTGACCGCCTTGCAAACCGCAGCACGCATGGGCGTCAAAGACCTGGTGTGGTTCCCGAGCGCATCTTTTCCTTGTCAGGAGCCAGTGATCGAGCTGATGAAATCCGGAGCGGTACACCATATCGAAGGCAGCATGAACGGCCCGCTCGGCGACTACTGCGCACATGGCCACATGCGCGGGATGGGAGTGTTGCGCTCGCACGGCGGACGCTGGCAGGCGGTACAGGATGGCGAGGTGCACATCGATATCGCTGTCATCGCCGCTCCTGCCGCCGATTGTTTCGGCAACGCCGATGGTTCGCACGGCAAGTCGGCCTGCGGCTCGCTGGGCTTCGCGCTTGCCGATTCTATTTACGCCGATCGCGTCATCGTCGTGACCGACAATCTCGTTCCCTTCCCCTGCATTCCATGGCAGATCCAGGGCAACAATGTCGACTACGTCGTGGAAGTCGATTCCATCGGCGATCCGTCGAAGATCGTGAGCGGTACAACGCAGATCACACGCAGCCCGGATCGCCTGCGCATCTCGCACCTGGTGGCGCGATTCCTGCGCGACAGCGGCATCATGCACGAAGGTTTTTCGTTTCAGGCAGGCGCCGGAGGTATCGCGCTGGCCTTCGTTGACTACCTCGCGCACATGATGAAAGCTGCGAATGTGAAGGCCAGCTTCGTCCGCGGTGGTTCAACGAAGTATCTTGTCGATCTGCTGAATGAAGGCCTGATCGGATACATTCTCGATGGCCAGACCTTCGATCTCGATGCCGTGCGCTCCATCGCCAGGGATCCCCGGCATGTGGCAACCAGCCCTTTTACCTCGTACAACTTTCACGGCAAGGGAAACTTCGCATCGATGGTCGACGCGGCGGTGCTGGGAGCGACCGAGGTTGACGTGAACTTCAACGCCAACGTGGTCACGCACTCCGACGGGCGCCTGCTGCACGGCATTGGCGGCTGGCAGAACTGCCTCTTCGCGGGATGCAGCATCCTCGCCCTGCCTTCATTCCGCGATCGCATTCCGGTCATTGTCGACGAGGTGACCACCATCACCGGTCCGGGCGAACTGATCGACGTGATCGCGACCGAGCGCGGCATCGCCATCAATCCCCTGCGTCAGGACCTCCTCGACGCAGTGAAAGGCAAAGGCCTGCCGATTCGCTCGATCGAAGAGATCAAGACCGAAGTGGAGAAAATCTGCGGTGGCAAACCCGCCAAACCTCGCCTGCTCGATAATCCGGTTGCGGTGGTGAAGTGGGTGGACGGAACAGTGCTCGATACGGTCTGGCAGGTCGTGGACGACAATCCCTACGCGCCAAAGGTCAGCGGTGGAGAGTAGCTCTTCTTGGGAAAGTTATTCAGCCGGGCTGCGACTGCCCGGCTGACTCTGTCTTGGAAGGCTTCGAACAGTCGGCGGAGGACATGTCCGGCGGGCAGAGCAGTCGCCAAGTTGGCCGTCACAGCTACTGCTGCGGTGGCTCCAGCTTCTGCGCCTCGGCTACGGCCTTCTCCGCTCCCTGGAAACCGATGCGGGAATGGGTGCCGTCACAGAAAGGTTTGTTGGTCGAGCCGCCGCAGCGGCAGAGGGAAAATGCTGGTTTACCGGTGAGGTCGTAGGGATTGCCGTCTGCATCTACCAATTCGATTGTGCCTTCGGGTGCCTCGACCCGAAAAGGTCCATTGTTGCGGACCGTGATCTTCACTTGCGCCATGTATCCTCCAAAAGTGTTCGGCGCCATGCGCCGTTCGTCCATTGTATTGGGTGACCGAGGAATAGTGAAGAAAGGCTCGGCTCTTTGCTAAGAGTTTGGAGCTGCCACTACTTCTTGAACGCGACATTCACCAACAACTTGTCGCCTTCCACATCGACCACGTTGCAGAAGGTACGGTCGCCGCGGCGGTTGAAGTCAAGCCCTACGCGGCTGCGCCCCATGCGCAGGTTGCGAATGCGCAGATGGTCAAGCCAGTCGGGCAGTTGCGGATTGACGATATTCAGCTCCTTGCGTGGCGCGCTGGGGTGCAATCCCAGCACTGATGTCAGGATGAGGAACATTGCGCCCGAGGCCCATGCCTGTGGCGAGCACGAGACCGGATAATGTACTGGCTCGTCGTATTCACGGCGTTGCACACCGCAGAACAGTTCCGGCAAACGGTAGTCGCGGAACTTTGACGCCGCTTGATACAGCGAAGTCAAAATCCGCAGTGCGCCATCGCGCATATCGTTTACTGCCATTCCGTGGGCGATGATCGAGTTGTCGTGCGGCCACACCGAGCCGCGATGATAACTCAGCGGATTAAAGACGCGTTCTTCCTGCGACATGGTCCGCCATCCCCAGCCGCTGAACATGTCGTCGCGCATCAGGCGATTGGCGACAATGCGCGCCCGCTCTTTGTTGATGATGCGGGTGAACAATGATTGTGTGAGTTTGGCTTGGCTGCCGGCGTATCCGCCGCCACGTCGGCGGCGTGCTATTCCGCTTTCACCACGATCAACTCGAAGCTGCCGGGGACCATCGTCGGCCTCTGTCCCGGAGCCACTGGCTTGTCTTCACGCTGGGCAGTCACCAGATAAACGACATTGTTCTCTTTGTCGAGCGCCATCGTCCTCGCGCCGCGCACCGTGGTGAGGTTCTGCTGGACGGTGTACTTGTCCGGAGTGTCCTCGTGGATCACCGTCAGAACGCCCTCGCCGCAGGACATAAAAACCTGCTCCGTATTGGGGTTGAAGCGTCCAGCATCGACACCTTCGCCGATCGGCACCGTGGTCACTACCTTGCCGGAATCGGAACTGACGACGACCATCATCTTGTTGCCACATCCGGCGAAGAGACGATGGTTTTTCACATCAAAAGCCAGTGCGCTCGGCTCCTCACAGGGCGCGATTGACCATGTGTTCAGCACCGACAGCTTCGTGACGTCAATTTCGGCGATCTGGCTCTTGTCTTCAATGTTGACATACAACTTGCCTTTTTCATCGCTAGCCGGGAACTCGGGTTTGCCGCCGAGTGGGACTGTACCAACAACCTTACCGGTGGCCGCGTCAATCACGGTCGAATCCTGGCTGCGCGCGTTGAAGGTGAAGACGTGTTTGGAGAACGGCTCATACAGAATCGCATCTGGGCGCTCACCAACCTTCACGCTGCTGATCTTGTTCAGCGTCTTCAGATCGAAGATAGTAACCGTGTTGTCGCCGCCGTTGCTGACGAAGCCGCGGCCGAGCTCCGGCGCGAGCGCGACTCCGTGAATTCCCGATAGATCAGCAATGTCGCCGGCAACCTTCAGCGTCTTGGTGTCAATCACCATCACGTGGCTGCCCCGCGTGATGAACAGGCGCTGACCATCATGGTCGTAAGTGAGGTAGTCCCATCCGCCCTCACCGCCAAGCTTGACGCGTTGGGTTACCTTGAATTGCTTCTGGGCAAATGCCGGTATGGCCGCGAACACGGTTGCAGTAATAGCGATGGCGATAATCCGCTTCACAATCAGCTCCTTTTCGTCGCTGGGGTGGCTACTATGCTCAGAGCTCGGCCGCGTCCTGGCGCGCTAAACGATCCGTGGGAACGGAGCAGCAAACCCTACCGAGGACGATTTCCAACCTTACTCGGGAGCCAATCGCAACGCAAGTGGTCGAACGACGCGCTACTCACTTCGGCCCACGGAATTGCGAGGCGATGATGACGGTACAAGTGGGAAAACCTAAACCTATCGATACAAATCGCGATCTCATACCGCGCTATCTTCGAAAGTTTGGTCGGAGGGACACTTTCGGCCGACTTTTGTCCCTGCTTCAAATACCGGCCCTGTTCCGTAATGCGTTCGACAAGCAGCTCAATTGGCCGGTTTCCACAAGGCCGCGCCCAGAACTCGTCCAGGACCCGGCTCTTGCACGAACGCGATGACACGAACGTTGCCGGGATCCGTGCCTGGGTTCAATTTGACTTGAAAGTCCTGGCTGAAGTGGCCATTCTTACCTAGCTTTCCGATTTTCTTGATGTCTTGAACGACAGCGACATGACTCAGATGTTTGCCGGAATTTTCTCCACTCGCAACTTGCGACTCGGCATGACCAAGGGCCACGGCCACGAACACATCGGCGTTGTGCTTATCGGTCGTGTTATCGATATCGATGTGTCCGCTGATTTCCTGGGCCTTGCTCGCGCCCGGGTTCACGGAATCGATGTGTAAAGAAAGTTTGGGAGTAGCGACGTCGCCGCGTAGGGACTGGAGTATCTGCGCCTGGTCTCCCTGCAACACGGTGGTTCCATCCACAATTATTTGTGGGGTATAGGGTTCCTTCAACTTGAGAGCGCGCACATAGTCAATCTGCCGCTCGGTCAGGGATGACGAAGAGTAAGGATCTTTCCAGCCGTCGTGGTTCCAGTAATCCACATGTTCGCTGAGGACGATCAATTGAGCTCCCGAGACCGGTTGCGTAGCATCCATCTGCTGCACGAGCGCGTCCGCGGGAGGACAACTGGAACAACCTTCCGAAGTGAACAGTTCGAGAAGAATTGGCGTGGGGACATTCTTCTGCGTGTCCGCGGTCTGACCGCGAGCCACTGTGGTGACGATGACGAGCACAAGGCTAGCGATTCTCGCCAACTCATGCACCGTGTTTCTCGTCGACTGTCGCGGGCTAAACCTTGCACCAATGCGGAACATAATTTCCTCCCTTAATTCATTTTCTTAGACGTCCTCGTCTGGTATCAGTAACTGGGTAACTTATGCCATCCACGGTGCACGGCCAAAACGGTGTCTTCATGATGAACTGCTAAGTGGTCCGTCGCAATAGCCACTTGAAGCATTTCTGATATGACCGCTATCGTAGGAAGAATGAAGAAGACATCCAGCGCAGTCGTGCCCGTCGTCGCAGTCAATCGAAAGACAGCTCGTCCACTGCACAACCAGATCTATGACGCCTGCCGCGCGCGAGAAGTATGGCTCATACCTCTGTCGTCTTCGTCGGCCTAAAGGCCTCCTCGGGATGACAAATCAAAAGGACTTGTGACGGCGCACCTTTCGGCAAGCTCAGGGCAGGCTCTAAAGGTGCGCCCCTTCGAAATACGCGGAAGTCGACCCAGCCCAGCTCTCGCGCCCTCCGAGATCCGGGAGACTACGACCTCGTCGATCTATCGATTGACTCGCGCCGCCGAGCGCAAGCGGCTTAGAATCAACCAGACGGTGCAACATGTCGCAGACATCGAAACTCAGTTTTCTGGTACTTGTGGGTGCTGTGCTTTTGGGAATCTTTGTCGCGCGCAGCCATCAGCCGGCGCCCGACTTCTCGCTGCCCGGAACCTATGGCGGCCGCTTCGACCTCGCGTCCTACCGCGGGCGGCCGGTGCTGCTGGTCTTCTGGACGACCTCGTGCCCCATCTGTCAGCGGGAGCTTCCCATGCTGAGTCAGTTGGAGCCTGAGTTCCGAAGCAAAGGTGTCTCGGTGCTGGCGATCAACATCGGCGGCGAGGCTGGCGCGGGCAACTTCATCAGCGCAAACAGCGCCAACCTCACATCGCTTTCCGATGACGACGGCGCGGTGTCGCGAGCCTATCGCGTCGGCGGAGTGCCCGAGCTGGTCCTGGTCGGCGGCGATGGGAAGATCAGGCGCTCCAGCTCCGGCTGGACCGGCCAGCGCGTCTTGCGCGAATGGATGGACTCGGCCGGCGGGTCCTGAGCTTTCCTTCCACGCGGGTGGGAATTCGGGTGCCCCGGTCTCGCGACTTTCGAGACCTGGGTCCCTTTGATGGTTGACGAATCTCCCGGGTCTCGAGAACCGCGAGACCCGGGCCACCCGGCCTCACCACGCACGTCTATAATTCCTAGAAAGCGAAAACACCCCAATGCCGCTAAATCATCTTTTCGTCCTCGCGCTGGCGCTCGCGCTGTCGTCTACCGTCTATGCCGACAGTCCCTTTGTCGGCAAGTGGAAGATCGACGAGGCCGCGAGCCACATCGCAGGAACAACCGACTCCGTCACCGCCGTGGGACCGAACACCTGGAAGTTCCAGTACGGCTCCTTTTCCTGGACCATCAAAGCGAACGGCACCGACCAGCCAACTCCCTTTGGCACGACGGCGATAAAGGTGGTGAGCCCGACGGTCTGGCAGTTTACCGACAAGAGCAACGATCGAGTGACAGCAACCGAAACCTGGACGCTCTCTGCCGACGGCAAGACGATGACCCGCACCTTTAACGGCCAGAAGGAAGACGGCGAACCTTTCAGCGGCGTTGCGACCGTGAAGCGCATCGCCGGCACCACTGGCTTCGCAGGCACCTGGCAGTCGACGGAGGTGACGATGACCTTCACCGAAATCGACATTTCACCCAACGGCGAGGACGGCATCACCGTACTCGTCCCTGCCGATGGGACGACCTATACGCTGAAGTTCGATGGCAAGGATTATCCTGAGGTGGGTCCCAGGATTCCGGACGGACTGACGGTTTCGGCAAAGCGGACCGGCACGCGCAACATTCAAGTCACTACCAAGCTGAACGGCAAGACCTTCGACTCCGAAGAATGGAAGCTCTCGGCCGACGGCAAGACCTTCACCTACATCCAACACGACTCCGGCACTGACCAGCCCATGCTGGTCATCCTTCACCGTTCCGGCAATCCCTGATGCGCCGGGTCTTCGAGCTTTGGCACTAAGCTAATTGCTAGTTGCCAATTGCTTCTTCCTGCTTCCTACGGAAAGCTGACCTTCAGAATGGTTCCATTCGTTCCTACCATCCATCCATTCTGCGGATTGGCGAAAGCCACGGCCCAATATCCTATGGCGCCAGGCAGCGTATACCATGTGGTTCCTTCGTCCGGCGTCCAGGCTGCGCCTCCGATATCGGCAGTGATCACGGCGTAGCGGGTGTAATCCGTTGGGCTGTGTTTCGCCCGACCTCGACCGTCGTGCTGCCCGCCGCCAACGCCAGTGGTGTTGCTCAGATAAGAGACGCAGAAGATGGCGTACGCCACAGGCGGATTATTTGTGAGCTGCCACGTCTGGCCGCCGTCATTCGAGGTCGCGGTCTGCGCCTGGTAGACGGCCATTCCCGGAGCGAGACTTCCGCCGCCCAGGATGCCGTTGCTCGCGTCGCGAAAGGCAACGCTAAATCCGCCGGCAATCGGCCCGCTAGCTAGCGGAGTGTCGTAGGCGGCCCAGGTGTTGCCGCCATCGGTGGTGGCCAGAATTCTGGCGATGTCGGAACCGCCGGTGGCAATCCAGGCGTTGCTCGTGCCTTGCGTTGCCACGCAAGTTCCGCTCGAGGAAAACGACGCCTCGCCGGGCAACGCAGGCGGCATGTTGTTGGCGATGCTCTGCCACGTCATGCCGTCGGTAGTGATCAGGTCGGGAAAGACGCCGTTCACCGAATCGCTA
>Ga0181532_10004366_pt1 | contig 12374 bp, 5 predicted proteins | sample PEATcosm2014_Bin_33_FD_119768 | JGI IMG/M metagenome (GOLD analysis project Ga0181532, IMG submission 119768) | Peatland microbial communities from MTU Mesocosm Facility, Houghton, MI, USA - PEATcosm2014_Bin11_30_metaG | ecosystem: Environmental > Terrestrial > Soil > Wetlands > Peat | place...
CCCCGTCATCGTGGATCCGAGCCACGCTACGGGCGTGGCCAGCATGGTGGAACCAGCCAGTTGTGCCGCGATTGAATATGGCAGCCACGGATTGATCATTGAGGTGGCTTGCGACCATGTTGGTTCGATCCGGCCGAAATGCGATGCGGCCCAAGCGATCAGTCCGGCGACACTCCGTACTATCGTCAGTTTTATCGATGCTCGCATGGAGCATGTTGCGCGCAAGAAGGCACAGGTCGTCTAGATTCGCAGAGCAGTGACCGGCCAACCTTTCAGAAGTACGACTTCCCTCAGGACTCTTTCCATTTGCGGTAACGGCGGATTGCCGCGTTCGTCGAGCTGTCGTGCTTGAGTTGCGGCTCCGTTTTGCTCCCCAGTTCCGGGATGATACGCTGCGCCAGCACTTTACCTAATTCCACTCCCCACTGGTCGAAGGAATCAATTTGCCAAACGGTGCCCTGCGTGAACACCGCATGTTCATAGAGCGCGACCAGCTTGCCCAAAGCTTCCGGAGTCAATTGCTCCAACAGAATTGTGTTCGAGGGGCGATTGCCCTCGAACACGCGATGCGGCACCAACCAATCGGGTGTGCCATCGGCTTTCACTTGCGCCGGTGTCTTACCGAACGCGAGAGCTTCACTCTGTGCAAAGATATTGGCCACCAACATGTCGTGGTGGTGCCCGAGGGGATTCAGCGCCTTGGCAAAGGCAATGAAGTCGCAGGGGATCAAACGTGTGCCCTGATGAATCAGTTGGTAGAAAGAATGTTGGCCGTTGGTGCCCGGCTCGCCCCAGAAAATTTGGCCGGTTTCATAATTCACTTTCGCTCCGGTGAGCGTGACGTGCTTGCCGTTGCTCTCCATTGTCAGTTGTTGGAGATAGGCGGGGAAGCGCTTCAGGTACTGCTCGTAGGGCAAAACAGCAACGGTTTGGGCGCCAAAAAAGTCCGTGTACCAGAGACTCAGCAGACCAAGCAATACGGGAAGATTATGCTCCAAGGGAGCGGTGCGAAAATGCTCATCCATCTGGTGAAACCCGCTGAGCATGGACCGGAAATTTTCCGGGCCGATCGCAAGCATCGTAGAGAGGCCAATGGCAGAGTCCATGGAATAGCGGCCACCTACCCAATCCCAAAATCCAAACATGTTGGCGGTATCAATTCCGAATTTCGCTACTTCCGTGGCGTTTGTGGACACCGCCACAAAATGTTTTGCGACGGCCTTTCCATCTCCCCCCAAACCCTTCAGCGACCATTCGCGCGCGGTGTGGGCATTGGTCATGGTTTCAAGCGTGGTGAAGGTCTTCGACGAGATAATGAAAAGCGTTTCCGCGGGGTCCAGGTCCACGACAGCCTCGGCGAAGTCGGTGCTGTCGACATTCGAGACAAAGCGAAAGGTGATGCTGCGGTCGCTGTAAAACTTCAGCGCTTCGTAAGCCATGACCGGACCAAGGTCCGACCCGCCGATGCCGACGTTAATCACGTTGCGAATTCGCTTTCCGGTGTGGCCTTCCCAGGTTCCGCTGCGAACGCGATTGCAGAACTCCGTCATCTTGTCGAGCACGGCATGCACTTCCGGGACTACATTCTTGCTATCGACCAGAATGGAAGCATCCCGGGGTGCGCGCAGGGCCACGTGGAGCACGGCGCGGTTTTCCGTAATATTGATCTTCTCACCTCGAAACATGGCCTCGGTTCGTGCCTGCAAACCGGATTCCCGCGCAAGGTCGAGAAGCAGCTTGATAGTCTGCTCGCTAATCAGGTTCTTGGAGTAGTCCAGGTAAATCCCCAAAGTGTCCAAGGTGAAACGCTCGCCTCGCTTGGGATCGGCATCGAACAGTTTTCGCAAATGGGTAGCCTGGATTTTCTTGTGGTGCGCTTTGAGGGCCACCCAGGCCTTACGCTTTGTCAGTGGCTTAATTTCTGAAACTCCTGAAGTGTGTTTAGATCGTCTTGCCATGGTCCGGCTCCTTATGGGTTTTCGAACTTATCGGGATTGCGGTTTCTTCTCGGGCTTGTGGACTTGACCGACCTCTACTTTCCAGAGACGGAAGCCGCCGACAAAAGCGTTGAAGTTGTCTCCCAGACGGCAGTGAGGAGGCAGCTCCTTAAGTTTCTTGGCATTCCCTCCCCCGATCACGACGTCGTCGGGTTCGATTGCTTGGACTAATTCCTCCACCACTTCGGCCACCTGCTTGCGCCACTTTTTCTTACCGTGCTTCTCCAAGCTGCGGCGCCCCACGTAGTCTTCATAGGTTCGCTTCTTGTAAGGGAGGTGCCCAAGCTCCATGGGCTCGACGATGCCATCCTCAACGAGGGCTGTGCCAAGGCCGGTGCCCAAACCTAGAAACAGCATCCGCCCTTTTTTGTAACTTCCGAGCGCCTGCATGGCGGCATCATTCATCACTTTGACCGGACAGCCCAAGGCGCGATCAAAATGGAAGCCCACCCAACCCTTCCCGAGGTTGTATGGTTCGACAAAGGCACGGTCGCGCAGCACTGGCCCGGGGTAGCCGATCGAGATGACATCGTATTTCCAATCCTTAGTGGCTTCTTTTACGCCCTTGACCATCTCTCTCGGGGTCAGCGTTGGGCCAGACTCGAATTTCCGCGGCGTCTGCTCACCGCTGAGTAACAGCTTGACGTTAGTTCCACCGATATCGATCACCAGTACCTTCATCTGTGACTCTCCTTGGTGTGGGCCATCCGAGGGCGAAGCCGCCGTACGCTGCCTCTTAGAGTGTACCCAAATCTACTCCAGCACGGCGCATCTCCAGCCATGAAAAGTAGGAAAGAGAGGGGGCTCTTCCCGGTTTGAAGGCGTCACGCTGGTCGGTGCGCAATTCGGTGCGCTCGTGCCAAGACAAAAAGATGACGCAAGCTGCAGGAAACCAAATCGTTACCATACAAAGTCTTGCACAGGGTTTCCTCAACCTCCGCTTGACACAACCGCGATTGAGAAGTAATTTTCCACAATGTTTTTCCGGGGTGACAAGGTTTAGTTCCTGCAGTGGGGAGCTTGTCGGACGGAGACTCTGAAGAATGCTTTCTCCTGGCTAACGACTGTTTTGGGGAAAGACTTGAGTCTTGACGTACTAAATCAGGGCGTCACGCTCTCTGCTCGTGCTTTGAATCCGGAAATGTTCTTGTTTGGGGATGCCGAGAGGGGTGAAGAGAATGCGTAAGAAATTCTTATTTGTGGTCCTAGTCTGCGCAGCTGCACTGTGTTGCGGGCAGAGAGCCTACGGGCAGGCAACGGGCAGTTTCTTTGGGACGGTTACGGATAAGTCCGGCTCTGCGATTTCCGGCGCATCTGTCAAGGTTTCATCGCAAAGCACGGGCGCGGTCCGCGAGGCCACATCGGATGAGACCGGCCATTACACGATCAACCTGGTGCCCGTAGGCACGTATACGGTCCGAATTGAGTTCAAGGGTTTCCAGACCGCCGAGACCAAAGATGTAAAGCTGCAAGTGGATGAGCAACGCGAGTTGGACTTCGCACTGTCACCTGCCACGGTGAGTTCTTCGGTGGAGGTCGTGGCGAACGAAGTGGCTGTCGAGACAGCAAATCCCACTCTCGGTCAGGTTATTACATCGCAGCAGGTTTCTCAGCTCCCCTTGAACGGGCGCGATTTCGTGCAACTCGCGACACTGACTCCGGGCACCACCCAGGAAACCAACCCCAACAGTTTTTTTACCAGCGGCGCCAGCAGCGAAGTTGCTGCCCGCGGTTCGTATTCATTGTCTGTGGGTGGCTCTCGACCCAATAGCACAGATTGGCTTCTCGACGGCGCGGACGACAACGAGTTGACCGCTGGCGGCGTCGCGATCTATTCCTCGATCGACTCTATTCAGGAGTTCAAAGTCCTCACCTATAACTACTCCGCGGAGTATGGCACCCGCGCGGGACCGACCGTGCTGCTAACCACCAAGTCCGGCTCCAACGATTTCCATGGCTCTCTGTTCGAGTTCCTGCGTAACACGGCGTTGGACGCCAAGAGTTTCTTCGCGACCTCTACGGAGAAGTTCAACCTGAATCAGTTTGGCGGTTCCATCGGCGGGCCGATTCGCAAGAATAAGACCTTCTTCTTCTTGGATGGCGAACAGAAGTACCAGCGACACGGAATCCCATTTGAGGGGCTGGTCCCTTCTGCAGCCATGCGTCCCTCCGCCGCAAATCCCAATGCCGATTTCACAAATGACGCTTTTGGCAGGCCTAACGCATTGCTCACGAATCCAAACGTTGCAGGGGCGGCCGATCCGCATTTCCGGTGCAGTGCACCCGGGGTACCGATGCCGTTAAGCCCCGCCGGGGATGGTAGTCAGGTGACAGGCGGAACGGACTGTAACGTGATTCCCGCGGGTCTGATCAGTCCGATCGCTGCAAGCATGATCAACTTCTATCCATTGCCGAACGCGAACAACCCAACTCTGGGTTATAACTACACGGGCGAACCGGTTCGCTCCTTGAACGAGACGAAATTTGACATCCGCGTAGATCAGAACTTTTCTAGCTCCGATTCCATGTTTGGCCGCTTCAGTTACGACCAGGCCGAGTCCTATGTGCCCGGGGGCGCCCCCGGATTTGCCGAGGCCAATGCGTTCGCCAGCAATCAGGGGATTATCAACCACGCCCGCAGCGCAGCCGTTGGAGAAACACACATCTTTTCGCCAACCAGCGTGAACCAGTTCACCTTCGGCTATAGCCGGATTTTCGACTACATCACCTCTCAGGGCACCGGCACCTGCGAGTCCACCACCATCGGGATTCCTGGCGCCAATACCACCTGCGGCGGGTCATCCGGGACCACCTGTGAAGGATATAGCTGCGGATTGACCTCCACTCAGTTCGGCGAAGGTTATTGGGCTCTCGGAGATCGCGGCTACTCCCCCTTCCAGGGCGGCACCAACATTTACTCCATCAATGATTCGTTCGACATGATCCGCGGCAAGCACGACATCAAGGTCGGCGGCAATATCCGCATCAATCAAATGAATGTCGGCGCCGAAGGATTCCAGGATGGCTACTGGGTCACCAACGGCGGATTCACCGGCGATGCGGAGGCGGATTTCTTATTGGGCATAACCGGCCTGGCTATTCATGACCAGACGTTCCCCTCTGACAGCAGCTACAAAGGTGGACCTGTGACCGGCCGGCGCTGGAATATCTATCGTCCCTTTGTTCAGGACGATTGGCGCGTAACCAAGGACCTAACGCTCAATCTTGGATTGGCCTGGGATCTGACCACGCCGATTACTGAGGTCGAGAACCGTCAGGCCAACTTGGTTGCAGAGACCGGTACGTTGCTGATTCCAGGACAGAATTACGTTGGCTCGGCAGCTGGAGTCCCGATGAGCTGGACCGCATTCGAACCGCGGATTGGCGGTGCATACAAACTGTTCGGCAGCGGCAAGACGGTGATTCGCGGCGGCTACGCCATCTTCCACGATTCCGCCTGGAGCATGGGCGCGCAGGGACTTTGGCAGAATCCGCCATTCTTTGCCGAATCGGATGCCTTCGGAGGCACCACTGGATGCGCTTTCGCAACTTCGTATTGCGCAACGCCGGCGGGGGGAAGCCAGACTCCGGAGGCTTTGAATATCAACAATGGTTTTCCGATTTATGCTACACGTCCGGATCCATTAACATTTACTGGCTCACTGAATGCCCAGAGCACGAACTTCAAGCTCGGCAAGGTCCAACAGTTCAACGCGAACGTAGAGCAACAGTTGCCTGGCCAAATCGTGCTTACGGTCGGCTATGCAGGCTCACGCGGAAGTCACCTCCTGCTGTTCGGAAATGACCTCAATACCTCGAGTCCGATGAATTGCGTCGCAGGGGGTTCTTACACTCTGGGCTGCAATTCGGATGGCTCACCGTACTATCCGTTCCCCAGCACTTACCCCTATTTTTACAACACCATCTATTGCATCTGCGACCTCGGGAAAACCCAGTACGATTCCTTGCAAATCAAGGCGGAGACCAAGTCCACCCGGTATGGGATTTACGCGCTGATCGGTTACACCTACTCCCGTACCTATGACGACGGACTTTCCGACGGCCTGGGAACGAACCTGGGAGCGAGCTACTTCCCACTTCCGAACTGGCAGAAACTGGACTGGGCTCTTTCACAGATCAACCTGAACAACAGTTTCACAGCCAGCGTGATCTACGACTTGCCGTTCGGCAAAGGCAAGAAATTTGGCACGGACTGGAACGCTGCGACAAACTCGCTCCTCGGAGGCTGGCAGGTCACCCTCATCGAGAAAATCACCTCCGGGTTCCCGGTCCCTCTGATTGATAGTAATAACGAATCGGGAGTCTTTTTCCAAAACGGGAACGGTGATGACTATAACCGTCCTAACTATGTGGCGGGCTGCAATGCTGCTGCGGCGAACCACAGTCAACTCCAATGGATTAACACGGCTTGCTTCCCTGCTGCCGCATCGGGCGCCCTCGGAAACGCTAGTCGCGTTCCTGCAACAGGTCCGGACTTTGTGAACACGGACTTTTCCGTCATTAAGCAATTTGCCCTGCCTTGGGAGAGCATGGGCTTAAACTTCCGGGCGGAGTTCTTCAACCTCTTCAATCACGCGCAGTTCGGCATGCCGGTTAACGACTTGAACGCGCCGGGGTTTGGTGCGGTGAACTCGACCGTGAACAACCCACGCCTGGTTCAGTTTGGGTTGAAACTGACGTTCTAGGTTTGGCGCACAACTGATCAAGCTTAACCTTGCACCACCGACCCACCGGAACACCGGTGGGTCGGTTCTTTTTTGGTGCGCTCCATTGGCCTGCTTAGCGGGGATCGGGACTTGGTGCGGTCGACGGAGTGCTCGGGCTGCGCAGAGTATAGACGAACTGCTGGATCTCGTGGCGTTCCCGTTCCGCCTGTTTGTTCTTTTCTTCCGAGATCTGATTGAACTGTTCAATTTCCCTGGTGGCCTTCTCAGCATCTCCCGTGCGCCGGTAAACCTGCGCCAGACGGTAGTGAGCCTGGTCCGGCAGTGACGTCACTGCAATGGCCTTCTCGAGAGCCGCGATTGCGCCGGGAAAATCCTTCCGTTCCATGCGAAGAATGCCAATTTGCAGGTAAGCATCGCCGAAGCGAGGATCGAGTTCGATCGCCCTTTCCAGTTGCGACTCGGCTAATTCGAGATTTTGCTGATTCCGGCCCTGCTTGGTGAGCGCGACCGCGTACAGGTAATGAGACATGGCGTCCTCCGGATGAAAGCTGACGAATCGCTTCATCCTGTCCGCCCAAGCCACGGGCTCGCTGTTCTCGGTCGCTTGCAGTCGGCCGAGGAAAAGGTAGGGCGCCGGATCAGCGGGGTTCAGGTCACAAGCTTCAAGGAAATCCTGTTCCGCCTGCTCCTTGGAGCCCTGCGCGAATCTTGCTGCGCCCAATCCCAATAACATGCGACTGGACTGCGGATAGAGACGGCGTCCTTTGGAGAACACTTCCATGGCAGGTTCGAATGCACGATGCAGGAGAAGTTCTGCGCCCCAGGCGAACAGATGAGTCTCCGTAGGCTGCAATTCCGCGGCTCGTTGGTAATCCTTGACCGCTTCGAGGGGCCGCCCAGCAGCTTCCTCCATTTCCGCCAGTTGGGCGCGCTCGTCCGCACGGTCCTCGCGAGCAAGGGAGGCGCGCAGGGAGGCTTCGCTCGGCGTTCCCGTGCTCGCAGAGTCATTTGGGGGGGCGAGGGGCTGGTTGGCTGTTTGTCGGCCAAGAGAGGCGGTCTCTTTCGCCAGGGCGTTGCTGCTCGGCAGGACCTGAGCCGAGCCGTGGCCGCCGAGAGCCGTTGTATCGGTAACACCTGCCACCGTGAAAGTGGGTTCGTCGGCAAATTCCACCGCGCCGGACGAATCCTTGGGCTGTCCTGACATTTGTGCCTTTGCCAGCAGCAAGAGAACCGACTTCACTTCTTGCGCGTGAACTACGAATGGGCCTTCCCTTCCCTCCCGATACCCGACCTGATTTGCACGCAGGGTATACGTCCCGGCAGGCACCGCATCAAAGCGGAACTTCCCTTGGGCATCCGATGTGGAAACCAGGGTATGGACGGGTTCAATGCCGTCGAGAGACACCGCAGCGCCCGCAATCGGACGATCCGAGGAGTCGCAGATCTTTCCTTCTATAAGAGGGAGGCCGTCCCTGCCAGACGCCTGCCCACGGATCGCCGGAGCCATTGCGGCCAAGGCGCAAAGAAGCCAAATGATCGGAAGCGTTTTGATTGTGGGTATGCTCATGCGGCAGAAGGATACGTTCGACAACCTCGAAATTTCATTCTAGCGGTGCGACAGGAAACACGCAATCGAGAGAGTAGCCCGGGACTATGGTTCCAGTTGATGCAGTTCTGCGTTGGCCTGCGCGTGATCCGGATGCTGCTTGAGGAGGTCAAGGAGGACCGCCCTGGCCTTTTCGCGATCACCCTCGATGGCGTAAACGTGCGCCAGATTCAGGTACGCCTGATCATAGGCGGGTGCTACGCGGATTGAATGTTCGAAACTCTGTTTTGCTTCCGCGGAACGGTGCGTGCGCAAGTAGAGAATTCCAAGATTATTGAGCGCTTCCGGATATGCGGGCCGGGCAGCCAGGGCTTTCTGCAGATACTGGAAGGCGCGATCGGTGTCGTTCTGTTGAGCGAACACCATGCCCAAGCTGTAATTGGCTTCAGGATCTTCGGGATTCAGTGCCAGGGCACGCTCGAGCGCGCTCTCGGCCTGCACCCAGTCCTTTTTCTCACGGTAGGCACTGCCAAGATTTTGTAATGCAATGGAGTGTTCGGGGTCGATCTCGAGGGCGCGCTGAAAATATTGGATGGCCAGGTCGATATTACCTTCGCGCGCTGCAAGAATGCCCAGATTATTCCAGGCATTCGGCAGCGTGCCGGGATAGCTGGCATGAAGTTGCAGCACACGCTCGAAGCAATCGCGGGCCTCGTTCGCTTTCTGTTGTTGCAAGTACGCGCTGCCAAGGCCGTAGAGCGCTTCCGCGCTGGTCGGATCGTCCCCGAGTGCCTGGCGGAAAAAAGCTTCTGCCTGTTCGAAATAACCGCGCTCGAAAAAGATGAAACCAAAGGACAGATAGTTTCGCCCGAAATCGTACGACTCTAGCAGTCCGGCAAAAGGAAGCGCTTTGCTCAGGCGTTCAGGATCAGCCTTTGGGATAGTCTGAAAATCACCCTCTATATGACTCTTCTTAACCGGGCCCTGGTAGACCTTGACGATGTTCCCGTCGGGATCAACGAGAAATGAAATCGGCACGCGCATATCGCGATGACGATCAAACAATTGCCGGTACAGGAGGTTGTAAATCGCGATAACTTCTGCCGAGGATTTCAGAATCGGGAAGGAATAATTTCCAGGGGGATCCTGCATCTTTTCGATGGCTTCGGGCAAAACAGGGTCAACATGAATGACGAGCAATTCGAGTCCTTTTCGCGTCCATGCGTCCTGCAGTTGCTCAAATTCTTTCAGCTCTTGCTGTGCCTCTTGAACAAAACCGGACCAGAAATGGAGCAGCGCCGGTTTGCCCTTGCGGCTGGAAAGAGTTTGGAAATGTCCTGAAAGATCCGGGAGCGAGAAATCGGGCGCGAGAACCGGCACGAGTAGCCAGGTTTCCACCTGATCCGGCAAAGCCTCCGAAACAGGAACCGGTATTGTCGCATCGATGGTCGGAGCTTTGGCAAAAGGCTCCCTGCGTGAGGGTGAAAGCCCTTCTTCAACCCAAATTCTCTGATTGACGGGCAAATCCTGCAGCTTTTGAACGAGTCCACTGGGCCATTCGATGGTCGCTTGAACCGGGCCCTTAGCAGATCCCAGACCAAATAATAGCTCCTTGGTGTGTTGTGCAAGAAACCCGGAACCAGCCCGGAGGATGCGCGTCTGTCGACCCAACTCCGTCTCCACCGTGATCCGCGCTCCAATCGCGTCGCGATTGCTCTTTTTCCCCGTGAGGCGGAATGAAATAGCAGGTGGAAGTTCCGGCAAGATGTTTTTCAGATAACGGAGTTGCGGGCTGTTGCGATTCTTGAGGACCACTTCGAGCCGGCCGTCCTGGTCAAAATCTCCCAAGGCAAACGTCCGGCTGTCTTCCACAAAGTCCAGCCCCAGTATTCCGGAAATATCTGAGAAGGTCCCGTTCCGGTTGTTGAGATAGAAGACATTTCGTTCAGAGCCACTCCAAGTGCAATCCGACCGGATCAGTTCGTTGATGGCATTCCAGCCTTGCTCGTACTCATGGCTCGGCCTCGGCTGGTTGGGTGAATTGGCAACCACCTGGCGCCAAAAAAAGCTGTTAAGGTCTTCCCGCGTCGTGCCGGTGACCATTCCGTTGGCGATGTACAGGTCGGGAAAACCATCGTGATTGAAGTCCCAGGTGTCGCTGGACCAGGACCAGCGGCCCATCGTCGTTCCGGACGAGACGCCCACATCTTCAAAATGGTCCTGCGCGTTTCGAAACAGGCAGTTGCCCATGGCGTGCTTCCGATAGAGGGCACGTGCGGCTGGATCTGCACCTTTTTGAAAAATGTCCTGTTCGGAAACGCGGATACCGGCGGCGGTCCACATGTTGGCAACGTAGAGATCTTCGCGGCCATCATTGTCGTAATCGAGCCACGCGACACTCATCCCGGCGCCAACGTCTTCCACACCGATTTCCCGGGCAACGTCGGTGAACGTGCCGTCGCCATTATTTCGATACAGGTTTTTGCGGCCGAAATCGTTCACGACGTAAAGGTCGGGCCAAAGATCACCGTTATAGTCGCCCCAACTGCAACAGAAACTGTAGCGGGTATTGTTTTGATACAGGCCGGAATGCCTGGTGACGTCGAGAAAGGTTCCGTCACGGTTATTCCGCATCATGAAATTGGGCGGGCCATTCTCCGCGTCTATATACGGCATCGGGTAGCGGTATTGATCCGTGCCCTGGTAATAGGCGTACAGGCAGAAATAAATATCCAGCCATCCATCTCGGTCATAGTCGGCAATGGCTGCGCCGGTGAAGGTACCTTGCGGCGGGGTAGCGAACTGGAATGCATCCGGCTTCAGGCGGAATTTTCCGCCGCCTTGATTTAGGAAAAGGAGCGGCCCGGTGGTACGAACGACGATTAAGTCCTGCCGGCCGTCGTTGTCGATATCGGCAAAGAGCGCGCAGGCAGAGTTTTCCAGGACTCCCACGCCTGAAGACTCCGTGATGTCTTCGAAGGCGCCGCCACCGAGGTTGTGAAATAAGCGATTCGGAAGACCGGATGGCTGGCAGATGTAAAGATCGTCCAGGCCGTCTGCGTCGATATCCGCGACAGCAACCCCGTTGTGGCCATAGATATCAATACCGCTGGCACCGTCGAGGATGGTTCGCCAGTAGTCGGTTCCGTGAATAAACTGCGATTTATAACAATGGTTGCCTCCGAAGGCGTTGGCGGTAATGTCCTGAAAGACTGGGAGTGACGCACGACAGCGTTCTTCGTTGAGTCCTATCCACTCCTGAAGCCGCAAGTGCCCAGAAGAGGACAAGCTCCAGTGCAACTCCCAATGCCCCACACGCTGCTCACGGTGAAAGCTCGTACCGGCGCCCACAAATTCGAACCGTACCACACATACCAGAGAACCGGATCGTGCAGCAGGGGAAGGAAGAGAATCTGGATGAATCTCTACAACCTGAAACTCCACTGTCATCAATTTTGAAAAGGTACTGAGGACAGAGCGCAGGTCAGAGAGGAACGTTTCGCTGGGGAGATTGGCCTGCGGCCGGCATTGGGCCTGCCACACTTTGAGAAACGCAGTATCGTTGACCGAATTCAACTGCTCAGGCTTCAGGGAGCCGCCCAGAAACTCTCTGGACATCACCTTCGCCAACGCGGAGACGTCCTGGGGTGACTCCCGCAACTGAGAACTCCAATCCCTGAAAACGGTCTCTATCTGTTCCGCATACTTCTCAGTGGTGAAGTCATCGAAACCCGCCGAGACCTTGCGCAGGATGGCATCAAGCCCTCTCTTCAGACGGTACTGAGGATGAAGTTGCAATTCGAGCGGAGTTGCCGCGTTTTCTGGATAAGAAAGTGGAAAAAGAGAACCAAAAGGAAACCCAGCAGGAAGAAAAACCAATGGGACTCCCTGCCAATACTGAAGGAATCTGCGGCGGCTAAGATCTACGGCGCGGCGGTGCTTCCACGACCTGCTCAGACAGGCGCTCCCTGACATGCTTTTGCAGAAACGGCAATGTACCACCGGGGTTAGAGGGCGTCAAGTTTGCGGCGCTGCCGTCCACGGACACTGCGGGCGCTGTGATAATCTTTCCTTAGAATTTGTGGGCTACGCTTACGGATATGAAAATCTTGCGGATTTGGCGATGGAATCTGCTGCTGCTGC
>Ga0181532_10004368_pt1 | contig 12370 bp, 9 predicted proteins | sample PEATcosm2014_Bin_33_FD_119768 | JGI IMG/M metagenome (GOLD analysis project Ga0181532, IMG submission 119768) | Peatland microbial communities from MTU Mesocosm Facility, Houghton, MI, USA - PEATcosm2014_Bin11_30_metaG | ecosystem: Environmental > Terrestrial > Soil > Wetlands > Peat | place...
ATCTTCGGCAAGCAATCCGAATTCGCGCGCACTCCCAAATTCAGGATTGAAGGGAAGTCCGGCACATTCGCCGCCAAAAAATATAGGAACAAATCCGGCTGGATGCCGTACTGCGAAATTGCTCTCGGCCTATACTTCGCACTTGCCGTTATTTATGCCATCCGGAACGAAAACTACGCCACCGTGCCGTTCCTTTTCCTCTTCGTCTGGGGCTATCTCTACACCGGTTTCATGTCCATCAGCCAATCCTGGTTCGCCCATCTCCGTTTTGGCGTCAACGCGCCGGAAATGCGTCCCGCCTCCACCGGCGCCCCTGGTTTCTAACAGTACAGCAGTTGGGAAGGTTCCCGGGCGTAACTCCGTGTAGCATTTGTCCCTTGTCACCATCGTTTCCGCGGCGCACTCTACTACATATGGGTGCGCACGCTGACAAACACGCCAACCACATCGCTCTGGAAGAAATCGCCAACAGCATCACTCACGGCATCGGCTTGCTGCTTAGCATCGCAGGCTTCGTGGTGCTATTGGTCTTCGCGATTCTTTACGGCAGGGCCATCCACATCGTGGCTTGCTCCGTTTACGGCGCCACACTGATTTGTCTCTATGCTGCTTCCACGCTGTATCACGCCGTGATCACGCCCCGGCTAAAGCGCGCTCTGAAAATCTTTGATCACTCGGCAATCTATCTACTGATTGCAGGAACCTACACACCTTTCCTGCTTCTCAATTTGCGCGGCGCCTGGGGCTGGTCGCTCTTCGGTGTGGTTTGGGGATTAGCGTTTGCCGGGATTCTTTTTAATTTCTGGTTCGTCGACCACTTCGAATATTTGTCCACCGCAGTCTACATCGCCATGGGCTGGCTGGTGGTCATTGCGGCAAAGCCCGTGCTCGCGCATGTCCCCACTCCCAGCTTGCTCTGGCTCCTCGCTGGCGGGCTACTTTACACTTCCGGCGTGATCTTCTATGCCTGGAAACGCCTTCCCTATAGCCACGTGGTTTGGCATCTCTTCGTCCTCGGCGGGAGCACCTGCCACTACTTCGCTATCCTTCGATCCGTTCTGCCTCCGCGCGCCTGAGCCGAAGACTTCACCTTTACAGGGCTCATTTCGTCGTATCTCCACCCGCGGCCGCTTGTTGCTCTTCCTCGGTCTTGTGCCAGCCAGAATTTGGATTATATTCCTTCATGGATTTTGCCGAGGAATCCGTCTTCTTTCCGAGATCCTTCTCGTAAACGACTCCATCCGCGCCCACCACAAATGTCATTACTCCGGACGACCGGTATTCGGCCGGATAGGCCACGAACGCGAACCCCCCCGTCATCTTGCCATTCAAGAGGTAGCTCTTGGTTCCGCCCGGACTATCCTTCCCCTGGCTGGTCAGCAAGTGAAAATAATATCCGCGATAGGGAACCACTTCGCCTCCCCGGCTCTTGGCGTATTCCTCCGCGACCGCCCAGGCTACCAATGGCCCGATCGGACTCTGGGGTTCGCTTTCCGCTGCTTTCCAGTACAGACCATCTTTCTTCCCTTCATCACTGAAAATCTTCTGCGCGTATTCCTGCTGCTGTGCGTAATATTCCTTTTGCGCCGCCGCTAATTCCTGGCATATGCGAATGGCCGATTCTTCATTCCAGCCAATCCGGCGGAACACTATTTCTCTCCGGCCCGCATCCGTATCGAAATACCACACACTCCCTTTGTTTCTCAGGGGTATCGGATAGGGCCAATTATGGGGACCGATATACAAACTTACGGTCCCGTCCGGCTCTTTCACGAGCCGGTTCATCTCGTCGTATCTTTTTACGAAATTGGAGCGGTTCTGCGTATCCTCGTTTTCGTCTCCCGAAGCGACGATTTCCTTTCCATCCGGCCCAAACAATTCGAGCAACGCCTTTTCGTCGTTGTTCTTCGCCGCTGTATAGAGCGCTTGGCTCGCTTCCTCCGGGGACGAAAATGTTTTCTGACCCTTTTGCTGGCCCTGCGCGCCCACGGCGAAACTTCCCAACACCAGTACTGCACTCGCGGCTATTTTCCAAAGATGGGCCCGAAGAGAACTATCCAATTGCCATTTCGCTCGCCGCATACGGCCTCCCTCCCTCTCTAAAATCTCTTCCTCAGGATCGGAACGAACCTTCCATCAGTAGCCGTCAATGGTGCCCGCCACCGCCGTGGGAACCGCCGCCTCCCCCGCCGCCATGGGAACCGCCACCCATGCTCGCACTTCCCCGAGACGAGTAGCTCCTCGATTCTCCGCCATGGTCATAGCCGCTGAAAGCCCCCGATTTGACTCCACTCTGTCCCTTCGGTTGGGAAACGGTGGCTCGAGGATCCGAGTAGCCTCTCGCTGCATGAGTTTCCCCTTCGAACGGCTTGGGCGTTCCTCCCGGCCGGTTGTAGGCATTTCCATGTGCGCCGTAATTCCCTTGCGGCGGTCTGTTTCCAGCCCGGCTGGGGGCACCGGGTCCACCACGCCCACCCCGGTAGTACACATTGCGGTTGTAAAAGGTTCTGCTTTGCGAGTAGTACCTGTTGTGGTTGTAGAGGACTGCACGATTATGCCAATCGAATCCCCAGTGATTCCAGCCCCATCCAAAACCGCCGAACCACCCGATCCCGAACCCAACTCCAAAGGATAGGAACGGCCCTCCATACCAGATTCCAGGATACGGATACCATCCCGGCCAGGCCACGACCGGATAACCGTAAACCACCCAAGGATTGTATGCAGGGACGTAGACGACATCGGGCGCCGCGGGCTGAATCACAACCGTCGATCCCTGCGTCGTTACCGTTTGTTGTGGCGTAGTCTTCAGATTGCCCGCCTGTTCCGCCTTCTGCCGCATCACCTGTACTGCATCCATCACGTCCTGTTCCTGATTGTAGTAGGCGTCTCCCAGGGATGACGTCCAGGACAGATTTTTGTCCATGTTTCCGAGGACTGATGGAAATGCCGCCAACGCTTTCACGCTGGGGTCCCACTGCATTTGATCCACGGCTTGCCCCAACTCCGTGCCCTTCAAGTCTGGATGGTCTTGTACCCACCGGTCGGCCTCAACGATCTGCTCCGGGAAGGTCGATGCCGCCAATATTTGCGCTACCAGCGAATCCGGGTACAACGCGATCGGCGCCACCAACCGTTGCAGATGCTCCGGGGTCTGCGTAGCGTACGGTGGCCCTTGCGGGGCCTGCGCGGGAGCTTGCTCCGGAGCCTGGGCTGGTGCCTGCGCGTCTTGCGAGGCCTCGGTGTCCAATGGTGCCGTCGCCAGAAGCACTGCGAAGCACAGCAAGAATACGAAACTTTTCCTTAGCACTTGAGACCCGGAAAAGCCCGCGGCACGTTCGACCATGTTCATGTTCTTAAACCTCCTGTGCATCCGTATCTCGCCTGAGCCCCCACTAAATTCTCAATACTATAGATGAGGAGCAAGAGATTTGCGTTTCTTATTTTTCGCGGCGCCTTTTAATTCTCCCTCTGCCTTCATCGGATCGTTGTAGGATGAGTCTCGCCACCTGTCGCTCATGGGAGCTCTCTATGAAACCTCTTCTCCTGGCGCTTTCCCTGTTCTCCGTTTCCCTGCTCGCTGCACAGAAATCCTTCGAAGAAGCGCCCGTGCCTGTGGATCAAGAGCCTCACCACCACACCGTCCTCAAGAACGAATACGTCTTGGTTATGCACGTCACCCTTCCGGATGGCCAACGCACGCTCTACCACATTCACGCTCATGATCGCGTCTCCGTGGAGCTTTCCAATTGCAACATCTCGCAGCAAAACCTGAACGAGCCCGAGGGGCCGTCCACTCCCACCAAACCGGGCGATCTCTCCGCGCCCACTGTGGGTGCCGCGCCGACGATTCACCGTGTTTACAATTTCGGCCCCGGTACTTTTGAAGTGTTGGATGTTGAACTTCTTCAGCGGCCTCAGCAAGCCTCCACTTCGGAGGCCGGGCCCGTCGCCATCGAAAATCCCAGCGCCCGCGTCTACCAATGGACGCTTGCGCCCGGGAGCACCTCGGCGATGCACACCCACACCCGGCCCTACCTGATTGTCGCGGTCACAAAGATGCCGCTAAAAATGACCGGGCCGGACGGCCAGTCTTCCTCCCACGAGATTCAGGCTGGGGATTTCCACTGGATTGATTCGAAAGTGACGCACTCCCTGACCAACGAAGGAACCAGGGAGGGTCAGATCGTTGAGGTGGAATTGAAATAAACGCCGCCTCGGAACGAACCCGCGAGGTTGGTGTATTATCCCCGCACTCACATTTTTACCGAGGTCATCCATGTCCGCGAAAATTCGCCTGCCCTTCTTATTCATTCTTTTCTTACTTCTCTTTTTAGCTGGGCCCAACTTCGCGCAGCATCCGCACTACGATTTTGTAATTTCTGGCGCCCACATTGTTGACGGTACCGGTGCTCCCTGGTTTGCCGCGGATATCGGCATTGTGGGCGACCGCATCGTGGCCATCGGCGATCTCAGCAAGGAGCCCACCTCCAAACGAGTGAATGCTTCGGGGCTAATCGTGTCTCCCGGGTTCATTGACCTGCAGGGCCAGTCGGAGTTCAACATCCTCGTTGACAATCGCGCCGCCAGCAAAATCACTCAGGGGGTGACCACGGAAATCACCGGCGAAGGCTCTTCCATCGCCCCCGTCAATGACCGCTTACGCAAGGACATGGAAGACTCCGCCAGAAAATACGGGGTCACGCTCGACTGGTCTTCTCTTGCCGACTATTTCCGCCACTTCGAGCGCACCAAATCTGCCATCAATCTGGGCACGTTCGTCGGTGCCGGCGGTATACGCGACTACGTGATGGGCTCGGACAATCGTCCTGCCACGCCCGCGGAGCTTGACCAGATGCGCCAACTCGTCGCCCAGGCGATGCAGCAAGGTGCCTTCGGGCTTAGCTCGGCCCTTCAGTACGTTCCGGGTACCTTCGCTTCCACGGACGAACTCGTCGAACTCGCCCGAGTGGCTCGACAATACGGCGGCGTCTATTTCACGCACCAACGCTCGGAAAGCGACCAAATCTTTTCTTCCCTCGACGAAGTGTTTACCATCGCCCAACGGGCCCAGATCGCTTCCACCATCTGGCACCTCAAGGCGGCCTACAGCGAAAACTTTGGCAAAATGCCCGAACTGCTCCGGCGGATTGAAGACGCTCGCGCCCGTGGCATTGATGTCGCGGCAACTGTCTATCCCTACAACCGCGCCTCGAACAGCCTTACAGCCTGTTTTCCTCCTTGGGTCAACGAAGGCGGCACGGACAAGATGATTGCCCGCCTGAAAGATCCCGCTCTGCGCGAGCGCGCCAAAAAAGAAATGGACGAACCCAACGCAACTTGGGAGAACCAGTGGCGGGGTTCGGGCGGCCCAACAGGCATTCTCCTCATCCAGGTGCTAAATCCCGAACTCAACAAGTATGAAGGGATGACCCTCGAGGAAATCGGCCGCCAGATGAACACGGATCCCAAGGACGCGGCCATGGAAATCGCGATTGCAGATCGCGGCAACAGCGGCGTCGTAATTTCCATCATGGACGAAGCTGATGTTCGCGCCGCCGTTTCTAATCCAATGGTCTCGTTCGGCTCGGATTCTGGCGCGCAAGCCGAAGATGGCCCACTCAGCAAGTCCAAGGCTCATCCTCGGGCATTCGGCACCTTTCCCGTGATCTATAACGAGTATGTGCGCGAGCGCCACACCATGCGGCTCGAGGAAGCGGTCCGTAAAATGACTTCGCTGGCCGCCAGTCGCGTTGGTCTTCTGGATCGCGGTATTCTTCGTCCGGGCATGATCGCCGATATCACGGTCTTTGACCCGCGCAAGATTAAAGATGCGGCCACCTACAACGACCCGTTGCAATATTCGACTGGTGTGAGATATGTGTTCGTGAATGGCCGCCCGGTGGTTTGGGAGGGCGCCATCACAGAGGAACGCCCGGGACGCGCTTTGCGTGGACCGGGCTACACGGCGGCTGAGTAGGATTCAGTTCTTCGCCGCCTCTTCCAGCCAGCGATCCAGGATGTAATCGTATTTAGGTTCCACGTCCAGAAAAGTAACGCCCGCGCCGACGTTCGGTGTGTAATACACAATCTTTGCCTTGGATTGAAACGTCAATTCCCCCGCAAAAATCTTCAGCAGAATCAGAGTGCCTGTGGGGAACGGATTCATCATGTCGAGATAGCAGCCATTCTTGCTCAGCTCGCTTACGCGCGAAGCCACCCGCACATCGCTTTGTTCTTCGTACAACTCCGCACTGGCTATAAAGAGATATCTCGGTGTGCGGCGCCGTTCCCGCTCCATAATCCCTCCGTGGACTGGGCCGGTACTCTCCTTCATCTTAATGCTCCATTTTCTCCCGCGCTCGATTTTTGGCGGCTTCTCCCACTTCTGCACTATTAACTCGTACATTACTAAGACTTCATCTCGCCCCGTGCGCTTCACCCTTTTCCGCCCTCGGCTGGCAGCACCTCCTCTCCTTGCGATACACTTTCTCTTCCGCTCCTTAGGTCGGGAGCCCTTAGAGGTGACTGGATGAGTGGTCGCATGCGTACAGGTATGCCTTGTTGTGGACGAACTTCTTCCCGTGACTACGTGCGCTACCTGTGGGCCCTACTCGCGCTTTTCGGCTGCAGCTTTTCTCCCGCCTCCGCCCAGCAGCGCCGCGAACGCGAGCCCAACTCCGAGTACGCCGCTCGCCGCGCCAAGCTGGCCTCCAACATCGATGGACCCATCATCCTCCTCGGCTATACAGGCAGAGAGGAAGAATCGGAAACCTACATCTTTGCCGAGGAGGAAAATTTCTATTATCTGACCGGGCACAACGAAGAAGAGGCCGCTCTCGTCCTCCTTCCCCCCGACGCCACTAAATCCAAAAACGACGATTTGACCGGTGCCCGCGAAATCCTCTTCCTCCCTCCCAAAGATCCACGCAAGGAAAAGTGGAATGGCGTGCGCATGTCCCCCACCGACCCCGGCATCGAGCAGCGAACTGGCTTCCCTCTCGTCAAACCCATGCCTGAGCTCCGCGCCACGGTCGAGCGGCTTGCCCGCATGTACCCAAACTTCTACACCATTCTTCCCTATCCGAAAGAGATGGGCGGCTACCCCCACGAAAAGGAAACCGTCGATTGGCTCAAGCAGGCCGTGCCGGAAGTCACTGTCAAGGACATCCGCTCCAACATCGCCGAATTGCGCTTGATCAAATCTCCTACGGAATTAGCGCTGATACGCCAAGCCATCGATCTCTCGCTCGACGCCCAATTCGAAGCGATCAAGATGATGCGCCCTGGTGTCTGGGAGTATCAAATCGCGGCAAAAATGGTGGAGGTGCACGCCATGGGTGGCTCCGAAGCGGAAGCCTACGCACCGATCGTCGGCGCCGGTCCCAATTCCACTGCGCTTCATTACGACAAACTTGCGCGCAAGATCGAAGACGGCGATATCGTCGTGATGGACGTGGGCGCACAATACTCCGGCTACGCCTCCGACATCACGCGGACCATTCCCGCCAACGGCAAGTTCACTCCTCGCCAGCGCGAGATTTACGAGATCGTCTTGGGTGCGCAAGACGCCGCCATTCACGCTCTCAAGCCAGGGATGGACATGTGCCGCAAGGGCGACAAAAGCGTCTACAAGATCGCGTACGACTACATCAATTCCCATGGCAAAGACCAGCACGGAAAATCGCTCGGCCAATATTTTATCCACGGGTTAAGCCACAACGTTGGTCTGAACGTCCACGATCCCCCCCAGGATCTTTGCCGGCCGTTCGTTCCCGGCATGGTCATCACCATCGAGCCCGGCATTTACATCCCCGAAGAGAATCTAGGAGTGCGCATCGAAGACGACCTCCTGATCACCGATACCGGCAACGAACTTCTCAGCCAGCGCCTCCCCCGCTCTTCCGGCGAAATCGAAAAAATCATGGGCGAAGCCGCCAAAACGCGCTCGTCCGAAGCAAAGTAAGCTGGCGCGTAGCGCGCTGAAAATTTGCCGCAGCGTCGATCGGCATAGAGACGAGATTCAATGTGTCCCCCTCTGCTGTGATGTAAAGTTGATCTTTCTAAACCGGGAGGAGCAACAACAAAATGGCTACGCTCTCGATCTTCAGGGGGCTTCCCGCCGTGCCCCAGTTCTTCCTGGTTTTGTGCGTTGCCTCGTTATTGGCGGCCCAGCAACAAGAAGCGCCCGCTCCGAACACCCGCCCTGCGATCAAGGCCAACGTAAATGAAGTACTCGTGCCTGTTGTGGTCCGAGATGGCCAAGGTAATGCCGTGGGTAATCTCGAGAAGGAGAATTTCCAAGTCCTCGACAATGGCAAACCCCAAGTCATTACTGGATTTACGATAATAGAGCGCGCCACGGAACCAACTGGTGCGATTGCTTCCTCCTCCGCGCCAGGTAGCTCCCCCAACACGGCTCAGCCGGCCTCCCCGGCGCAACGTTTTGTGGTTTTTCTCTTCGACGACCTGAATCTGGGCTCCAGTGATCTGCCGCTGGCACAAAAGGCCGCCACCCAATTACTCGAAGCCTCCCTGCCAGCCTCGGACACTGTTGCCGTGCTCTCCACCTCTGGCTCCAACAGTGGTCTGACCCGCGACCGCGCCAAACTTCAGCAAGCCATCCTTAATATAAGGCCCAACACTATTTATCGGTACGTTCCTCAAAGCTGCCCCAATGTCAATTACTACGCCGCTGACCAGATCGTCGACAAACATGATGCGATGACTCTCCAAGCCGCCGTTGAGGACACCCTTAGTTGTGCAGGACTCCCCAACGACCCGACAGGGATCCAGGCAGCCAAACAGATGGTGGAACAAGCTGCCGATCGAGCTGTGGCTATGGGAGAACAAACTTATCGAACCGATCTTGGTTTTATCCAGTTGGTGATCAGCAAGATGGGCGCCTTGCCAGGGCAACACATTCTCATCCTCATTTCTCCCGGATTTCTCACACCTTCTGGGGAGGCCATGGCCCTCGCATCTCAAGTTCTCGAGATGGCGGCTCGGAACAACGTGATCATCAACGCCATCGACTCACGCGGTCTCTACACAACCAACTTGGAGTCCGGAGAACGCGGCGGTGGCTCCCCTCTCGCCGCGAGAGTCCAAAACCAGCAGCGCCCAATTTCCATGACCGCTGACGAAGGCGTCATGGCTGACTTGGCCGACGGTTCCGGTGGAACGTATCTTCACAACCGCAACAACTTGGAATCCGGCCTCACCACGCTGTTCTCGGGGCCCAAGTATCTCTATCTCTTGGCGTTTACGGTTGCGAAGCCGGATGGCGCCTATCATGGATTAAAAGTGAAAGTGAATCATGACGGCCTGAACGTCCAGGCCCGCCGCGGGTACTTTGCTCTCAAATCAGACTCAAAAAAATAGACTTTGATCGCACTCTTCTCTCTGTCAATCGAGTCACAAATCTGTGCAGAGTCCCGATAAACGGGTGCTGGGCTCGCAAACTAAAAACAGTGGGCGCAGCCCAATTTTTTTCCGAATGTACTGCCATGCCACCCGAGTGACGGGTATGGTGGTAGGGAGCGAAACTGCCCTCTTTTGCACAATTTTGGTGCAATTCAGGGCCTTAGAAATCAACTGGATATCGTGGAACAAAGCTCAAATCAGTCAGACGAACAGACTGAATCTTGCTGCAAAAGAATTGTTTCATGCCAATTCGACCGCTCTTGCCGCCACTCCTGTCATATCCCCAAAAGTACTCTGAACCGATCCCGTCGCTTTTTCGAACGTAGTATTCTATTTTGTAAGGCTCGACCAGCCTTCGAAAACCGTCATATGTAAACTCTACGAGAGTTTGAGACCTTCCAGCCGCAACAAGCACACCTCGCGCGTTCCAGGGAAAGTAACTCAGAGCAATTAGATCTAATTCTAATGCGAGAGTGTTGACTCGATCAAAAAATGCTACTGCGGCCTACAATACTTCGTTTGAACCTTAGACCCCGCTGTCACAGTTTACTCGACCGTGAACGAAGTAGTACGCCAGGCTGACTTACGGCCCGTCGAGTCGCTCGCTTGGGCTTCTAGGCGATACGTGCCTGGAGGGAGTTTTTCGAGGACGAGGGTCTGAACGACCGGGATTGCTGAATTGGCGGAAGACGCCGAGTCCACGGGGCGCAAGCCCGTAGCCATTCTGAGCTCGCCGGTTCTTGTATCGACGAGTTTCAGTTCCAGATAAAACGTCGAAGGGGCGGGTCCGGCTTGTGGTCGGTAGATTTCGATGTATTCCACGCACCCGTCGCCTTTTTTGAAGTGCGTGTCACCTACCGACGTAAGCTCGTGGCCATCGAACATCAGGGGGACATATTGGGGAGCACGCGTCGGGCCGCTTTGACCAGGGGTAGGTTCGAAGTACCTCTTGCAGAGTGCAATGTCGCTCAACGAGAGGGCGCTTGAGAAGAAATCAGCTACGGTGAAAGAAACACTTGCTCTTCCAAGTTTCTCTCCGTCTGTAAGTAGAAACTCCATCAGGTAGTCGCCTGGGCTGAGGTCCACCTGAGTCTGGTAGCCGCTCGGAATTACTGTCCGCTCATCGTCTTCCTTGTCCGAGGCCAGTGGAAGCGGACCTTGGTAGCCAATACTCGACTCTGCGGGAGCGCAGGCGATGTCGCTGAAGCGAGAAACAAGCGTACCCTTTCTATCGAAGATGAGTCCCAATACGGCAATAGATGTGATCAGGTGAATCCCATCCCAATGGCGCTCTAAAAGGTCGGCGGGTAAATCCGCCATGAGGTTGATACGCCCATCGCCAGATGGACCCGCGAATGAGCTCACTTCCACTGACAGGGGAAGGCCATTTACTTGGTTTGAATTTGCGTTAGCGAGCAGCTTATTGCCGAGGTCTGTGTCTTTCAACGGGTCGGAAAGTGGGTCCTTTGTATTGCAGTATTGACTGGGGGCAAGAACGGTAGTGTGTCTGCCGTGCACCTTAATTGAGGTTCGATGGCAACTCCCTATCGGAGATGGAGGAGGCACGTAAGTAACGAGGTATGTATGTATTTTTGAGTCGTTTACCTTACCCCTTTTTATGTCCGGTCCCACCCAGATTCCTTTCGGCGTACAGGAATACGCTAAATGATGGCCAATGTTATCTGCCACCTCCCAGCCGTTTACTCTTTCAAAACTGAAGTGTTGAATCTTCGTTTCTACGCCGTCGACAAAAACGTGTACGGATTTCGCCGACAACCCGGTTTCTTCGTCGGAGCGATAGACCCAAACAAGTTGTGGCTCTCCGTTGGGACCGACAGCGGCTCCCACGCTTCTCGTCTCTCGAATGACCTTAATGGGCAGGACGACCTCGTGCGATTTGACCTTGATGACCGGTGACTCGTTTGTTTGTGCTAGTGAGCCGCACGGAACTGCTGCGCACGCGATTCCGGCTACGAGCAAGAGGAACGTGGATCCGTTCTTGGTGCAGACCGCAGGACCAGAGGGCATGGGGGGCTCCTGCATAGATGACGTGTACGCGGAAGGTGCGGTTTCAGGAGTCATCGGTAAAGTGCCCTAGGTACCAAGTTCAAATGCAGCACCGGTGATGAGGCAAAACCCAATCAATCTATTCGACCAGGAAGGTTGTCACTCGCCAGGCTGTTTTGTTTCCCGAAGAATCTGATGCTTGCATTTCCATGCGATGCGTACCCGGGGGGAGTTTGGCTATGGCGAGGTCCAAGACGACAGGGATGACTAAATCGGGCTGGACGTCGGAATCCACAGGGTGCAAACCAGTGCTAAATTCGAGTTTATCTGTGTTTGGGTCTGTGACTTTCGTTTCGAGATAGATTCTAGGAGAGGCAGTTCCTTGATTTTGTTTTCGGTAGATTTCAAGAAAGGCCACTAGCTGCTCATCTCGACTGAAGTGCGTATCCCCGGTGGGTGTGAACTCCATGCCTTTCGCTAATAGCGGTGAGAATTCAGTGGGACGCAACTTTTTTGCCTGCCCGTCCAGAGGTTTGCGATAGCGCCGACATAGAGCAACACCGCTAATGTCCAGTGGCTTGGATTGAAACTGTGGAATTTCGATGGTTCGTTTCATCCTTCCGAACTTCTTCCCGTCTGTGGCGACAATTTTCAAATCATAATCTCCGGCCGAGAGTGTGGTCTGCATCTCGTAGCGAAATTGAAATAGAGCGATTGCGTTTGATGCACCGACCTTCGTGCTCATGAAAAAGCCGGAGCTGTCACTGAAGCGTCGAACAAGGTTACCGTTTTTATCATAGACCATGCCTAAAACCTCTATCCAAGCAGGTCCTGTCCCAGAGACACCGGGGTTGCGGCCTTCCGGAAATTCCAAAACAATTTCAAGCTTGCTAGCGCTAGGTCCGCCTCCAAAGGCGATGACTTGGCCCAGGATAGG
>Ga0181532_10004374_pt1 | contig 12357 bp, 13 predicted proteins | sample PEATcosm2014_Bin_33_FD_119768 | JGI IMG/M metagenome (GOLD analysis project Ga0181532, IMG submission 119768) | Peatland microbial communities from MTU Mesocosm Facility, Houghton, MI, USA - PEATcosm2014_Bin11_30_metaG | ecosystem: Environmental > Terrestrial > Soil > Wetlands > Peat | place...
AGATCAGATCACGGCAGCTGTCCGTGATTCGGGCAATGGCATCGACCCTGCGATGATTGCGCAAATCTTCGAGCCATTTTTTACTACTAAGCCCAAGGGAATGGGCATGGGTTTGGCGATCGCTCGGTCGATCATAAATGCGCACGGAGGTCAGCTTTCTGCGCGACGCAATCGCGATCGCGGCTCCACGTTCGAAATCAGGTTGCCGGCGTTACAAGAGAAAATCTGATGAAGGAAAGCGCTAACGCAGGGACGATGAACTACAAAGAGATCGTCGCCGTTATCGATGATGACGAATCCGTTCGAAGGGCGCTGGTTCGAATGCTTACATCTGCCGGACTTGAGGTCTCCGCCTTTTCCTCTGCTCAGGACTTTCTTTCGGTAGTCGAAAGAGAACGAGTGTCGTGCGTGGTTTCAGATCTGCGAATGCCGGACATCGACGGACTGCAATTGCAGAGTGCGCTGGCCGAACGCCTGCCCCATGTTGCTATCGTGTTTGTTACCGGACATAGCGATGTGCCTTCAACGGTACAGGCTATGAAATCAGGCGCGGTCGATTTTCTTGAAAAACCCGTCAGACGAGCAAATCTGTTGGAGGCGATTGCTCGAGCCGCGCAGCGAACTCACCGCGCGGAAGCGGAAGCAGTGGACTTGAATTCTCTAAAGCGGCGATACGCGAAGCTGACTCCGCGCGAGCGGCAAGTCTTCGCGCTGGTCGCAGCCGGCTTACTCAACAAACAGATCGCCGCTGAACTGGGGAACGCAGAAAAAACCACAAAGCAACATCGCGGCGCCGTAATGAACAAGATGCAGGCAGAGTCGCTGGCTGATTTGGTTCTGATGGCGGAGCACCTCGGTGTCAGGCCGTCGCATGCAGACTTTTCAAGGGCCAAGGGATTGGTTCGAGGGAGTTGAAGAAGTACATCTGTTTCGCCCGTGCGCTATAGGACCTTGGTCGGATAGACGCTGGTTTCAAACCGTCTTATTTATCGCTGGTGTGCCTTCTGTGTGGCTACGGGGAACGATGTGCAGTTCGCTGGTGAATCCGGCTCGCTGACTTTCGCTCAGGCCGTTCGGAAGCAGGTATTCGCGCGAGGACGCGTCGCAAGAAGAAGTGCGATTCTGTTACTGCTCGCCGTAGTCGCGGGCGTGGTTCGCTGCGGAGCTGCTCTCGCGCAATCCGAAGGCTCGGAAGGCAAGGACGCTTCATTCATCGCGTCCGAGCGCGAGACAGTCACCGCGCCTGTCGTGGTGGATGGACGTGTCCTGTTCCGAGTGCGAGGGGTAACCGCCTTCCCCGCTTCAGAGCGGGCAGCAACGATAGCCCAACGCATCAGAGCGGTCGCGGAAGATGGAGCAATACCTCCCAGTGCGCTCCGTCTGGTAGCGAATGAGCATTGGACTGAGATTGTCGCTGGCGAGAACAGCGTCATGGCGGTCTTTGACGCAGACGCTGCGGCAGAGGCTCCGGGTTTGTCTCGGCAGGCGCTAGCACAGATCTATTTGAAGAAGATTGCTAGCGCAGTAGAAGCTTATCGGGCTGAACGGAGCCCTGAGCAACTGGCGCGTAACGCAGTCCTCGCGGGCGCCTGGACTCTTCTGCTCGTGGTTGCTCTTTTCATCTTGTTCCGCAGCCTGCGCTGGATCGTTGTTCGGATCGAGCGCAGATATCACTCGGCAATCGAGCATATAGAAAGCGGAACCTTCAGGCTCATCAGCGCCGGATCTATATGGCTCGCCATCCGCTTCACGATCCGTTTTCTGACACTCTTCGCTGCGCTAGCACTCTTTTACGCCTATCTTCATATTGTCCTGGATTTTTTTCCGTGGACACGCGGGCTATCAGCAAATCTCCGTGCTCTGACCGTCGCCCCGTTGTTGGTGCTCGCTAACGAACTGGTAGCCGCAATACCGAGGCTGCTGATCATCTTCGTAATCATCGTCGTAGCCCGCTACATCATCAGGCTGGCGCGGTTCTTCTTTTCTGCCATCGAGAACGGAACTATCAAGTTCTCCGGTTTCGAAGCGGAATGGTCTAAGCCGACCTACAACATCGTGCGCGTGTTGATCATCGCGTTTGCCGCGATGGTTTCCTATCCCTATATTCCGGGATCTCAATCCGCCGCGTTCAAAGGCATCTCCATCTTCCTTGGTGTCCTTTTTTCACTCGGTTCGTCTTCGTTGCTCGCAAACATCATTGCCGGGTACACGATGGCCTACCGGCGTGCTTTCCACGTCGGCGATCGCATCCAGGTCGGCGATCTCATGGGTGACGTTGCGCAGATCGGCCTGATGGTCACGCACCTGAGTTCGATCAAGAACGAGGAGCTAGTAGTTCCAAATTCCTTGATTTTGAACAGCAACGTAATCAACTATACCTCGTTAGCACGAGAACGAGGCTTGATCCTTCACACAACGGTCGGGATTGGTTATGAAACGCCATGGCGGCAGGTCGAGGCTATGCTGCTAATGGCGGCTCAGCGCACTACCGGACTACTTCGAGAGCCACCTCCCTTCGTTCTGCAGCAATCGCTCGGCGACTACGCAGTGACGTACCAACTGAATGTGTTTTGCGATAAGCCTGGCGAAATGTTCAAGCTGTATACTGAACTCCATCGAAACGTGCTGGATGTGTTCAACGAATACAATGTCCAGATTATGACGCCCTCTTACATTGCCGATCCCCCTCAACCGAAGGTCGTGCCAAGGGGGCTATGGTTCGCCCAGCCGGCCGAGGAGCAAAAGCTTTCGAACGAAAATGTATCGCTTCACAATCGCAGAAGCTGATTAGTAGTCGCGGGGAATCGTCAGCCTCGGGAGCCGACTCGCAGTGGTACAGATAGAATGTGGTACGTCACATCGTCGCTAAATGGCGATCGACATTCGGTTTCTCAACCGCACTCGAAGCAGGTTGAGTCTGGCGGAGTTCCGTGATTCGCGCAGCCACCTCTCGACTCAGTGTTGCAAGGTCATTACTCAGAGCCGACGACGCGCCTGTTTCGCCCGCGCTCACAGGCGTGCTGGCCGTGGTTTCGGACGCATACAAGTCCTTACCGGCGCCGTCCTTGATGATCCATCGCGCGATCAATTGCGACTTCCCATCGGAAGTTGTCTCAAATCGTTGAACATCAACTTCAATTTGGTAGTCGATGTGGGTCCTGACCGGCCATGGATATTTCTCGATCTGTTGGGTGTTCAACAGCTTCGAGATGTTCTCGGACAAAACGCGTGCGAAGTTTTTGTCTAGCGGCTCGCCCCATCGCTTTTCATCAGAGAGATCGAGTTCATTGGTTGATGTTTGAGTTACTACTTCCAGGCGCCGCAAATAGTCCGGAAAATCGATCGGCCCGATTCCCACCGTTAGGGGAGAATTGGTGGTTGCACCGGCAGATGTTGAAACCGGTACGGAAGCGTCGGTCAGCGGCGACAATATAAAAAACTTCGACCGATCCGGTTGCGGCGCCAACGGCGAGCATCCCGCCGCAAGCGCGCACGCCAATGCAATCAGGGTAGCCTTGACGTTTTTTCTTGTCATCGGTCTTTTTCGGGCACGTACTTTCCCCGTACGAGCGCCGCAGGATTTCTCTGCAAGTAGTCCGTCAGCTCTCCGATCGAACGGGTTGTGTCGGCCAGCTGATCAAGGGCCGCGTTTAGGTTCACGGAAAGCGGCGAGTCGGGGTCGAGGTTGGACCTCACCTCGAGCAACGCCTCGCGCGTATCTTTCATCGTAGCGTTCGCTTCGTCGGAACTCCGCTGGAGACTCTGTACCAGCGGCGTAACTCGCGCGTTGACGTTGTCCAGGGCAGCGCGCAGCGAGGTGATCGTGCGGTTGAGATTCGGCACGGTCAGCTTCAGAGAGGCGAGCGTATCTTTCAGGTCGGTCGAGCCGGTGAGGTGGTTGATGGAATCGGCGGCGTTACTGATCGAGGCGACCATTTTGTTTAGATCGATGCGATCGAGTTTGGCCAATGCGTCGGTTGCTTGCTTCTGAATTTGCTCGAGATTGGTTTGAACCGTTGGGATCTCGCGCAAACTGCCGCTGCCGGTTACTAATGCCAGATCCAGTGGCGCGTTCGGGTGGAGATCCAAGTCGACGAAGAGTAAGCCGGTGAGGAGGCTTTCGGTGTCGAGCTGCGCTCTCATGCCCCGAGCCACCAAATCTTCTAAGCCCGGCTGCGACAAGCCGTGGCCCGTACCGCCACGCTGCGTGATCATCGAGCGCTCTATGCCTATGATCACTGGCAGCCGCAACTCCTTGAGGTCCGGCCGCACCTCACCTTCCGATGGGCTGAGTGCCAGCTTAATCTCCTCAACGGTGCCGATTTGGACGCCCTTGAACTTGACTGGCGCGCCAATCCTCAACCCGTTTACGTTGCCCTGGAACATGCACACATACCGCAGCGGCTTCTTGAATAGACTACCTGAACCGACCACGACTATTGCCGCAATTACCAGCGCAAAACTGCCGACAACAAACATCCCGATAGCCGTTGGACTGATTCGCTTACCCATGTTGGCCTAATCCCTCGCCCTTTTCCTTGCCGCGGGTGAGAAACTTGCGAACGCGGGGGTCTTGGGAATTCGCCAGTAGACCATTGGGATCGCCGCTCGCAATCTGCACGCGGGAGTCCGCGTCGAGGAATACACAGTTGTTACCTATTGCAAAGATGCTGGCCAGTTCGTGCGTAACGATCACGATAGTGGCGCCGAGACTGTCGCGCAGCTCGAGTATCAGCTCGTCAAGCAAACTGGAGCTGATCGGATCTAGTCCGGCTGACGGCTCGTCGAAGAAGAGAATCTCCGGATCGAGCGCCATCGCACGCGCCAAACCCGCGCGTTTCTGCATGCCGCCACTGATCTCGTTCGGGTAAAAATCCTCGAACCCGCTCAGCCCCACTAGTGCTAGTTTAAGCGCGGCGATCTCGCGAATTTGCGACGGCGTCAGATCGGTAAATTCACCGAGCGGCAGTCCGACGTTCTCGGCCAGAGTCAGCGAACTCCATAGCGCCCCGCTCTGGTATAGGATTCCGAACCGACGCAGCATCAGTTCCCGCGTCGCGGGGTCGGCCCTGGTGAAGTTGATATCGCCATAAATGATCTCGCCGGTTGCGGGCTCTTTGAGCCCAATCAGGTGACGCAGCAGCGTGCTTTTGCCGCATCCGCTGCCGCCCATGATGATGAAGATGTCACCGTGGCGAACGGTGAAGTTGATGTCGCGCATCAAGACGAAACTGCCGTACGCCATCGTTAGGTTCTTGACGATGATGTGCGGCTGGTTATTTTGACTGTTGCTCGGAGTGGTTGCGTTGGTGGCCATTGCTGATTCGTCGCGCTTAGATGCCGATGATATTGAAAACGACGGCGAATAGTCCGCAGGCCACCACGCCCATTACGATCGACATGACGACTGCCTGGGTCGCTGCGTCACCCACAGCCGAAGAGCTGTTGCCGCACTGAAACCCCTTCAGGCATCCGGCTATCGCTATCAAGAGTCCGTAGAAGGTCGCTTTGAATAGGCCGCCGAAAACATTGGTCAGCGTCAGCGTCGCAATAGTTTCTTGCATGTAGCCGCGCACCGACAAACCAAGCATCCCCACACCTACGAACAGGCCGCCGAGAATTCCAAGGAAGTCAGCGTAAAGGCACAAAAGTGGCATCATCAGCACCAGGGCAATCACTCTGGGCAGCACAAGAAATTCCATCGGCGAAACGCCCATGGTCGTGAAGGCATCGATTTCCTGCGTCACTTTCATCGTGCCCAGCTTGGCCGCAAATGCGGCACCGGTGCGCCCCGACATAATGATTGCGGTCATAATCGCGCCCATGTCGCGGGTCATGCCGATGCAGACTAGGTCTGCGACGTAGATGGATGCTCCGAACTGAGAGAGTTGGACGGCGCCCATGAAGGCAAGGATCACGCCGACCAGAAACGAAATCAGCGTAACGATGCCGACCGCGTTCGCGCCGCATTCCTGGATAACTTCAACTAGGTCAACCCTACGATAGCGCGCTTTGCCACGGACGATTTTTCCGAAGGCGACCGTTAGCTCGCCGAGAAAGGACATGAAGTCGTCTATCGAGAGACCATAGCCGAGCGTAGCTTTGCCGACTCGTTCGAAGAATGGCGATTTGATTTCAGCGCTGCGGGTGCCCTTTTTTTCTGGTACGGCTTCCGCAAGTTCGAGCAGACGCTTCAGCCCCTCAGGCAATCCTGCACGATCTTGGCCTATGCCGTGCGCGCGACATGCTACGCTTGTTTGCACCAGGAACGCTATGAGACCGCTGTCCCACTTGGCCAGTTCCGAAGTATCGAACGAGACCCCTTTGAGCACAGCAGCCGACTCTAGCTCCTTCCGAAGAATCGCACCTGAAGGAACATCCCGCGTCAGATGCCAAGCCCCTGACAACTTAATGAGCAGCGTCTTATCGTCGGCTCGAGTAAGCCGGACGCTGCCCTGCTCACTTTCTGAATTCGCTTCGTCCAAATTCGTTATCGATCCCAAGGCCTGAGGAGATTCACTTGAGTTAACGTCCAGTCAAAATTGCTTTTGTCCTTCGCCAACCACTACCATCCCTGACGATTGTAGTAGCTAACTATAAGCTCGACGATCTGGTCAGTCGTCTTGTCTACCAGGTAACCTGTCGAAGACGTGTAGTTCTTGACACCGCCAGCCGCTAGGTTTACGCCTAGCGATGCGGCTGCTGTGGCGCCGCCCGCAGCCGCGCCTGCCGGTCCGGTGATTCCAGCTCCCGGCATGTAGCCGCTATCAGCGGTGGTGCTGAAGTCCATCACCTCGGTCGAGCCTTGGTCAGTTCTTTGGATGACCTCGACCACTGTTTCGAGCTTCGATGCGCCAGCGCCCAGGCCGATGACCATCCGCCGAAGCTTGTTCCCTTCGCTTATATCGATGAACTGCCCATCCAAAATGAGCACATTGTTTCCGCTGGGAGGCGCACCGCGTTGCAGACAAGTGGCAGCGATACCCTTTTGAGTCAGGTCAGCCGCAACCTGTATGCATATATTTTGAGACGTCTGGTGCGCGATCTGCGCTTGCTCGGCGGTTTCGTTCTCATCCGTCATGTTTCTGTAGGCTACTTGAAAGACACTGGAGTTGAGAGAAACATCGGACGCATTAACGGCAAACGGGTACACAAAGACTTGAGTCGGCCGTGCAGTCGTGATCGGCGACGCTGAACTTTGTTGCGTGACCTGGGCACCGGCGCATCCGACCGTTGCGACCGCCAAAATAACGTATACTCGATTAAGTAAATTGCACCTCATACTATCTATTCCTTCTCTCTAGGGTTTGATTCCTTCTAAAGCGTCCGCCGTGCTTTAAGGTTCTTCTATGGAAACCTGTCCAATCAATCGGACTTTGGTCTGATAGACAGCTGCGCCTACTGAACAATCAAACCTTGATGAATCGACTGTGCGATCGGCCAATGGTCGGGGCAAAGTACACGGACACAAATGCCTTCCTCCAAGTCACCTGCTCGGCCACGCTACGTGAGCACTTGTTCGGCGCCCCGATCTCATCGAAGACACATTTAAGGAGTGCTTTTCGCCGGCTTCTCCTTGTTGAACGTCAGATTCATAGCGGCAACTCCAGCCGCAACGTTCAGGCCGTTCTGTTCCTCCAGGGGATTCCCGCCTCGCGCGCAAGGTTCAGCCGCTGCGGTTCAGTAACATCGACAATCGCTTGAGCCATACTTGGTCTGCAAATGTGCGGCCTGACCTTGCGAATTACCGTCACGAAGGTTTTGCGTTACTACATTCGCCTGGGGTATCGCCAGTGTTACACAGTCGGTTTTGCGAGCTAAAATTGGATTCCGCATTGTTAGTCACTTGCTGTACCCGGTTGAGCATCGGTGACGCGCTCCCTGAATGTAGTCGTCGCCGCTGCGCTTCCGGTGTGCACCTTTCTGTTGATCAAGCGAAGACAGCCCTGGTCTTCAATCCGGAGCCGTTATCAGACCAAGGTCTGATTTACTTGGGCAGGACGGCGAATGAAGCTACCTGAGTGGTGCGAACAATCAATTTGCCGACCGTTTCAAAAGGTAGAGGATCGATTGTTTCGAATTCCCGTGTCCCGTCAAAGCCATATTCGGTCCGAGTCGTGGACCAGGTGCATCAGCGAAAGGAGATAAGATGTCCGAAATTAATTTCGGCCAGATCGTCGCGATTTCGTTAGCATGTATGCTCGTGTTGGCGGGTTGCGTTTCGCAGCAGAAGTACGATGCGCTCCAGACCCGATATGACCAGCTCAACCAAACGATGTCGTCGGAGATCGGTGCCAAACAGATGCACATCGAGCGACTCCAGAATGCCATCAAGGTCACGGTCAACGATCAGCTGTTGTTTCCATCTGGCGACTGGCAAATGCCGGTAGCAGCGCAACAGACAATTGCAAAAATGGTTTCGATCCTGGCTCCGATGCAGCAAACCAAGATTGTGGTTAACGGCTACACCGACAATGTACCAATCGGCCCCGGGCTCAAGCGCCAGGGTATCTCGAGCAATCTGGTGCTGTCACAGAAGCGGGCCGACAACGTGATGCAGTTTATGATTGCTCAGGGAGTCAATCCCGCCTTGGTCTCGGCGCAGGGTTTCGGCGATGCGGACCCCGTGGCATCTAACGACACGCCGGAGGGCCAAGCGCAAAACCGCCGGGTGGAACTGACCGTGACAGGCTCGGGCAACTGAACCAAGTCTTAGCTAAGCGCAGTAGTAAGTGTCGGCGCTCCTTTAATCTTGGTCCCGCAGGGTGCGATGGAACTCATGATCAAACAGAGCGGAAGCATCGTATGGGAGAACTCGTTCGCTAACCACAAACTTGCCGGCAGCCTCAAAGGATTCTCTGGATGAAATCGCCAGATTGGGTTTCGATAATGATCTAATGCGGCGGCCCACCCGGTCAATGAGCGGAGAGCGTCGCCTATTCCGGGCCGTCCTTGAGGACGCCATACGCAGTTATTTATGGAGCATGAGGCGATTGGCGAAAAAGCAGCGAGAGGCGTTCATCGAAATTTCTGATTGGTTCTATGGGCGGCCGGGGTTCGACAATGGTTTATTCGCGTTCCGAACTATCTGCGAGCTCTTCGATATAGACCCGGTTCGCGTGATTAAACGCCTGGGTTCCGTCCGAGCCCGCGATTTTCCCCTGCGCCGGCGGCATCGCGTGGCCACCTATGCCCGGCTCTTCCGCCGTGCGGCGCAATGCGAAATCAGAGGTCGAGATCCGCAACGAAAGGGGGTTACGGGAAAAGTGAGGGGCTCAATCACTCAAGTGGCCATCGCTTTGTGCGCCATTGCGCTGTTTTCATCCATTGCGCGAGCGGAAGACGTATTACTCCCTCTGCCGGCAGAGGACCAAAAGGCGATAGCCACGCGATTAGGACCGAACGTTGTCGGCGATCCTGTTCCGAGCAAGCCCATCGGAGATCCCCTGATGTTGTTTCCTTTCCATAATGAGCGCATTGCCTATCGGTTTACCTCCGGAAAGAACACCGGCAAGAGTCAAACCGTCACCCTGACCAAGGTGGAGCACCCGAACAAGAAGGTAGTCTGGCGCATGCAGCTCACGCCATCGCTCGTCGCGTTTCTCACGCAGGGACCGGACGGAGACATCGATATGCCAGCGGTTGAGGAGACCGAAGAGGGGGCCTTGGTGATAGTGACCCCGGGCAACCCGTGGCTTCCCAAGGATATGAAGCCGGGCGAGACGAAATCGTATTCGCAGAAGGTCTCCGTCAGATACGTCGATGATCTGGAGGACGAAGAGTACTCGGGCAAGCTCAAGACCGACTATACCTATCTCGGAGCCTTCCGGGTCAGTGTGCCAGCGGGGACCTTCGATGCGATCCTGTTGCGTACGAAGGTTGACGGCAAGGTTGGTCCGGCCCATACCCGTGGGACGAGCTACAGTTTTTTTGCACCGGGGGTCGGCCTAATCGCAGCTATTCTTCAGCAGAAGGTGTCGGCGTTCTGGATCTACAATGTGGACACTGCTGGCGGAAAAGTGCTGGTGTCGAGGTAGCTACGCGCTTTGTCCACGCGTGGGGCCGCGGCAAACGCCTCGACCGCAGCTCGAATTGATGAATAAACGCGGCGGCTCCTCGGGTCGAGCACTCCAAAGCGTTCCAGTTGCTCGCGAGCGCCGCCAGCGAACGATTTTCGCGCAGCCGATGCCACAGCTGGGGCCTCGCCGCCAGCAGATTCAGCATGTTGCCGATCAAATTGGTCGTGGTCTCGTTGCCAGCGACCAGAAGCAAGATGCAGAACCCCAAGCAGTTCGTCTTGCTCGAGTCGTTGTCCGTCCACGTGATCGCGCAACACCCCACACACCTCTTCGTGGCCGGCAGCCAGCTGTACGCCTCGAGCTCGGTACCATCCGGCAAGACCACCGGCTTCCGCGCAATCAGCGGTGATCGGTTGCGCCAGGCGGAATACACCGAATACGGATTCTCCCAAGTGGCTGGACGGTAGAAGTCTCAACAATACGGGGTTCGAGGGTGCTCATCTTGTCTCCGATGCCGACCATTGGGCGCCGCTAGCTCTGAAGGTCTTCCTCTGCGATTGCTACCGACTTTATCCATCGAAGGTGGCTGTATCCAGCATCGCGAAAGGCCATCGAGCAGACGTACATCGGACAGCGAGCCTACTCGCGTCAGGAGGGCTCCCGCGTTGCTCCACTTATGGTCGCAGGTCCAAGCGGTTCAATCTTCTTCGACCACTCCGCCGTCTTGACTGTCCGAATCTTGCTAGCTGGAACTAGTTCATCTTCAATTCCCACCGCCAACCTGATAAACGAAACAAGCTCTGGGAAGGAGCATGCGAACGTCTCATCGCCGACCTGGGGAGGGAGAACTTTGAACCTGGACAGCATTGCAGCCGAGCTGAAGAAGGAACTGGATCGCGTCAACCGAGCCATCGCAGCCCTGGTCGGTGGAACTTCGGCGCGAGCAGGCAAGCGCACGGCCCGGTCAACACGCGCCGCGAGACCACGTCGTAGGATGTCCGCTGCGGCCAGGAAGCTGTCGATCTTAATGAAGAAGCGCTGGGCAGAGCGAAAGAAGAAAGCCTAGGCACATTCGCCGTAAGTCGTCGGGTTGGCTGGCGGACGCATGTCGCGACGATCGTCCACGCTGCGGAGTTTGTTGACCGTACATCTGAAGGAGCCAAGCCCCTCGATCTCGGCAGACTCTTGACCGTCAGAGCAGCGGCGACGGTTGTGCCAGTTAAAGAAGGCACGCTTCGAGTGTGCCCACAATCGCGGCCGCTAGCTGATCCAGCCACGATCTTGGAATCGGATCTTAAGCTCCTCGGCGATTTGATCGGCCGTTGCTTTGGCCCTTCCTTCAAGCCCGGTACGCCCGCTCGCCTCCCCGAGGAGTTTAGCGCCTCCCACTACGATCAACCCAACAGGGCTGCCGGTCGCGATTGTCACGGCTGAGGGTACGATCATTCCCGGCGTCTTGTTGCCGGAAGCGGTAAGCGTTCCTGAGCCGAGCTTACGCCATCCTTGGGCCGTGACGACGTAGCCTTCTACGACGGTGTCCATCTCGGCAGTTCCGGCGCCGAAACCGATCACAAAGCGCTGAGCAGCACTGCCGAGGCCGCCGCCCTCTGTGGAAACTATATAGCCTCGAATCACGCCGTCGCCCACTTGCGGCGAGCTTCCCGGACCTGCCTGTACAGCCTTAAATCCCATTGCAGTGATGTCGGCGACGAGATCCTGCGCAATAAGGGCGCTTAGCTGCCGGCCCTCGTTAGTCTCCTCCTGCGTCGGTGGTGTGCTGGGCGCGCCCACCCGTCCGGCGATCGCTGCATCGGCAGGCATATCGGCAGGACTAGCCACAAAATTGTAGACCCAAATCGTGTTGGGACGCGGAACCTCCGTTTGGACCATTGGAGTTTGCTGTGTGACTTGCGTTGAGGCGCATCCGGCGAGCAGAACGAGCGCAAACATAGGCACCACCGAGATCCGAAATTTCATGGCTGATTACCTCGCAAGTTATTCATCGAAAGACTGAGGTTCGCTAAAGGCAGCGTCAATCGGACTAAGGTCCGAGCTGCGCGCGGGGCGGCAGCCTGTCTGTGTCGAATTCCAACTCACGCGGCAGCTGGGGTCTGAAATAATCCATAGCAATGCTGTTGCCACCGGTAGGAGTCGAAGCACGCGTGCGGTAGCGCGGGTGCGCCGCTCCGCTGCGCCGGTGTCGCCCCTGTCAGTCCGGTATGACAGCGATATTGGTTGAGAACACCTTGTAGTCCTCGAGCTTCCGTTCGAGGTCGCTCTGGTTCCAAAACCAGATCCGATCCAGATACTCGCGCCGGATGGTTCCGATCAGCCGCTC
>Ga0181532_10004376_pt1 | contig 12356 bp, 9 predicted proteins | sample PEATcosm2014_Bin_33_FD_119768 | JGI IMG/M metagenome (GOLD analysis project Ga0181532, IMG submission 119768) | Peatland microbial communities from MTU Mesocosm Facility, Houghton, MI, USA - PEATcosm2014_Bin11_30_metaG | ecosystem: Environmental > Terrestrial > Soil > Wetlands > Peat | place...
CGCTCAGTGGGCAAGAGAGCGCACAGGAATCTCTCCAGCCCAGTTAGCCAAATCTCTTGGGGCTGATCCGAAAGAAGTCGAGGCTTGGGAACGTGGCGAAACGCATCCCCCTTTCGGCAAGGCACAGGACTTGGCGAGGAGCCTTCGGATTCCATTTGGATTCTTATTTCTCTCAGACCCCCCCGCCGAAAAGACCCCGATACCCGATCTCCGAACCGTGGTCGAAGGTCGCCCTGCAAAGGTAAGCCCAGATTTTCTGGACTTGCTTAACGATGTCCTCGTGAAGCACCAGTGGTACCGGGAGTATCTGGAAGCGCGTGCCGCCAAGCGCCTTCCCTTTGTAGGGAAATTCCGGGTTGCAGATGGCGTTGACCGAGTGGCGACGGACATGACCGCCGTGCTCTCTGTCGAGCAGATCAGGCGAACATCTCACACGTGGGATGAGTTCCTGCGTGAACTGACCCGCAGCGCGGAAGGCGTTGGGGTTCTGGTCATGCGCAGTGGAATCGTTGGGGGAAATACCCGTCGTAGGTTGTCAGTCAACGAATTTAGAGGCTTTGTCATCAGCGATGGCTTAGCGCCGTTGGTTTTCATAAATGGGCGAGATTCGAAAGCGGCGCAAATCTTCACGTTGGTGCATGAACTCGTGCATATCTGGATCGACAGGAGTGGTATTTCGAATCCAGACCCGAAGGATATTCCGACCGAACTCAGGAATACCGTCGAGACTTTCTGCAACAGTGTCGCTGCGGAAGTCTTGGTCCCGCACGCCGACTTTTTGAAATCCCTGCCTGCCACATTCACTGAACAGACGGCCCAGAATCTCGCAGCAAAATACCGTGTCAGCACGATTGTGATTCTCCGAAGAGCTTACGAACTGAACGCGATCACCCGCAACCAATTCTTCACCTTGCTCGAAAGAGAACAGCAGAAGCAGAGAGAGCGCGAGGAAAAAGAAGCGGAAGAGCCGTCAGAAGGGGGAGGTAACTTTTACTTTACGCTGCCGATCCGCAACAGTCGTAGGTTAACGGAAACTGTCCTCGGAGCGCTCCAAGCTGAGGGTGTCTCATACCGTGAAGCTGCGAGATTACTTGGCGTGAAGACTGGCACGCTTCCAAAACTGATTGAGGGGTTGCCGAGACGCTAAATGGCAGGAACCCCTCCTTACTGGCTCGACTCGAACGTATTCATACAAGCGAAGAACGGTCCTTACAAATTCAAGACATTCGGAGTGTTCTGGGCGTTTTTGCACGAGCAGATCAACGCCGGAACGATCCGCTGTCCCAAGATGGTTTACCAAGAGATTGTGACGAACGAGGAACCCAGTGATGATCTAGCCAAGTGGATGAAGACCCGTCGCCAGAGTGGATTATTCGTAGAGCCCGATGCTGACGTGCAAAAAGCAATGCAAACGGTTGCCGACTACGTGGTGGAAAACTACGAGCAACAGCATGCTGCCGAATTCTTGAGCGGAGCCGATCCGTGGCTGATCGCGCACGCTATTTACACGAAGGGCGTCGTTGTCACTCACGAGTCGAACAGACATCCAAACGCGAAGAAGGTTCGCATCCCTGACGTGTGCGCGGCGCTGGGAGTGCCTTGCATAGATACCTACGAAATGCTCGATAGGCTTGGCGCAGACTTCAAGGCTACCGGGCAAAAGAAGGGCAAATAGGTTTACCAGACTGACCACATCGGATTGGTCATTAGACTGCTGCATTTGAGGCAGGCGGCATACGCTTCCGAAGCTGCCATCGTCCGCAAGTGGCGTCCGTTCGACTAGAAATTGACGTTCCTTGAATTTCGCAGTACCCTCCCCGCATGAGTTGGCAACGCTCTTTTCCCAGCGTGCAAAGAAAGTAGATACGCCAGAACCTCTAGAAGATTAGTTAGCTTTTCTGTGGGCTGTTCTTTTTGCTTGGTTCGAGCGCGGCGTACATGGATTCTAATGGGTGATAATCAAACAAAAAACGGCGAGGCCGCTGTAAGCAATGAACGCTACGACATCGAGAAAATTGCGAAGATTCTATCGCTTGTTGCGATACCCGTCGTGCTCGCCGTGTTTGGCTGGGTCATCCAGAACCGTCTATCAGAACGGAACTTGAGCCAAGAATACGTGAAACTCGCAGTATCTATTCTTGAGAAGCCGAAATCCTCGGAGACCCCCGAAGGATTGCGTGACTGGGCGGTGGACTTACTTAACCAAAACTCGCCGACCAAATTTAGCGAAGAGACAATCCGCCAACTGAAGACGGGCGAAATTACCCTCGCAGGGATTCTCAGCAACGTGCTTGCGACGGTCAACAACGGTGGTGGGGTCGCCGTTTCGCCGGACGGTAAAACGGTTGCTGCTGGGCAAGACGATGGTCGTGTCGGCATTTGGGATATTGGATCAGGTAAGCTCTTGCTTACACTGAACGGGCAGAGCGGACCCGTTTCTGCCGTGGTCTATGCAGATGCCAAGACACTTTTCTCGGGAGGTTTTGACGGCTCCGTAGTCAAATGGGACATCGTGACAGGTCGAGCACTTCAGAGATTCGACGGTCGGTCGCCTATTCTCGGTCTTGCTGTCTCACCTGATGGGCGTTCTCTGGTAGTTCGCTCCGCTGATCGCGGCCTTAAGCTGTGGGATATTTCTTCAGGGCGACTTCTGAGTGAGTCTAAACTTGGGACATCGCCCCCCTAGCACGACGTGACAAGCGGCTCCGTGGAAGACCGCTCGGCAGCGAGTGATGGAAGATTGATGACACACCCGGCTCAACATCGCGATTGGTGGGACAAGGCAGGAATTATTTCTTCCATTCTGTCTAGCGTTGTCATCGCTGTCATCGGTATCTACGTCTCGACTCTCTTTCAAGAGAGTCAACTTGCGGTCACTAAAGAGAACAACAAGGCACAGCTTGAAATGGCTGCACAGAAGGAGCAGTCCGATTTACGGCTCCAAGAATTGAAGTTGGCGAGTGATTTGCTCGAACCGTTGTTGAGCAAGGATGCAAAGAAGCGGAGGATTGCCGCTTTAATGCTGCCAGCCACATTGTCGAACCACGACATGTGCCAGCAAATACTGGCTGCCCTCGTTCAAGATTCCGACTCTAGCGTAAGGATCACCGCGATGCGGAAGTTGGGCGACTCCACCACGACCGCTAGCGCCAAAATTCTCGACAAGGCAGGAAATGATACGACTTTGCCCGAAGCGGAGCGAAAGTTTGCGTCAAGTCTGGCCACTATCGTTGGCATGAATGCGAACCTGCCACCCGACACGGCCTTCCTATTTGCTTCAGCACCCGGCCAACCCGCCTATGAAAGTAACAAATTACGCGCCGGATTTTTTACATACTATCTCACGAAGGCGTTGACAACCGACTTAGAGAGCAGTCCTAATTCGGTCTTGACAGTCGGAGAGCTATATCGGCGTCTGGATGTCGCGATGCGCTCGACGGCTTTTGAAGGCATAGGAATGGAGCGTGGGGCGAGTGAAAACTTGCTAGGGTTTGGCATCCGCCCTTTTATGGAGCTTTCGGGCAGCCCAGACCTCGTGGTGGCTGGCGACAATGGCTCTGCTGCGGGGAAAAAGGTTGCGCTAGTGATCGGAGCTTCTCGTTACGGTAATCTTCCTTCGCTACCTTACGCGGTCAGTGACGCAGAAAAAATGTCTGAAGCTTTAAAGCAGCTAGGAGTTCAGGTCACGATGTTGACTGATCCGCCGAGGGCGGAGTTGGCCGCGCAGCTTAACCGGGTCGTTTCGGCTCTGGGAACAGGGGATACCCTTTATTTCTACTTTTCGGGACATGGTTGGTCTACGAACGGCGAAAATTTCATTGGTGGGTCAGACATGAAATCACCGCAGACGGACGGATTGTCTCTGGAAGCATTGAAGGATGCCATTCGGCACGCACACCCGAAGGCGGCCTTCGGGTTCTTCGATATTTGTCAGACGGAGATTCCGCGCTGAGGTCTTCCGCTTTCTGCCTTGCCGTCAATTAACGCGTATGCTTTTCCACCAGCGCATGTTCCGTCATCTGAAGCGGCTCCGCGATGGCAGTTAGCATTCGACCCAGTCTCTGGGGTCGTGTCCGACATGCAGGCAACTTTAGCGTGCTCGGCAGCGCCATGCCGCGTGAACGTACCTTCACAGATCAAGCACTTGCGTACGTCCCGACCGACGACAAGGAATACCTTGCCGATCTGGTCGCTGCGGGTGGAGCCCGTCTCTCGCCGAGTTTGTTCGTCAGCGGTCATGTCGATCAGAATGAGTCACGAACGTATACCCTCGTCACCAACGTGCCTCGGGTGAACTCGGCTCCGCAACCCGAGCAACATCAACAATGTGAGGCGGCGGCAGCATGGAGCCTCTGTCACCAGCCTTCGCCCGGTTAACCAATTTGCAAACTAGACTGCGGGAAATATCCCACTTCTTTGAAACCGCAGTCAGAGTCATGCCGCTCAGTCGGTCGCGGACGATGGCTGCACGATCTATGTTCATCGGGGCGCGTCCGATCCGCACACCGTCCAGCTTTGCCCTCCGCATGCCTGCCAAAACTCGCTCGCGTATCAAGTCCGATTCGAGTTCGGCAATCGAGCCTATCAGCGTCAAGAAGAGTCGCCCCATCGGACCGCTCGTGTCGACGTTTTCTCGCCGGGAGATGAAGACGACACCCAGACTGTCGAACTCGTCCATGACCTGCAAGAAGTGCTTGACGCTCCTCGCGACTCGGTCGAACGCCGCGACGAGCACGACGGAGAATTTCTTCCGCCGCGCATCGGCGATGAGCGCGTCTAGCCCCGGACGCCTCGCTCTCTTACCTGAGACTCCGCTGTCTCTATACTCCTGCACAACCTCCAAACCGCGCTGCGCCGCAAGCTCGCGCAGATCATATAGCTGGCTTTCGACATGCTGGTCAGCGGTGCTTACGCGGACATAAATGGCGGCTGTTTTCATTAGCTTAGATTCCTCCCTCGGATTCGTTAGGTTTGTGCTGACGGTTCACGTACCCGCGCAGCCGATCCGCAGCCGCTAAACAGATAGTTGATTCGGGGGCAAGCAGGTTCATGCGCGACCAAACTTCGTCTTCCAGCAGTTGCGCCAATTGGGGGTCACGCAGCAGGCGTAGGCGCTTTGCCAGCACGCTGGGAATCAGCAGCACTGCCGCCAGTCGTTCTGCTGGGTTCGCTGAGCGCAAGCGCCGTCGCTGTTCCTCGATGAGTTCCTGAATCGTCAGGCTGGCGTTCCCCCACTCACAATCTACGGACACTCTGGCAAAATCGTCCAGAAATTGGGGTAATCTAACCAAAGATTTTGCGAAGGTTACCCTCCAAGAGTGGCCGCGTCTGCCCGATTCTACGTACATTGTGAGTGTGACAAACCCAAGCGGCTCCTCTCCGCAGTCCGAATGCGATCCGACAATCGACCGAGCATCGGTCGCCAGCGAAATCGAATGCCCGCTGTGTATGGGCGTAGGCAGCCTCAAGCGAACTGAAGTGCTGGATCGGCTTGGTGTCAAGGATTTTGCCCGCGTGGCGCAACTCAGTGCGGAAGAAGCCTTCCGGCTGCTCCAGCAGAAAAACACGAACGACCATCAAAGCGCATGGTCTCGCTTCGAAAATGAACTAACCAAGCGAACTACGGAGATCGAGCAGCGCTACCGCGACGAGCTTCGAATGGTCGGCGGTCGGATCAAGGAACTGGAATCCGCTGCACGAGTCGCCGAGGAACTGCACGCCCTCGATGTGCAACTGGGACATGCGGACGCGGAAGCTAGGCTCCTCACTGCGCAGTCCCAGAATGCAGACCTCAGTCGGAGGGTTGAAGACTGCCTCAGAGAAGTATGCCAACTTCGTGAGCGCAACCAGCAACTGGAAGCCGACATGGCGAAGGTCGCCCGCATCGGGAAACGGGAGGAGATGGACTTCGCCGATGAAGCACGGAGTTGGGCGGGGATTTGCATCAGCGAAAAGTTGTCGCGCAACGGTGACTTCATTCTGGCGTACCGCGATCCCAGCGGTGCCCCGCTTGAGCCTCGCATGCTCATTGATTGCAAGGACAAATCGGCGATAACGGAAGCCGACGTGACCAAGCTCGTGCGAGATTCAAAGGAGCGCTCGATCCCAGTTGCAATCTTGGTCGCACGGGACGAGAGCCAGCTTCGCCAAGTTGATAAGGATCAACGCTGGGATCGTACAGACGGCATCTGGATATTGAGAACCTGCCGCACTTGGCTCCCGAGAGACCTCGACGTTCTTAAGCCGATCTTCGACAGGATGCGAATTCAAGGGTTTGATTTTCTGGAGAAGAATGCCGCCCTCGCGGAAGAGGTACGGCGCACGTTTGCGGACATCGACCGCATCGAGAGTGAATTGAAGAAAGCGGCAAAGGCGATTGGTTCGGCGTCGGGTCTGGTCTCCAAGTACAGGGGTAGATTGCAGGAACTTTGCGACATCGCCGCAGCCCTGCCAACTTCATCTTGTCAAAGACAACCTCAACCACTTGGCCAAGGAACTTTGGTTCAAGCTGCCCCACGAACTCCTTGAGCATTTGCTGTTCGCCCGGCATCGGCTCGGCACAGACGAAGTTCGACCGGGTGATCTTAGGCCGGTCCTTCTTCAACCCCATCTCTTGGTAGGCCCGCTGGCAACGGAGCCAGAGGGCGAGAGCGGCAATCTGGCTAGCCCGCAGGTCAATGTCGATGCCGTGTACGTTATGGGCGAGGATCAAGCGAGGGACATCCCGCCGCAAGTCTTCCAGTGTCGGATAGTCCTTCTGGAGAGCCGGACCGAGTTCAGCATCGGCGTACGCTTCCTCGTAAATCGTGAGCAGCAAGTCGAAGCAGTACAGCAGGAAGTGGCCGCTGCCAGAGGCTGGATCGAGAATCCTAAGTTCCCGTGGGTCTGTCTTCGGGCGGTGCGGGGTGTGAACCGGGAGCTTGAGCAGTTCTTCCTGCGAAAGATCGTCCCGCCCTTCGGCAGTATCCTTCGGCAGTTGCTCGCCTTCCTTCAAGAAAATCTCGTTCGGGCGACGGATCAAGTACTGGCATTGGTCCCTGAGTTTGGTGTCGCCTTTGCACATCTCAAACCAAATGCGCCCCAGCGTATTGTCAGTGAGGAATTCGACCACGTAGCGGGGTGTGAAGAACTGGTTGCGGAATGCCAGTTCGTATGAATTGCGAGGGGCTGAACTTTCCTTGCGGGCCTGATCCCGAAGTTCTTTTGGAGTGAAGTACTGGTAGACCCAACCGATGGTTTCATCTTGCGACCAAATCTTCGGCCATTCCTCTCGGAGTTCCGTTTCTTCGGGCTTGATGCCGCCGCCATTCAGCAGGTCCAACACTTCATCAAGTGTTTTCTGCCGAGGATAGAGACGATTGGCGGGGTCGTTGGGGTTGAACAATACGCCAATCTCTTCAGAGAGCAACCCGCCCAGCCAGTCTAGGAAATGCCTGTAGGCAACATCCTGATGGCCCGTGTTGAACAGTCGCTCCTCATCTGGGTGGTCTGCGAGATAGAATTTTACGCCGTTGGAGTTGATGCTTCGGCTTACCGCATCACGGAATTTCTGGCCGCCGATGTAGACTTCGCGGGCCTCCATCATCTTGTAAGCGCAGAGTCGGTTCAGATGCGTGAAGGCGATTTCCCGCACCAACTGATCTAGGGCTTCCTTCGGCTTGAAGCCACGAGCTTTGATGTGGCCAAAGTGATCGAGAATATCCTTGCGTGCTGCCTGCTCCTCTTCGGTCAGGTGGGACATTTTGGCGTTCGGATCGGCAGTGACCTGATCCTTTTTGGCGAAGATGCCGTACTTCCCCTCAAGCTCCTGCGAAACGGAGTCTTCGAGCAACTTGCGGCAGTGGGTCACGACATTGCGGAGCTTGTTGCGAATCTCTTGGTTCATGTCACTCCGTCCCCTGCGTATGCGCTGCCGCCGCTTGCTGCGTAAGTTCCTTGAGCCGACTCGTCACGAGGTCATCCAAAGCAAGACACACGACCCGAATAGTTTCGACAGCCTGCTTCGCCCACGGAAAGCCAATCTCCTGTGCGGAGCCAGCGGGATCGTCCTGCGAACGGTCGGCTCGATGCACGATGTCATTGCGACGTTTCACCGTGGCGTCGAGTGTTTTCTTGATTTCTTCCTCATCCCTGCCTAATTGCTGCGCAAGTCGTTGCCATGGATTGTCTAGGCCAAGTAAGACCCCCGTTATGTGGATACCTCGCCTGCCGTTGAGGTAGCTGAAGTTCAGGTTGCTAATCATTTTGTTGGCGACGAACAGCGGGTCGGGAGCGACCAAGATGCGAACGGCTTCGTCAAGGTCGAATTTCAAATCCTTGAATTGGTTCTTGAATGCCTCATCGTTCCTTGGTACGAAGTCGCGTCCCCGAAGCCGAATCACTTCGGGTAGGTTGTCCCTCAGCAGGATTGGAAGGTACGTTTCCAAAGCCGTACTGGCGGTGACAACAGCCTGTCGCAGCAAATTACACAAGGCGCTTCGTTTGATCGCTGATGGTGGAACCTCGGCCAATTCTCGGATCAGTCCCAAGAAAATGCCGTTGGAAATGACTAAGAGCGTCTCGTCCTCTTCCGCCTTCACAAGGTCTCGAAGCGAACGAAGCAATGCCTCCTCGGTGTTAAGGGCATCATGCTCCAGCAGCCGGAAGACCTTCAGCAGCAAATCCGCAGGCCGAATGTTGTCTTCGAAGATTTGTCGAGGGCTGAGCATGTTTCACTCCAAAATGATGATTGCGCCTTCATCGATGAACTTCTGAAGTGAATCCCGTATGAGTTCGAGGGCCTTGTCAAGTTCCGATTGGGTCTGAATTGGACGATTGAAGAACTCCGAAACTCGAACCTTTCGCACGGGTGCTTTCTTCTCGCCGCCAATCGACAACTCTTGCAGCTTGACCAGTACCGATGACTTCAACCCGTCCACAGCACAGAGATCGGACTCCATCTCGGTCAGGCTGGCTGCGCCCAGCGACGTACCCTTGGCCACAGCATCCCTGTCCTCATCAGCGCCAACTCTTCCCAGCAGCGACGACAACAGGGAAGAAGCTGTTTCTGGATTCGTTGCTTCCAGCGGACCCCATTCGCTACGATTCTTGATCTCCTCTATAGCCGATTCGTACGCTTTCTTTCGACGTTCAAATAGATCGATGTAGGCATGCTTGTAGGCATCCAGCACAGCCTTGGTGCATTGAGCGATGTCGTCCAGTGAGTCGATAAACTGCTCAGCAGCCAGCAGAGTTTTCAGTTTTTGGACCTTGACGGCGATTTCGGGCGAGGCGGAATGCGGTGCGAGCCGCTGCCACACTTGCTCGGTTGCCAATCGGGATTGCCGCAAGAGCGCAATGGTTGCGGCGTCCAGCGATTCCCGCATTCTTCGCACTTTGTCTCTGGTTTCGGCAAATAGCGATCCGTTCTCAGTGAGGATGCGCACGCAGTCGTCAGAGGCGGACGACTGTATGCCCACGAGAGTTTGCTGGAATTCCGACAACAATGGCAGGATCGGAAGGCTATTGGCTTCGGCGGTGGCTTTCAGGGGGTACAGCTTTTCTAGTTCCTCCGCAGCCACCTTCTTGAACGCCGTAGCTATGGCTCCTTCTTCGACATCGACTTCCACTCCAGTGATGTCTTCCAATTGCTGCACTGCTTCGGTAAGCGTTTTGAGGCCGACCGATTGCCGAGGAGAAAACAGCGATGAACGGAAAGCCGGATTATTAGTGAATGGTGTCCGGGATGCTGGGTCTTGGTAATTGTGAAAGCGGTTGCCCTGATAGGTGACTTCGATTTCACCAGCCCTGAACAGGGTGGCGAGAATCAGCCGCAGCATGTCACGTTCCCAACCGTATGGCGTGCCACCGAATCTCTTTTCCAATGTCTTGCCCATACGACTGTCCTTGTTGCCGTAGCTGTGTTCGCTCTTCAGGTAATCAAGGACTTCCTTGGCGACAGCGGCGTTCGCGTTGACGATGTTCTTGGGGCCATCCTTGACGACCAGTCCTAGCCCTTGATCGCCGACATAGAAGACGTTGGGTAGCGCCTTGAGGTCGGCCGCCTTGAGGATATGTTCGGCTTCGTCGCCCTTCAGGGGGCGAGAACCCATTTGCAACTTCGGATACAAGTCAGGCACGACCTGCCCAAAGAGTTTCTTCAAGATTTCGCCCAAGCCTTTGCCCAAGGCGGACGCATCTTTCTGCACGCCTCGGAACATGCCTGTTCCACGTTCCATCGCCTCGGTCAGTTTGTCCCGCAAGCGCGTTTCGAAGCCGTTCTTGGAGTTCTTTTCATCCTGAAGACACGTTGCTTCATCAGGGCTGATCTTCTGCTGGGCGCTGAGTTGGTTGTACTTGTCCACCATCTTTCGTGAAGCGTGAAGCTGGCCGACCAACTCATCGATTTCGGGCGTCAAGCAGAACAGCCAGTAGAGATTGTTCTCGTGGGACTTCTGCTGGCTCTCCGTGCGAATTTCCTCGATGCGTTTGGTGAGTTCGTCGGCATCCTCGGCCACGCTCAGATTCAGCGGAAGTTCGCCCTCATCGCCAATACTGGTGCCATCGACGGTGATGCCGATGCGGAACGAGCGGTTCTGAAAACGGAAGGTTTTGAATTCTGGCTCATCAAAGATTTGCTGAAGTGCGGCCCGTGCTAGTTCATTCCGGTCACGAGGTTTCGGTTCGAGATGGCCTCTGCGTTCGGTTTCCCAGTTCTTTTCCTGAGCGGTCTGGAGCTTCCAGCCTTCTTCGGTGTTGCGAATAAATTGGGCGGTATTCAGCCGTTTGACGGCGGCTTGAACCTGATTCAGAGGCGTTGCCTTGCCCACTTCATCGACTAGTACAGCGGCGAGATTCGCTTCCGTGCGGGGTAGGTCACGAATGAATTCCAGAAGGCAGATGGCCTTGGCGACCCGCAATGCCCAACCGTGATCTTCGGGATCGTTCTTGAATCGTTCGGCGACTTGATAAATGTCAGTACGCCTCTCGTTCGAGAGGTTACCTTCCACTAACTCAAATACCTTGTCGAGCGTGACGAGCGCCCCAATTGACTTCCTAGCGAATGCCGTCCGATCCGATACCAGCATCTCATACGCTTGCTTGATGATCGTGCGGTTGCTGCCGCCGTAATGCCTTGGAGCGCCCGGCTGAAGCCGAATTCCCGACATGATCCCGATGCAGAGATCGATGTAGTGTGGCGGGTAGGGGTAAAAGTGAACGAAATCACTTTCGTTGATGTCAGTGCGGCGCGTCGTGCGTTCGAGCCGTAGGGCAGCGTTCAACTGGCCTTGGTTCTCGGAGAAGAGTTTCTTCAGCGGCTTTTCGGCTTCGGGTTTCTTCGCCAAAACACGCTTGGTGGCCACTTCCCGGATGTCGGAAGGAGCTAGATCAACACGGTAGCGAAATCGGTCCTGCAACTTAGCCAGTTCGACTCGTTTGGAATCAATGGCTGCAACCACTTCATCGAGCTTCTCTTGGGAGGTCACCACGATCCAGCAAGGGGCGATGATCTTACGCTCCTTGAGCAAGTTCTTGCCGACCTTGCCGAACTCCTCGATGGTCGCCCGCAAGTCTTCGATCTTGTCACCGCTGCGAGCGACGTGTTGGCCTACTTCATCAATGATGAATGCAAGAGCTTTACCTTTACGACGCCGTCCCCAGAGGTCGAATGTACGTTTGACCACTTTGCTGACAGAGATCGACGCGTCTCGGTTGCGTTGTGAGTGCGCCCACGAATCCGCAGAAGGATAGAGCTTCGGATCAAGCTGATGCAGAATGGCGCTGGCACGTGATAGCTTCTGCGCCCCAGCCCGTACTGTTTCCCAGTCTTTATTCAGAAGAGTCTTGCAGGTAGAGATGAACTGAGGCAATTTTCCTTCGGCTTCGAGTTCGATTTCCAGTTCTGCAATGTCAAAGTCTTCCGAGTACCCAAGCTCACGCAAGAGAACGGTATACATCAACTCGGCGATTCGTTGAGTGACCTTCCGAGTGTCGGCTTCCTTCGCCACTTCAAAGAGAATGACCTCGGTTGGCGTTTTGGCGTTAATGAGATCGAGCAAATCGCTGCTACGGGTATCGCCCAGTTGTTGCTTGAAGAGATCACCGAACTTGGTGCCGAGAACCTTCCGGTTTTCTAGTGCATAGCCGAGGTTCTTGGCAAACGAACTTTTCCCAGACCCGAAGAACCCCGACACCCAGACGCCCACGCTTTCGTGAGGATCACTGGGAGCCTCAGCGACGGCTTTGAGGAGATCGTGGTACTGCTCACGGATGCTATCGGTGGCGACGTATTCCGTGATTTCATCATGGACCGATTGCTCGTCCGCCTGATCGACTTGGATGATCTCTTCGATCTTGCGACTGAGATCACGTGTCAG
>Ga0181532_10004377_pt1 | contig 12351 bp, 9 predicted proteins | sample PEATcosm2014_Bin_33_FD_119768 | JGI IMG/M metagenome (GOLD analysis project Ga0181532, IMG submission 119768) | Peatland microbial communities from MTU Mesocosm Facility, Houghton, MI, USA - PEATcosm2014_Bin11_30_metaG | ecosystem: Environmental > Terrestrial > Soil > Wetlands > Peat | place...
CGCCGTGGATGGCCGCCGGGTGGAAATCAAGCTGCCGGAGACGAACCGGGAAAGCGTGGCGCGTTTTCTGGCGCAAGTCGAAGAATTGACGGTTGGCGTCCAGGAACCCGCCAAGGTTGTGGTGAATGAGCGAACGGGAACCATAGTCCTGGGACAACACGTCAGCTTGAGCGCCTGCTCGATCCTGCACGGCAACCTCGCGATCGAAATCACCACCCAATACCAGGTCTCCCAACCTGAAGCACTGTCCCAAGGGCAGACCGTCGTCGTCCCGCAAACCGCCGTCCATGCCAAGGAGAGCCCCGCTAACCGGATGGAGCTGCGCGAGGGCGCTACCGTGCAAGAGTTGATCAGCGGATTGCAGGGCATCGGGGCGACGGCGCGCGATATCGTGGCCATCCTTGAAGCCATCAAGGCCGCGGGAGCTCTGCAAGCCCAACTCGAGGTGATCTGATGACCACACCATCCAGCTCGTATTCCGTCGGGATTCCGGCGTTGTCGCTCCGCGCAAGCTCAGATCGTATTACGAACCTGGCAGGTAAGCCTGATGCCGGGGCCCGAATGCAGAAACTCACCAAGGTGGCGAAACAGTTCGAAGGGGTACTGCTATCGACTTTATTGCAGGAGGTCCAGAAAGGCACGCTAGACCCATCGGATGCGGGTCTCGGGGCCGGATCAGACACGCTGCGTAGCCTGGGGACCGAGGCTGTCGCGGAAGCTATAGCGCAGAAGGGAGGTTTGGGCATCGCACGAATGATCGTCAACCACTTCCGATATTTGGCAGAAGATGGGTCGTAGTCTGGAATCTTCCTTCTGCGAAGGACCACCGGCCCTCCTCACCCGCTGTTAAAGTTCCTGGGCTTGTTGCCGATAAGGGGATTGAGATTAGAGGAGACTGAACAAAATGAAGATTGATACACCCCTCACATTCCCGCAACAGATAGAGCCACAACGAGTTGGTACGACAGGCTCCGCGCCGGCCCAGAACCTGGGAGGGACCGTAGCACTCACTCCGGACTCGGCTCAGCTATCGGTGGACGGCGAAAAAGTCCAACAGCTTAAGTCCGGCCTGGCGGCAGTGCCTGACGTGCGACAGGACCGTGTTGCCGCGCTCCAACAAGCCATTACTTCCGGCAGCTACAACGTGTCCGGCCCACAGATTGCCCAAGCAATGTCTTCTGACTTGCTCGGCGGAGAGTGATGCAGGGCCCGGCATCCGGTGCTCGCAGACTTGGAGAACTTCGGGTGTGACAGATTGCCAGGAGGTTGCCCATGGAAGAGTTCTCAACTGCTCCCATCCCTGGGTCCACTCGCGCTGAAGACCAGCGGCGTACACCGGCACATGCATCGCGTCGTCACCAGGAGAACCGGCCTCCCGTACAGAATGTCGAGTTGGAAACGAATCAGGAGGATGACGAATCTGCGAACAATGAGCCTGAGCATGATCTTGATATTTCGGTCTAAACGATGAAAAAGCCAGAAACCCGGACCTACATCGAACTCCTTAAGAGGCGCGTCGCCAGCCTGCGCTTGATGGCCAAGGAATTGATCGATTGCCGACAATCATTTGTCAGCATGGATCTTGAATCGGCGCGCGAGCACATTTCGTATCAACAGGGTTTGTGTTCCGAGATCCGCTTCCTGGACCACGAACTGGGGGTACTGAGGGCACAAATCGTTGGGGCTGCGGGCCTTCAGGCTGGCGGCTTGGATAACGCCGCCTTTGCAGGTCTATTCGACAGCGCCTCTGCCCTGGAGTTGCGCCAGGTCATTGGTGAGCTTCGAGATGTGCAGAAGTCTGTGTGGAGGCTGAACCGGGTCTACGCCGGGCTGATCCGCCGCTCCCGGCGCTCCATTAACATACCCATACACACTCAGCGCTTTGCCTCCAATTGGGAGCTTTCCACCTCGCGCGCCACCGAGGTGGCCAAATTATTTGTCACCCGGTACGGCTTTCCTCCGGAGAGCTTGTCGGCGGCAGGATATGCCGAGTTCCACCCCGTTGCTCCCAACACCACACCGGACGGAAGAGCGCAAAACCGGCGGGTCGATCTGGTGGTGGTTGCCCCGCCCAATAAAGAGAATCCCAGTCTGCTGGGCAGCGAGATGGACGACCCTTCACACCTCAAGGTCCCCAAGGAGTAAGTTCCGCGATGGCAACACTCGTGGAGAGCGCAGATTCAAGCGGCGGGCGCCAGACAGCGCTCACCTTAGCACCCGACGGCTCGAACGCGCGCGAGGTGATTCGCGCCCGGCTGGAGAAGTTAAACTCGATACCGACTGTTCCTGCCATTGTCCGACCCTTACTCCACTACATGGAAAAGCCTATTGACCAGATGGAAGTGAAAAGGGTCGTGGACATGATTTCTTGCGATGAATCCGTTGCTGCCCAGTGTCTGCGCATGGCAAATTCGGCCCTCTACTTCCTTCCCCAGATTGTGAAGACGATCCATGGGGCGGTGATTGTGCTCGGCGTGAGGCAGGTGCGCGAGATCTTGCTGGCGTGCTCGTTGCTCAACCTGGTTCCAAAAGACCAGAACTTGGCTTTGGCCATGGCTCTCTGGGAACATTCCCTGGGGTGCGCCCTGCTGGGCAGGGAACTGGCGCGACGTATCGATTTTCCGGACCCCGAACGGGCGTACCTGGGAGGACTCTTACATGACCTGGGCGAGATCATCAACCTGGTGGCTTTTCCCGAGGAATCCTCGGCGTGCCTGGCGCGCGCCGCCGCCGAGCAGAAGGCTCTGCATGAAGTGGAGACTCATTCAATGCGTTTTACGCATTGCGACAGCGGCAGCGTAGTGGCTGAGATGTGGCGGCTTCCTTATCACCTCAGCGAGGTTATTCGTTACCACCATGATGTCCAGCAGAGCAAACTCTATCCCGAACTGGTGGCGCTGGTGAGCATCGCTGACCTTCTCTGCCGGGCTAATGAGCTGGGGTATGGCTATCGTGAGAACAGACTTCCGGATCCTCTTCAGGCGATCGAGTGGGAGATCCTTCGCGAGAAATCTCCCAAACTGGTGCGTCTAGGCCCGGCTCATCTGGTCCAAGATCTGAGCGCGCACGCCAAACAAATCCGCAAGCATGTAAAGTCCGTATTCCAAGCTTAAGGAGGTGTGACACAATCCGTCGCCCGTCATCCTGAGCGACGCGAAGGATCTGTAATCGCCCGTTTCAAGGGGATACTGCAGATGCTTCGCTCCGCTCAGCATGACAGATAACTTCGTTCGCAGCCTAGGAGTCGCGTAGGTTCTACGTCCTGGCTGGCGTTTAAGATTAAATCCTGAATTGCCGAAAAACAGATTGAGGTCTGGAATGCCGGAACAAACAGTTACCGGGTCGTTTGCCAATTCCTGCATGGAAACTTGTGCCTCCGCGGCTTCCGCGGGTGGCCAGATCGGCCAGGTTGAAGAGTCCGGCCACGAATCACCGGCGCGTCCTGACCTATGTGCGCACTGCAAACTCCAGGAAAAGCTCTCTCAGGCACAGAGAGCCGAGGCGCTTGGCACGCTGGCAGGCGGAATAGCGCACGATTTCAATAATCTGCTGGGCGTCATTCTGGGCTTCGCCTCGATTGTGCGCTTGCGCCTGGCTCCGTCCGACCCACTGATCGAGTTCGTGAAAATGATCGAACAATCCGCCCAGCGAGGCTCCGAACTGACCCGGCAGCTACTTGGCCTGGCGCGGCAAGGAAAGCAGGAAGCACTCCCCATTCGTGTAGGGGATGTCCTGGGCCACGTTGTGAAGATCATCACCAGCACCTTCGACCGTCGCATTCAAGTACAAACTCGCAGCCAGTCCGGTCCGCTTTGGGTTGACGCCAACCCTGTGCAGTTCGAGCAGGCGGTCCTGAATTTGTGCATTAACGGCAGAGATGCCATGCCGGAGGGGGGAGTTCTGACGCTCGAGAGTTCGCGGGTACTGCATCGCGAGAATGATCCCGTGCTTCCCAGCCGTTGCCCGCCGGGCAGTTATGCGTGCATAACCGTTCGAGACACGGGTGTCGGCATGCCCCCGCAGGTGTTGAGCCGGATCTTCGATCCCTTCTTCACCACCAAGGAACCCGGCAAAGGCTCAGGGCTGGGACTATCGATGGTGTATGGAATGGCAAGCAGTGCGGGTGGGTTCGTGCAGGTGGCAAGCGAGGTTGGCCTGGGTTCCACTTTTTCACTCCACCTGCCGCTGAAGGCGCCTCCCGTGGAACTACGTAGCTTAGCTCGAAGTCCTTCACTCGAAGCCGGGAGCGGAACCGTCCTGGTGGTCGACGACGAGCCTATGGTTCTGGCGTTTACCAGGGAGGGACTGAAGAGGCTCGGCTACGACGTGCTTACGGCTGCGGATGGCCAACAGGCCTGCGAGGTTTTTCAATCACACTCCGGCCAGATCGACATCGTGTTACTCGATTTGGTGATGCCCGGCATCACGGGTTTGGAGACCTGCCGGCGGCTGCACGAAATCAAGCCCGGCCTTAAGGTGATTCTCTCCTCGGGCTATACCTCGGCCGAGGTGGTCCGTGAGGCGCGCCAGGCAGGCGCCGTAGGTTTCATCGGCAAGCCCTACTCCCTCGAGGAACTCTCCGCGGCATTACGCCGTCCCGAGTCGTTGAGTCTCCGGGCCCCAAATGGAGATTCGGACCACGGAGCCAAAGTGTAAGCAGGAGGAGTACCGTGCGGGTCCTGATCGCCGACGACGAAGCCACGACGCGGCATCTGATCCAGGTGACTCTGGGCCATTGGGGATTCGAGGTTCTGGTGGCGGAGGAAGGCGCCGGCGCGCTGCGCATCTTGAAAGGATCGAATCCTCCCGAAATCGCCCTCTTGGATTGGGTCATGCCGGGGGTCGATGGCCTGGAAGTCTGCCGCCGTATGCGCGCCGCACCCATGAGCGCCCCGACCTATCTGATCTTGATTACGGCGCGCGGGGGGCTTGAAAATGTCGTCCAGGGGCTGGAAGCCGGGGCCGACGATTACGTCACCAAGCCCTTTGATCCTCGCGAATTGCGCGCCCGGCTGCACGCCGGCGCGCGGGTTGTGCAATTACAGAAAGCCCTGCTGGAACGCAACCAGGCACTCGAAGAGGCTTTGAAGCGAGTGAAACTGCTTCAAGGACTGCTCCCCATCTGCTCTTACTGCAAAAAGATTCGCAATGACCGAAACTACTGGGAACAAGTGGACGCTTATGTGGCCAGCCATTCCGAGGCCCAGTTCAGCCATGGAGTCTGTCCTGACTGTTTCGAGGTACACCTGAAGCCCCAGTTGGAGAGGCTCGGTGATAATCCCTAGCCTTGAACTCTGGCTGCTGGCCGTCACCGCCGCTTTTTTGTGCGGTGGAATCGTATGGGGCGCGATCCTCCGTACCCGGGTGCGGCAGCAGTCCGGAGCCTTACGTGAATGGATTCGGCGCGAGGCGGCACTGAGGAGGCAATTCGTCGATCTCTTCGAAGACTCCACCGACGCCATCTACACCCACGGCCTTGACTACACCATTACCTCCTGGAACCGAACTGCGGAGACCCTCACGGGTTTCACCCGCGATGAAGTGCTGACCAGGAATTTCGCCGACCTGCTCAGTGCGGAGTCACTGGAGCGGGCTACGGATATGACGAAGCTGAAGCTTCAAGGCTGTGCGAGCACAACCTACGAGATAGAATTCGTCGCCAAGGATGGCCATGCAATTCCGGTCGAAGTCAGCACGCGCTTAATCGCGGAAGACGGCAAGGTGGTGGGCATACAAGGCGCGGCTCGCGACATCAGCGAACGCAAGAAGGCCCAGGAGGCTCTCCGTGCCAGTGAGCACCGTTACCGCTTGTTGTTTGAGCGGAACATGGCGGGAGTGTTTCGCACCACGCTGGATGGCCAGCTTGTCGATTGCAACCAGTCACTTGCGCAGATTCTCGGTTACTCCTCTCCGGCGGAGGTGCTTTGCCATGGCGCACAGGTGTTGCACATTGACGAGGGAGGCCGCGAGGCGCTGCTTTCGCGCCTGAAAGAAAATAAGGCGGTGACTTTCTATGAGCTCTGCCTGCGTCGCAAGGATGGAAGCCGCGTCTGGGTGCTGGAGAATTCCAACCTGGTCGAGGGCAACGGGGCGGGCCCCGAAATCGAAGGCACGGTGATCGACATAACGGCTAGAAAGCGCGCCGAAGAGGAGTGGCGCCAGGCCAAGGAGGCGGCCGAATCCGCCAGCCGCGCCAAGAGCGAGTTCCTGGCGAACGTGAGCCACGAAATTCGCACGCCTTTGAATGGGGTGGTGGGGATGACGGAACTCGCTCTCGAAACCTCGCTGACTGCGGAACAACGCGAGTATCTGGGCGCTGTCCGGTCGTCGGCCTGCTCCCTGCTCGGCATCATCAATGACATCCTCGATTTTTCCAAGATCGAGGCCCGCAAGCTCGAATTGGATTCGCTGGAGTTCCGGCTGGCGGACACGCTGTCCGAGGCGATGAAGCCTTTAGCGATTCGTGCTCAACAAAAAGGGTTGGAGTTTCGCCTGGAGATTTCGCCCGGCGTTCCGGCGGCATTGCAGGGCGATCCCGGGCGGTTACGCCAGATCCTCGTTAACCTTTTGGCAAACGCGGTAAAGTTCACAGAGAAGGGGGAGATTCTCTTCTCGGTCGAACGAGAAAGTGAGGACCCGGAGAACCTGCGCTTGCATTTCTCTGTCCGGGATACGGGCATTGGAATTCCGCCGGAAAAGCACGCGTTGATCTTCGAGCCCTTTGCGCAAGCCGATGGCTCGACAAAACGCCGATTCAGCGGGACGGGGCTGGGATTGACCATCTGCGCCCGGCTGGTTGAGATGATGGGAGGCAAGATCTGGCTGGAAAGCGAAGTGGGCAAGGGCAGCACTTTCCATTTCACCGCTTGTTTTCGCCCGGCTTCGCCGCTCGGGGTTGAATGTCCGCCGCCCGATCTTCAGGAAGAGCCGATTCTGGTGGGGGATGACAGTGCCGGCCGAAAGCTCCAGATTCTGCTGGTTGAGGATAACGATGTAAACCGTACGCTGGTGACGCATTTGCTCGCCAAGCGGGGGCACCACGTGGTGGAGGCGCAGAGCGGCACGGAAGCCGTCGCGGCGATCGAGCACGCACCCGGGGGTGTATTTGATCTGGTCTTCATGGACATCCAGATGCCCGACATGGATGGATTCGAAACAACTGCTGCCATACGCGATCACGAAAAATTGACGGGTGGCCGCGTGCCCATCATTGCCGTCACTGCCTACGCAATGAAAGGCGACCGGGAACGTTGCCTGTCGGCGGGAATGGATGGGTATTTGTCGAAGCCGGTACAACTTCAGGAAATGCGTCAACTCCTGCGGCGCTATGAGGGAGGGCCTTCGGTCGAGGAGGGGCTTCTCCCACCCCAAGACCAGGTATCATGTGCCTCCGGCCCACCCGACGGAATAAAAGTCTGTCATCCTGAGCGAAGCGAAGGATCTGCAGTTCCGGTCCGAGGCGAACTAATGCACATTCTCCGCTTCGCTCAGAATGACAGACTTTCAGGAGAGCCTCCCGGCGTCGAACACGAGCCCGTAGAAAGAGGCGCCCTTCTGGATCGTCTGGGAGGGGACGTCCAACTCCTGAGCGATCTCATCGAGATTCATTTGAGCCAATGCCCCGGCCTGCTTGCGGCGGCGCGACGCGCCATCGAGGAGAATAACGGACCTGAGCTGGCACGCCTGGCTCACACCCTCAAAGGATCAGCCGGAAATCTCTTGGCCCTCGAGGCGGCTGAAATAGCTGGACGGCTGGAGACCTTTGCCGAGCACGGGGACTTCTCGCGAGCCCGTGAAACCATGGCTGCGCTCGAATGCGAGATGGAACGTGTCGAACACGGCCTCCGGGCGCTACAGGCTCTGGCAGTGCCATAAAACCTCAATTTAACGTGCCGGCTTGAATGCCCGAAGGGCATTAACATCATTAGCCGTAGGTCAAACCTACGGAAAAATGACCATTCCCTTGTGCTTGTCCCGACCCTGGAGGGGTCGAATTCAACCCCTGCGGGGTTGGCTGAATCACGTAGCCCGCAGTTTCCGTAGGTTTCACCTACGGCTAATGATCTTGGGTCCCTTCGGGACCGAGTCGGCAGCAACCGCCTTGACAATTCGGCATCTTTCAGGTAACTGTTAGACGTTGGGTAGCAGGGCTGAGCCATCCCTACATAGTAGCGGCGAAGTTTATAATCGTGGACGACATTGAAGCCGGAGCTTGTAGACGTTAGCGACTTGGCCCACCTTGGCCGTCATTGGCATTCCATTTGTACTTCGTCGGGTCGTTTGGCAAAGGGCGAGGAGCGCCCTTCACACATCCGTATTCCGGGACAGGAGAATCGCAATGCGCATAACTCAAATGCTGAGTTTACGTTGTCAACGCTTATTGGCCCTGGCGATGCTGCTCGTGCTGGCAAGCCCGCTAGCCCGCGCTGGCGTCACAGGCAGTATTTCGGGAACCGTTTCGGACCCTACTGGGGCGGTCATGCCTGGAGTCTCGGTAGTGGCTCTCGATACGGACACCGGCATTCAGACTTCGACCCAGACCAATGCAGCAGGCTTCTATAACTTTCCAGCTCTTCCTACCGGTCATTACGAGATCAGGATCACAGAGAAAGGGTTCGAAGAATACCGGCAGACCGGATTGGTCATTGATGTCAATACGGCGCTCCGCATCGATGCCACGATGAAGGTGGGCTCCGTGAACCAGGAGGTGAGCGTCACCTCCACAGCCGTACACGTCGAAACTACCAACACGCAGATGGGCGAAGTGATCGGGAACACGAAAATGACCACGCTGCCGCTGAATGGCCGCAGCTACACCGATCTGCTGGCGCTGCAACCGGGCGTCGTGCCTTCATCCAGCGGCGAGAGTAGCGCCATGGGTGTTTCAGGAAATCTGAACCCAGGGGCGGTTGCGGTGAGCGGGCAGCGGGAAAGCGCCAATGGCTTTATATTGAATGGCGGAAACGCTGAGGAAAGGCTGTATAACGCCACAGCGATCATTCCCAATCTCGACTCGATCGCCGAATTCCGCATTCTCACCAACAACGCCGATGCGGAGTACGGGAGCTATACTGGCGGGCTGATCAACGTCGTTACGAAGCAAGGCACCAACCAGCTTCACGGCGACGCCTTCGAGTTCGTGCGCAATCCCAATCTCGATTCCCGGAATTTCTTTTCGCCCAGCCTTGCCACATTGCACCAGAACATGTTCGGCGGCACGTTGGGCGGGCCGATCCTGCGCGACAAGCTGTTCTTCTTCACCGACTATCAGGGAACGCGTCTAGTGGAAGGAGTGGACAGCGGGCTGATCGCGGTGCCCTCCGCCCAAGACAGGAACGGTGACTTGTCCGATGTGGCCAGCCAGCTCACGGGCACGGTACAAGGTTCAGCCTGGGCCAACAGCTTGAGCCAGCGGTTTGGCTATCCCATCACAGCCGGGGAGCCTTACTACACCAGCGGGTGCACCAGCAACGCTCAGTGCGTTTTCCCCAATGCCGCGATTCCCCAGTCCGCATTCAGTCCACCCGCCCAATTCCTGATGAAGTACATTCCTCTTCCAAACTCGGGCTCGGCCTACACCACCTCGGCGTATAAGGAAACGCTCCGCGACGACAAGGCCAGCGGCCGAATCGACGGCAATACGCGCTTGGGCATGGTCTCGGGCTACTATTTCATTGACGACGATATCCTGGTGAATCCTTATGGGGGCGCAAATCTCCCGGGATTTGCCTCCCAAAATAACGGGCGGGCGCAGATCATGAACCTCGGCATCACCAAGGCCCTCGGCGCCACCGCGGTCAACGAACTCCGGATCGGCTACATGCGTGACGTCCAGTTTTCCAACGCCCCGCTTGGAGGCCTAGGTCCGAAGCTCTCCGACGAGGGCTTCACCGGCATCTTCCCGATGAACCCCACCTACGAGGGCGTGGAACCGATCGGTTTCAACAACTACAGTATCGGCGTGGCGAACAGCTTCCTGCGCGTCTTCGACAATACTTACAACTTTGCCGATAACTTCTCCAAGGTGATTGGAACCCACACGCTGAAATTCGGCGGCGCCTTCAGTTACGACCAGGTGGAATACCGGTTCACTTTAAACCTCAATGGCTCCTTCAATTTCAACGGCAACGAGACAGGCTTTGATTTTGCCGATTTCCTGATCGGGGCGCCGGACACCTACTCTCAGGGCTTGCAATTGCCTGTCTACGGCCGTTCGCGGTCTTACGACCTCTACGCCCAGGATAGCTGGCGGGCCACCCGAAACCTCACGGTGAACTACGGATTGCGATGGGAGGTCAGCTCTCCCTGGTGGGAAGCCCATAACGAATGGGAAGCCCTCATTCCCGGTTGTCAGTCGAAGGAGTTTCCGGGTTCGCCTACCGGATGGTGTTTCCCGGGAGACCCGGGCATTCCTTCCACACTCTCTCCGACCGGCCATCACAATTTCGGCCCGCGCATCGGGCTCGCTTACTCGCCCCATGCTTCCGGAGGCTTTTTGGGCAAGTTAGTTGGCGCAGGCGGGCAGACGAGCATCCGGGCGGCCTTTGGTGTCTATTTCAACACTTTCGAAAACCGCATCCTCGAGCAGGAAAGCGGGGACGCCCCTTACGGGTACTGGTGGCAGCCGAGCGTTCTGCCGGACTTTCAGAACCCGTTTACGATTCGCACCTCCGGGGTCAATCAGGGCCAGCGATTCCCCGTCCCGGTGCCTCCGCTGAACGTGAGCGCCTCGAACCCTGACACCACGTTGAATTGGGCGCAATTCGTGCCCCTCGGGAGTTCGCCGGCTTTCTTCCACGCCAACGCGCTTCCTTACGCCGAGCATTACAACTTCTCCTTTCAGCGCCAGTTCGGGTCGGCGACCATACTCTCCGCAAGCTACGTCGGAACGCAAGCGCACCGGCTTTTGGCCACCATGGAAGCCAACCCTTCAAGTCCGGCCTTGTGTATGAGTCTGCCGGGTTGTGGCCCTTACGCGGAGGATGCCGGCCCGTTTACCTCCTCCTCAGGCGCCCTCGTCTACACCGTCCGCTCGCCTTTCAGTACCGTGGTTCCCAGCCTTTCCGGTGCTCCTGTCGAAGCGTTTGCCAGCGATGGCTACATGGCCACCATGGCCAACTCCAACTACAATGCGCTCGAGGTAACGCTGCGCCGCACCCTGGGACGCGCCGAATTTCTCGCCGCCTACACCTACGGCAAGTCGCTCGACAACGCCTCCGGCAACGGCTTGGGGCAAGGCGATAACATCAACCCGATCGATCACGGAATCACCAAGGCGCTGTCTGCCTTCAACGTTGTGCAGAACTTCGTCGTGAGTTATTCCTACCGGTTGCCGTTCGACAAACTTCCAGGCCCCAAGCGCTTGACCGACGGCTGGATGATCAACGGAATTACCCGCTTCGCCACGGGGTTCCCGGTGTACATCAATGAGAACGATGACTATTCGCTGCTGGGAACGGGTAGTACCGGGCAGGGCAATGATGTCGACGAGCCCAATCGTGCTCCCGGAAGCCTGAGCTTTAAGGATCCGCGAACCGCCGTTCTTCCCGGGGCCAGCGCACAATGCCCCAACGGTTGTAACCCATACTTCAACGTAGGGGTTTTCAGCAAAGAGGCGATAGGACAGCTTGGGAATTCCAGCCGCCGCTTCTTCGGCGGACCGGGTTGGAACAACTTCGACTTGTCTTTGACAAAGGATGTGAAGCTGACTGAATCAAAGAGCTTGCAATTCCGGGGAGAATTCTTCAATGCCTGGAATCATGCTCAGTTTGGCTCGCCGCAGGGCACCATCAACAACAGCTCAACCTTCGGCTTTGTGACCAGCGCCAACGCCCCGCGCATCGGCCAAGTGAGCATGAAGTTCTACTTCTAGTCCGCACGGGCGGCCCTTACGGCCGCCCGTTGTCCCGCCGGGGGCAACCACCAGGGTTGCCCCGACGTGCCCCCGCCGCCCACGCGAACCCCAATGCGAACCGCAGCCCTCTCCCCTGGGGAGAGGGTGTCCCGCTGCCGGCGTTTTCATCAGCCGGAGCGGGACGGGTGAGGGCTTGTCTCCCCGAGACGCGGTACCGGTACTTTCGTGATCTTGACAAATTCGACCCATATTAATAGCCTATACGCTGGGGATTCGCCCCGGACAACCGCAAGTCCCGGGTAGGGGCAGTTCGCGAAACGCCCTTGTATCCAACCCGAAACTTTCTCCTTGGAGATCTTATGTCTATTCGCCACTCACCGCAGCTTACCCAGCCACTGCTCGACGCCGCCCGCTCGAACGCCCGGTGCTCTACAGGACCGCGCAGCGCGGCCGGAAAACACAACTCCCGAATGAACGCCCTCGAACACGGCGAGCGC
>Ga0181532_10004378_pt1 | contig 12344 bp, 9 predicted proteins | sample PEATcosm2014_Bin_33_FD_119768 | JGI IMG/M metagenome (GOLD analysis project Ga0181532, IMG submission 119768) | Peatland microbial communities from MTU Mesocosm Facility, Houghton, MI, USA - PEATcosm2014_Bin11_30_metaG | ecosystem: Environmental > Terrestrial > Soil > Wetlands > Peat | place...
CGCCTACTTAACGATGTCGGGCGGAAACATGTGCTCGTAAGCCCGGGGGGTGGCCGGCGCGGGAAAACCGCTCAGCCGCACATTGCCCTTAATTGTCGCGTCGGCGATTTTCAAATACATGAAGAGCTCGTCGCCGCGTAATTGCACGTTGGGCAATTCCGGATCTGACGGCACTACCACGATATTTCCCGACGCCCGCAGCAGCGCGTTCTTCACCGTCAGCCGGTCGGCCGTCAGCCCGATGGGTTGGTCGGTGAGCACCACGCCCGTGCCGTAGCGCACCACCGAGTGGTCTTCGCGGGCGGGCAAGATGACGTGGACATGCCCGCGCATGGCGAGCTCGCCGGTTTCGCGGTTCAACGTGGCTTCGTCCGCGTGGAGGACCAGACCCTGGAGCCTCGCCTCCGCGTGGCCCGGCTTATCGGAAACCAATTCCACGCGATCGCTTTGCGCGAAGGCCGGCCAGAGAAGGAAGGTCACCAGGAAAAGGGGCCGCGGAAGCTTCACGTGCATCTCCTCCTGGGACGATTATACGCCCGCTACTCCAACCGCATCGCCGTCATAGGATCGACCCGCGCGGCGCGCCACGCCGGCAGCAGGCTTCCCAGCATGGTCATCATGAGGCAGAGGCCGGTGGCTGCCAGGAACGTGGCCGCGTCGTACGGCTTGACACCGGCGAGCAGCGCTTCCATTGTCCGGCCGGCGTACCACGCCAGCACCACCCCCGGAACAACCCCCGCCATCGCCAGCAGAGCCCCGCGGAATAATACCATGCCGACGATGTCGCCGCGCCGCGCGCCGAGCGCCATGCGCACGCCGATTTCGCGCGCCCGGCTGGATACCGCGAACGCCAGAACGCCGTGGATTCCGATGGCTGCCAGCAGGAACGCGATGGCGGCGAAAGCGCCCAGCACGCGCACTTCGATGGCGCGCGACGCCGTGCTCGCTTCCACGACATCGGCCAGCATGCGCGCATTCGACACCGGCTGTTCCGGATCGGCCGCCCGCACGATGCGCTGAATCTGCGGCAGCAGCCCGGCGGCATTCCCCTTCGCCTTCACCACCAGATCTTTCGGCGCATAGCCTTGGAACCAGCCATCCTGCACCTGGCGATACGGAAAGTAGACCTGCGGCTCGCTCTCCGACTCCAAACCGCGCACGCGAATATCGGCCACCACACCGACCACTGTGCGGTCCTGAAATGCCATTGTGAAATGGCGGCCCAACGGATCCTGACGCGGCCAATAGCGTTGCGCGAACGATTGGCTCACCACCGCTGCGTAAGGACGCTGCAGCGTGTCGTTGTCCGACACGTCGCGGCCCGTCTTCAGAGGAATGCTCATGACGGCGAAATAGCCCGGCGTCACGAACCGCATGCTGGCGGTGTGCGCCGCCGTCCGGCCTACCACGTGTTCCCCCACTTCCACCGACCAGATGCCGCCGCCCATCACCATCGGGAGTCCCGATATATAAGCCGCCCCGGTGACCCCGGGGAGTTGACTCACTTCGCCCACCACGCGGTTGTAGAACGCGGCGCGCGTCGCCGTGGGGTCGTACCTGGGAGCGGGCAGCGCGGTGCGCAGGGTGAGTACGCCGGCGGTTTGGAATCCGGGATCGACGCCCTGCAGTTTCCACAATGCGCGCAGCAGCAGGCCCGTCGATATCAGCAGCACCACCGACGCCGTGACCTCGGCGACCACCAATCCGGAACGCAGCAGTTCCTTTCTTCCGCCGCCGGCGCGCGCACCTTCGCGGAGCGCACTCAGATCGGCCTTGCGGCAAACCCGCCACGCCGGAGCCACGCCGAAGAAGACGCCGGTGAGCGCCGTCAACGCTCCTGCAAATACCAGCACACGCCAGTCGAAGGCCGACGCCTGCTCCACCGGCAGGGTATTCGGCACAAGCCGCGACAACAGCGGCACGGTCAATCCGGCCGCCACCACCCCCAGCGCACCGCCCAGGATCGCCAGCACCAGGCTTTCGGTGGTCAACTGGCGGATCAGCCGCTCGCGCCCCGCGCCGATCGCCGTCCGTACCGCCAGTTCCTTTTCGCGCATCAGCGCGCGCACCAGCAGCAGATTGGCGAGATTGGTGCAGGCGATCAGGAGCACGCAAATCGCCGCGCCGATCAGCGCGTAGAGCAGGAGTTTCGATTGGGACGAGACGTCGTCGCGCATCAGATACACGTTGGCACGCGTCTTTTCGTTCTCCTTGGGATACTTCCGCTCAAGTTGCGCCGTCACCACTGCCATCTCGGAAGACGCCTGCGCCAGCGTGACTCCGGGGCGCAGGCGGGCGACCGGATAGATCCAATTGTCGTTGCGGTCCACGTATTGGTCAGCCCGCAACCGGAATGCCGTCCACATCTCGGTGTCGCGGGTGGGGAAATAGAAACTGCGGGGCATCACGCCGATAACTGTGATCCGCTCGCCGTTCAGCAGCAGTTGGCGGCCCAGAATATTGGGGTCGCCGCCGAATCGCCGCTGCCACAAGCCGAAGCTGAGCAGCGCCGTGCCGGACGCTCCTTCGAGATCTTCGGCCGGCGTGAAGATTCTTCCCATAAGAGGCTGCACTCCCAGGGTGGGTAACAGGTCCTTGTCGACCATGGCAATATTGAGGCGCTCGGGCTCGCCTTGTCCCACCAGATTGACCGCGTTTCCGGTATAAAAGCCCATGTTGGAAAACACATGGCTCATGGCTTTCCAATCGCGATAATTGGCGGGCGAAAGCTCCATGCGCGAGTAGCCCGGCACAGTCTCCCACAATCGCACCAACCGCTCGGACTGCGGAAACGGCAGCGGCCGCAGCAGCACCTGGTCGGCAAGGGAGAAGGCGGCCGTGTTGGCGCCGATGCCGAGGGCCACCACCAGCACCGCCGTCGCCGCGAACCCGGGAGTGCGGCGGAGGGCCCGCGCGGTGTAGCGCAGATCCTGCCGCAGCACGTCGGCATGCACCGCCAGCGCGTTAAAGAGGACTTCGAAAAAAACGCCGATCCACAGCGCCGGAAGTCCCGTGGCCGAGGTGTCCCGCAAGCGGCGCGCCAAGACGCCGCACATTTCGCCGCTGTACTCGTTGCGGAAGGACGCGGGATAAAGATGGAGCAGCAGGCGATAGAGCCGCATTATGCCCTCCCCGGAGCGAATCCGCTGGCGCGCGCCATGCGGACGAGCTCGTGGAGGCGGCTGGCTTCCGCCCGCGCGACCTTGGTTCCGAAGGGCGTGATCCGGTAATAGCGGCGCCGCTCGTCGTCCAGCTCGGGCGCCGGCCGGTCATTGGTTTCGACTAGCAGGCCCTGTTCCAGCATGCGTTGGATGGAGCGGTACAACGTGCCGGCGCTCAGGCGCAAAGCGCCCTCGGTGCGTTGTTCGATGTCCTGGATAATGGCGTAGCCATGGCGATCTTCCGTGGCTAATGCCATCAAAATATGGAAGGTCGCGGAGGGAAGCGGTAGCAGGGATGCCGGATCTTCGTGCATATGGCCATTATATCCACACTGGCTATAGTTGAGGCAAGCAAAATGGGGAATCTTCTCGCCGCGCCAGGTAACAGTGCCGCGCCACGTCATGCGATAATCGCTCGCATGCACTCGAGAATATCGCTCGGTTCCATTGTGCCTGCGTTTTTGGCTGCCGCTGTGTCGCTTGCGGCCCAGGGTTTCGATCCCACCATGCCCGAGCCTGTACCGGCGGTTTCCGGCCGGGTGGTGGAATTTTTCGGCCTGCGGTATATCGACGTGAAGACCGGCGACGGCGCCCCTGCCGCGGCCGGCCAGGAATACACGGTCCACTACACCGGCTGGCTGCGCGACGGCAGCAAGTTCGATTCGTCGGTGGACAGGGGTACGCCACTGAAGTTCGTGCAGGGACGGCGCGCCGTGATCGCCGGCTGGGACGCGGGTTTCGAGGGCATGAAAGTGGGGAGCAAGCGGCGGCTGTTCCTGCCGTATCAGCTCGCGTATGGCGAATTGGGCCGTCCGCCGGCGATCCCGCCGAAGGCCGAGCTGATCTTCGACGTTGAATTGTTGGGCGTGAAGGATGCCGGGCCGCAACCAGCTGCGGGCGCCGACCTGAGCCTGGTGCTGCACGATCTGGAAGATCAGATCATGGCGCTGGCCAAGGCCGTTCCCGAAGAGAAGTATTCGTGGAAACCTGCAGTGGGAGTGCGCAGCTTTCAGCAGGTGTTCCTGCATATCGCCAACGGCAATCGGCAGTTGTTGAACATCGCGATGGACCCGCCCGACGCGGATGCGATAAAAAAGCAGATCGACGAGCAAGCGAAAAACGAAGCGGCGCACGCGACCAAAGACAAGGTGATAGAAGCTTTGAGCGAGAGCTTTGCGGCGATACACAGCGCCTTGGACGGCGCCCGGCCAGCGACGCTCACGCACGCGGTAAATTTTTTCGGCAAGCCGGCCACGACCAATGCGGTGCTGATCGATTTGGAGACGCACATGGCCGAGCATCTGGGCCAGGCGATCGCATATTCGCGGATCAACGGCATCGTGCCGCCGTGGTCGCAATAAATAAGGGGTGAGGGACGGCCAGGCTTTCGCCCGGCGCTGGACTCTGGCCATTCACAGTGTCCGCGACAGGTTTCAGCCCGCCTCGGAACAAGCGGCCGCCGCAGCCGGAGAAATTTGTCGGGCGCCGTGGAAGGCGGACAAGGGCGAGCTCGCTCGCCTGACAAGCTGAAGCATGTCCCACGAGGAAGGCCAAACTCCAGGGCCGGGATTTCGCCCGGCGGGACAAACGAAGACGGGGTCGTAACCACTCCCTACAGCATTCGCTCGATTTCCGCTTCCTGAAATCCCAGAACCATCTCGCCGCCCTTTACCAGGATGGGCCGCTTGATGAGATTGGGGTACGCGGCCATCAATTGCAACGCTTCGGCGCGCGGCGGCGGATTGTCCTTCATCTTGCGCTCGCGATAAAGCTCATTGCGCGAGTTCAGGAACAACCGATAGTCGCGCTCGCCGATGAGGCGGTCCAACTGCTCGACGGTTAGTCCGTTATTGAGGTCGATTTCGTGGAAATCGGCTCCCTGTGCGCGAAGCCAACTCTTCGCGTTGCGGCAGGTGGTTCAAGTCGGTTTGGTGTAAAAGGTCAGTGCGGGCACGCGGATCGTACGATAGTAACCCACCGGTGACCCGTTTTGCCAGCCGCCCTATGCCACGCCGACCAAATCGGTGAGGCGCGCCATGATGTCTTTGAGAGCTGCCGATTGGGCGGTCAATTCCTCGGCCGCCGCGGCGCCTTGCTGGGCATTGGCCGCGGTTTGCTGGGTGACCTGCTCCATCTGCCTGATGGCCCTGGCGATTTGTTCCATTCCCTGCCCCTGCTGCGAGCTGCCGGCATTCACTTCGTCCACAAGAGACTTCATTTTTGCGGCGTCCGCGCTGATCAGGTGGACCGCCGCGGCAACTTGATCGACCTTGGAGTTGCCGGCTTGCGACTTGGCGATGGATTCCTCAATCAGAGTTGCGGTATCCCTCGCGGCCTGCGCGGAACGCTGGGCCAAGTTGCGGACCTCGTCGGCTACCACCGCGAATCCCATGCCGGCTTCCCCGGCGCGGGCGGCTTCCACGGCCGCGTTCAACGCCAAGATATTCGTCTGAAAAGCTATTTCGTCGATGGCTTTGATTATTTTGGAGATTTTGCCGCTCTGCGAATGAATCTCGCTCATCGCCGCCACGGTTTGATCGAGCAATCGATTGGTTTTTTCGAATTCTTGTTCCGCATGGAGCACAGCGTCCGCTGCCTCGCGGCTCAGCCCGGTATTCTTGCCGGCCATAGCACTGACCTCGGCGCTGGAAGCGGAAGTCTCTTCGAGGGAGGCGGCCTGCTGGGAGGCGCCCTGCGCCAACGAAGTGCTCGCGGAAGCTACCTGCGAGGCCGCGCCCGCTACCTGATTGGCAGCCTGTCCGAGTTCCGAAGCGGTCCGTTGGAGCTTGCCCGCGGTGCGCCGCATGGCATAGCTCACGGCGACCCCCATCCCGGCGCAGCACAGCAATCCAAGGAAGAGCGCAGTTTTGGCCGTTCCCCGCAGGGTCGCTGCCTCAGCGTTCAGACTCGCGTCTTTGGCAACTTTCTGCTGACTGAACTCATCGAGGCTGGCGACAATCCTGGCCCCGGCCGCGACCATATATTTACGGTCGTATTCGGTAGCGTCGACCACATTCCCGGTTGCCAGAAGCCTGCGCACTTCGAGCTGCTGTGTCCGGTGCTCATCGATGCCAGCCTGAATCTGTTGGATGAGTTCTCTTCCGCGTTCGGTTCGCAGGAGAGGAGTGATTGTCTGAATCAGTTCCCTGGATCGAGCCAAGGCATTGTCATAGGCGATGCGACACTTCTCAACCTGGCTGTCTTCCTTGATATGGGAGAACAGCAGCATTCCACGGTTTTGCAGGCGGAGTGTAAAGACCTGCCCTCTCAGGTCTCCCGCTAGTTCCGATTCACGAACGGAGACGTTGTACGCATTGTCGAGGCGTTCTCCAAGCTGCGAAACGCACCACCAGCCCACGCCGCCAACCAGGACGCAGGCAGCGATCAAACCAGCGATAGACCAGCCGACTTGTTTTCCGATCGTCATGGACACTCCAACCACTTATCGGCTGGAGGGTCTGGGAGCCTTAGGGAGGACGGACCGCTCCCTTACGGTCGCGGCGCGGAAACCACGGCTGCGGCTCGGAAACTACGGCTGCGGCGCGGAAACTACGGCTGCGGTGCGGAAACTACGGTCGCGGCGCGGAAACTACGGCTGCGGCTCGGAAACTACGCCCGCGGCGCGGAAACTACGGCTGCGGCGCGGAAACTACGGCCGCGGCGCGGAAACTACGGCTGCGGCGCGGAAACTACGGCCGCGGCGCGGAAACTACGGCCGCGGCTCGGAAACTACGCCCGCGGCGCGGAAACTACGGCTGCGGCGCGGAAACTACGGCTGCGGCTCGGAAACTACGGCCGCGGCGCGGAAACGCGGTGCGTCACAGCCAGTCGAGGTCCTTATATTTCTCGCCGGTGAGGTGCAGGAAAAGAGGCTCCAGGGCGTCGAATTCCTGCCCGTTGAAGTGCAACTTCCCATCGTTGGCGAGGACCGACACGTCGCCCTGCCAGACCAGTTTTCCCGGCTTGGTAATGATGGCCACATCATGGCAGACGCGCTCCACCGTCTCCAGCACGTGGGTGGTCATGAAGACGGTCCGGCCTTGCTCGGTGAAGCGGCGCAGCCACTGCTTCATCAGGGCCACGCCGGCGGGGTCGATGCTTTCAAAAGGCTCGTCCAGAAACAGTATTTCCGGGGAATGGACCATGGCCGCGGCGAAGGCCACGCGCTTGCGCATTCCGGTGCTGTACTCGGCCAGCGTTTTGCCGGGTTCGGTCAGTTCCAGGGCATCGAGCAGTTCGGTGACACGCTTCCGTGTGGTGGCTTCGTCAAGGCCGAAGATGCGCGCCACGAAAGCCAGAAACTCGTGGGCGTAGAGCGGATCGAACAGCCCCAGCGTCTCCGGCATGACACCGATGCGCCGTTTGATGGCGACGTTATCGGCGTCGAATCGCTGTCCCAGGATCTCGATCTCACCAGCCGTGGGGTCGAGGATGCCCGTGAGGCAGCCGATAGTGGTGCTTTTGCCTGATCCGTTCGGGCCCAGAAAACCGAAGATGCGGCCCGGCTTCACTTCGAGTGACAGGTTCTCGACCGCGGTCACGCTGCCGTAGCGCTTGGCCAGACCGGTCATGCGGATTGCCGCCGTTGGGGCGTCCATTGCGTTAACCTTTCCCTTCCATCAGCGCCATGAGTTCTTCCCGCCGGGCGCGGAATAACGACGTGGTGAATCGCAGCGAGACTATATAGAAGACCAGCGCCGCGGCGGCCAGCAGCGGGGTGACCCACCAGTAGGACAGGAGCAAGCCGGTGGAATCCGTGCGGATCGCCAGTTGCGGCACAAAGATCCAGGCCAACGTGCCGCCGAGGACTACAACGTTTCCGGCGAGGGAGAGATCGTTGCCCAGCGCCTGTTTGTAAGTGCCGCGCCGCGCTCCCAGGATCGACGTCCAGAGCGCCACCCCGTGAAACAGAAAGAGGCTCATCACGCTGCAGCCCACGAGCATCGCCAGCATTTGCGCGCTCGAAGGAATGGGAGCGAAGACGGCCCACAGCACCGCCGCCGGAAGAATCAGCACGCCGCTCATGCTGACGAACATGTAGCTGCCGGCGCGAAACGCCGCTGCCGTGTCGGTGGGCAGAAGCAGGAAGCGGCGGAATCCGCCACCCACATAGCCGAATTGATTGACCGCGAACTGTCCCGTGCCGATGAAACCGATGATTCCGAAAACCGCGAACGCGGCCTGCAACGGTCCACCGAATGGCGAATGTTTGGCGTCCTGGCGCGAAAAAATGTAGAGCATGAAGGCCGCCAAAGGCAAGGCCAGCGGGTAGATGGTGCGGAAGCGGTTATTGCGCCAGTAAAAGCGCAGCCAATTCGCCACCAACGGGCCAAGCCTGGGGCCGAAAATGGCGCCCAGCCGGTCCATGCGGTCCGACCAAACCACTTTGGTGGCGTACACCACGGCGGCTTTCGGCGGCCGGCGCTCCAGCACCACCAGGAACGCGAGCAGAGCCGCGGTCCACAGCACGATCGCGCCGAGAGCCAGCAGGGCAGAAAAGTCGATGTGGGTCATGGCGACCCCGGCGGCTGCCGGCGGCGTGATCTGCCAAACACGCTTTACGCCCTCCCAGAGAGCCGGATTCTTCTTGAACACCGGTTGCAGCATCGCCGGCAGCATGCCGACGCACATGATCATCGCGAGCATCAGCATGGAACCGAATTTCTGGCTGGTGAGGCGTTGTACCAGCATGCCGAGCACGCGGGCGGCGATGTAGTTGCAGACGAACAGCAGCAGAACCGCCAACAGGCCGTACCAAAAGGCGCCCGCTCCAAACAGGTACAAGCCGAAGGCAATCCCCAGGTCGAGGACGAAGAAGAGGATCCAGAACGGGTCGGCGATGCCGAGGAAGTGGCGCGTCACGCGGCGCTCGGGCGCACGCAGGGGATAACGGCGGAGTTCGGTGTCCGAGAAGATGGCCGCCATGCCGAACCCCAGGATGACGCTGGCCAGCAGACCTTGCACGAAAATGCCGGTGAGCAGGGCGCCTGCGAGTTGGGTACCGTGTCCGCTGCGGATGGCTGCCATGCCGGCGCCCGTGCCTCCGGCGGCGAGCAGCGCGATCACCATCACCAATAGCAGGTATCCGGCGAAGAAGAGCGCGATCTTGCCGTTGCGGGTGCGGGTGTTGGCCCACAGCAGCTTATAGCGCAGGCGAATCAGAACGCCGATGAGCTCGAAGTTCATATGAGTATCGCAATATGCAATTACTATATTGCAAATTGCGATTGACGTCAAGAGTCCACGCTACAATTTTCGCGGACGGATTACCTCTTCATTGAGATACGGGCGTAACGCCGGCGGAATCACCACGGTGCCGTCCTTCTGCTGGTAATTCTCGACAATGGCGACCCACGTTCGGCCGATAGCGAGGCCGCTGCCGTTGAGCGTGTGGGCGAACTCCGACTTCTTTCCGCTGCGCATGCGGATGGACGCGCGGCGCGCCTGGAATGCCTCGTAATTGGAGCAGGACGAGATTTCCTTATAGGCGTTCTGCCCCGGCAGCCAGACTTCGATATCGTACGTCTTGGCCGATGAGAATCCCATGTCGCCGGTGCACAGCGTGACGGTGCGGAAAGGCAAGCCCAGACGGCGCAGGATGTCCTCGGCGTCGTCGGTGAGCTTGTCGAGCTCCTGGTAGCTCTGGTCCGGACGGGCAAATTTCACCAGTTCCACCTTTTGAAACTGGTGCTGGCGGATGATGCCGCGGACATCGCGCCCGTAAGAGCCGGCCTCGCTGCGGAAACAGGGCGTGTAAGCGACGAGCTTCACGGGCAGCGCATCGGCATCGAGCGTCTCGTCGCGATAAATATTGGTGACCGGCACTTCGGCGGTGGGAATCAGCCAGAAATCGTGGCCCTCGCACTTAAACTGGTCGTCTTTGAACTTGGGCAGTTGACCGGTGCCGAACAGGCTGGCGGAATTCACCAGGAACGGCGGCAGCACCTCGGTGTATCCGTGCTCGCGGGTGTGCGTGTCGAGCATGAAATTGACGAGCGCGCGCTCGAGTTTGGCGCCCATGTCCCAATAGAGCGCAAATCGTGCCCCGGTGATCTTGGTGGCGCGTTCGAGATCGAGGATGCCGAGTTCGGGGCCGAGATCCCAGTGCGCTTTGGGTTCGAAGTCGAACTTGCGAGGGTCGCCCACGCGGCGCACTTCGAGATTGTCTTCGGCGTCCTTCCCCACGGGGACGGATTCATGCGGGACGTTGGGGATGCCGGCCAGGAGCTCCTGGAATTCGGCATCGATGGCGTCTTTCTGCCGATCGAGCTCGGCGATCTCCGTCTTGAGAGCGCGCACCTGTTCCTGCAGAGCGGTGGTGTCCCCGCCGGCTTTTTTCTGCTTGCCGATCTCGGAACTCTGTTCGTTGGCTTTGGCTTTGAGTTGTTCGGCCTGGGTGATGGCGGAGCGGCGCCGCGCGTCGAGCTCGCGGAAGCGGTCGAGGTTGGGCGGATTGCTGCGCGTGGCCAGGCGCGCGGCGACTTGTTCGAAGTTGTTACGGAAGTACGCGAGATCGTGCATAAATTGGGGGTTACTTCGAATGATAGCCCATATACAATGTTCACCGCGGAGACGCGGAGACGCGGAGAAAACAAAAGGCAAGTCAAAACCGGAGAGCGCTGAGGAGGCTGAGGGCGCAGAGGGGCAGGGTTCTCGGCTGTCCTCCGAAAATGGGGTAGCGTTCCGTCCCCGTCCAGTCCGCGCGGTTTGCCGAAGTTGCGCCCAGGGCCTCACTGACGATGCGTGGTATATCGGCTGGCCATCCGGCCGTCATGGCGGGGTAAGGGCTGGAAAACCGGATTCACCGCGGAGACGCTGAGGGCGCCGAGACTCTGTCCCCGTGCGGATTCGCCTGCTTGCCATCCGGGCGGCCGAGTTGGTGTTGCCGGCCTGCGCTGCTGAGCCGCGGCTAACGTCACGGGGGCAAGGCGGAACGGAACGGCTCGCCGCATTTCTTCAGCGCCCTTCTTGCAGCCTGCTAGGATCGTGTGAAGATATGGCACATTCGGAATTCCCGTTGCCTTCTGCGTTTACCCGCCGCGTGTTTGTGTACTCCGCCGCATCGACCCTACTGGCGGCTTCCGCCGAGCCGGCCCACGAGCTGCGGAACGAAGCCATGCATCTGCAACTGCACGCCGGACCGGACGGCGTTTACCTTGCGAGCCTCGCTCTCAATCGTGAACCCGGCTGGCCGGGCCAGGGCTTCAGCGACAACCTCTTGCCGGGCAAGCCGGATACCGTTCTGCTGCGCAGCGGCACGGCCATTCTGGTGGAAGGGTCGGGCTGGCATGGCAGCCGCATGCCGGATCCATCCAAGGTAACTGCCGGACTCGGCTGGCTGCGCGTGGAAGGCATCGAACTCGGGCCCGCCGAACGTCCCATTGCGCGGGAAGAGTGGTCATTGGAACTCGGGGACGCCGGCTTACGATGGCGGATTACGCGCACCTTTCTCGAAGACTGCCATCTGACCGCCGACCGCGTTCCGGCACTGGTGCTTTCCACGCAGGCCGGGGGCGGCCGGTATGCGGAAATCGCGGGCTTCCTGGATACCGAAATGCGCCTGGATGGAATCAAAGGCTTCCCCGTCGACGTGAAGGCGCAATGGTACGAGGTGGTCTCGCCCCGCCGCGAACAGAGCATCCATTTTGCGCCCTCGAATCTGCACGCCAAGGTGCGGTTTACTTCCGGTTTCTTCAGCTATGCCAAGGCCGTGGCCGATGGGACCGCCTCCGCCGTCACGCTGGGCGCGGAGAGCGTCGACCGCACGGGGCCGGGCAAGGCGTGCGAACGCGGCGCCGTGGAGAAGCAGGAGTGGTCCTTCGCGCCCGACCCCGCCGGCGGCAGCCCGCTGGACGTGCAGCTGCCGGATCGCTCCCTGAACACGCAGCTCGTCAGCTTCGCCGGCGTCTACAACCAGTGGATGGGCTGGATCTTCGGCAACAATCCCGCCAGCGTCCCCTGCCTGCACGAGATGGGCTGGTTTCCCATGATCCACGGCATCCAGCGAGCCAACCCCGAGTTGCAGCAGGCCGCCGAACGCGAGCTGGATTTCTTCGCCCGCACGGGCGTGGACGAGAAAGGCTATGTGATGCCGCGGTGGTGGATCCAAGGCTACTACAAAGTGCCGTGGGGCAACCTGCACGACCAGATTCCGCACTTCATCCTGGCCGTGTACTATCACGC
>Ga0181532_10004379_pt1 | contig 12342 bp, 12 predicted proteins | sample PEATcosm2014_Bin_33_FD_119768 | JGI IMG/M metagenome (GOLD analysis project Ga0181532, IMG submission 119768) | Peatland microbial communities from MTU Mesocosm Facility, Houghton, MI, USA - PEATcosm2014_Bin11_30_metaG | ecosystem: Environmental > Terrestrial > Soil > Wetlands > Peat | place...
CACCTGTTTGCCTTTTACGCTGTGCCGATTCCCGGCCACACCAACGCCGAATTGCAGAAGGCCTTCGCCGACCAAATCCAGAAGCTGAAGACGCAGGACGTGACTGACGACGAGCTGCAGATGTTCAAGACCCGCACCAAGGCCGACCTGATCCGCGGCTTGGCCAGCAATGAGGGCCTCGCGGAACAGCTTGCCATCTACCAGACGCGCTACGGCGATTGGCGCGAACTCTTCCGCTATCTGGATCGCGTCGACAAGGTGACGAAAGCTGACATCCGCCGCGTGGCGAACCAGGTCTTCCAGGACAACAACCGCACGGTAGGCATCATCCAGACGCAGACCGCGTCCAATCAGCCCGGTCCGGGATCGGCCACGAAAGGAGCGGAACAGCAATGAGCGCGCACACGAATGAAGGGGCACACCTTCAGGTGCGCCGCAGCTGTGAGAATCCACCCCTCGTCGGTGTCATCCTGAGCGGAGTGCGAGCCGCTGTTGCTCGCGCGGAGTCGAAGGCCCCCTACTCAAGCGAGGAATTGTCGTCCCGAGCGAGCACTGCGAGTCGAGGGATCTGCTTCCCTCTGTCGGCGCTCTTGTGTTTGCTATTGCTCGCGTCTTTCGTTCCGGCCCAGCAACTCACTCCCTGGAACAAAATCCAGGCGCCGCCGCTTCCCGCGTTCACGCCGCCCGAGCCCACGCGTGTTCAACTCGCGAACGGTATGGTCATCTTCCTCCAGCCCGATCACGAGCTGCCTCTGATCAGCGCCACCGCCCGCATTCGCGGCGGCTCCATCTCCGAGCCGCCAACCAAGATCGGCCTTGCCGATATCTATGGCGATGTCTGGCGCACCGGCGGGACGAAAACGAAGACTGGCGACCAGATGGACGACTTTCTCGAAGCCCGCGCCGCCAAGATTGAGACCGACAATCAGTCTGACTCTACCTCCATCTCGCTCAACTGTCTGAAGGGCGACTTCGACGCCGTTTTCGACATGTACCTCGACCTGCTGCACAATCCTGAGTTTCGCCAGGACAAAATTCAGCTCGCCAAGCAGCAGATGTACACCAACATCTCGCGCCGCAATGACGAAGTCGACTCCATCGTCCACCGCGAAATGCTCATCATCGCCTACGGCAAGGACAATCCTTACGCGCGCGTGCCCGAGTACGCGACGGTCGCTGCTGTGACCCGCCAGGACCTGCTGAACTGGCATCAGCAGTACGTCCATCCCAACAACATCATCTTCGGCATCAGCGGCGACTTCGATCCTCAGACCATGGAAGCCAAGCTGCGCGCGGCCTTCGAGTCGTGGTCGAAAGGCCCGGAGGCGCAGCAGCCCGACATCAAGTTCACTGAGCCGAAGCCTGGCTACTACTTCGTCCGCAAAACCGACGTCAACCAGACCACCATCAGCATGCTCGACCTCGGCATCGAGCGCAGCAATCCTGACTATTACGCGGTCACCGTAATGAACGAGATCTTCGGCGGCGGCTTCTCGTCGCGGCTGGTCAACGATCTGCGCTCCGCTCGTGGCTTGGCTTATGTAGTCGGCGGCGGCGTGCGTTTCGGCTGGAATCATCCCGGCATCACCAATATCGAGATGCAGACCAAGAGCTCCACCACCGTCGAAGGCATCGTGGGCATGGATGACGAGATCGACGTGCTGGTGAAAAACGCGGCTACACCCGAAGAGCTCAAGCGCGCCAAGGACGACATCCTGAACTCCTTCGTATTCCAGTTCGACTCGCCGGAAAAAGTGCTGCGCGAGAAGATGGCGTACGAGGCCTATCACTACCCGCTCGACTTCCTGGAACGCTACCGCAGCGAAGTAGAGAAGGTCACCGCCGACGATGTCTCGCGCGTCGCGCGGAAGTACGTGCACAAGAATCAACTGGCCGTGCTGGTCGTCGGCAACGACGCCGACTTCGACAAGCCTCTCAGCTCGCTGGGTCCGGTGCAGAACGTCGACATCGCCATCCCGCCGCCACCGGCAGGAATGATGGGCGAACAGGGTCCGGGCGCGCAGTAGCGATTCATAAAATACCTGTGCCCAATTTGGGCACAGGTGTAACATGAATAGTCGGATCACGGTGATTGCTATTGAGGGTGATTGCACGACGAACCTTGACGAAGTTTGTGGAATCGCTCAAGGGCAACCGGGACCAGAAAACGGTCAAGGCCGCGCTCGATGCGTGGTTCCATGAAGTGATGAGGGCGGAATGGAAGAGCCCTGCCGATGTCCGGATCAGCTATCGAAATGCAAGCATCGTGGGACCGGACCGCGTGGTTTTCAACCTCAAAGGCAATAGTTACCGCTTGGTTGTGGCTGTGGACTATGAGCGGCAGATCATTTTCATCAAGTGGGTCGGAACCCACCGGGATTACGACAAAGTCGACGTGAAGACCGTGCAATATGAAAATTAGACCCATCCGATCGGATCACGATTATGAGCAGGCACTTCAGCGTGTCGACGCGCTTTGGGGTTCTGCTGTGGGTAGTCCGCTCGGCGATGAACTGGAGGTGCTGGTCACGTTGATCGAGGCCTATGAACGCGAACATTATCCGGTTGACCTTCCCAATCCGCTCGAGGCCATAAAATTCCGTTTGGAGCAATCCGGCAAGGACCTGCGCTCGCTGGTTGGGATCATTGGCCAGCGGACTCGTGTTTACGAGGTAATGCGCGGAGACCGGCCCTTATCGCTGAAGATGATCCGGAACTTGCATCGCGAACTCGGAATACCCGCCGAGGTATTAATTCAACCTAGCCGAGTGCCGCACCGCGCACGGGATCAGCAGCCTCTCACCACGACCAGGCGCGCGCGTCTGCGAGAATCAGCGTAGCTATCTATGCCGTCCCGCCAACCGCCCGGCCAGAACCTGCTCATCGACGCCGACGACACGCTCTGGGAAAACAACATTTACTTCGAGCGCGCCATCGCCAATTTCATCTCGTTCCTCAACCATCACGAGTACACGCCTGACCAAGTCCGCGAAGTGCTCTACGATGTCGAGCGCGAAAACATCCGTCAGCACGGCTACGGCATGAATAGCTTCGCCATCGCGCTGGTCAAATGTTTTGAGCAGCTATCGGTCGAGCCACTCACGCCCGCGTTGCACGAAACCATCCATGGCATCGCCTACACCATCGCCGAACATCCGATGGAGCTGCTGCCTGAAGTCCCGGAAACTCTCGCCGATCTCGCGCAGCGCCATCATCTCTTCCTGGTGACCAAGGGCAACATCACCGAGCAGAACGGCAAATTGGAGCGCTCCGGGCTCAAGCAACATTTCACCGCAGTCGAGGTCGTCGCCGAAAAGAACGCCCTCGCTTACAACTCTCTGGTCGAAAAATATGCTCTCGTGCGCGAGCAGACGTGGATGATCGGCAACAGTCCCAGCTCCGACATCAACCCTGCGCTCGAGGCCGGCCTGCACGCCGTCTTCGTGCCCCACCGCAACACCTGGATGCTGGAGCGCGGCGAGCTTCGCCCCGCCATCGGCAACGGCCGCCTGGTCGAGGTCGCCAGCTTTGGCCATCTTCGCAATTACTTCTGAATAATCCGCACTCTGGCAACTGGATACCGGCTTCTGAACAACTGCCCTCCCGTTTCCTGCATCTGACTTTCTGGCTCAAAGTACAAACTCTCATGTTCCAATCGAGAATTCAGTTGCGCCTGGTCAGCCTGCTGGCGCTCCTAACAACATTGCTCGTCATCTCAGGATGTCACCGCACCGACCTCCACTCGTCTCTCGCGGCCAACAGTTTTGTCGACGGATCCGCCGAGCCGACCATGCTTGCCGCTTACCTTCCCTGGTTCGGGCGTCCCGGACACATTGACGTTGGCTACTCGTCCCAGGATCGCGTCGTCATTGAGAAGCAGATCCAGCAGGCGAAACAGCTTGGAATTGCAGCCTTCGTCGTCAACTGGTACGGCGCGCGACACGATTTCGAAGACAAGGCCTATTCCTTGATGCAGCAGGTTGCGGCCGAAAACAGCTTCAAGGTCGCCATTATGTACGACGAGGACGATGCCGACCCGGCCAGCGAAACCGATGCCGTCATCAACGATCTGCAATACGCTTATGATCACTACATCGGCTCCCACGCTGTGGTACCTCGCGATGCCTACCTCAATTACGACGGCAGGCCTATGATTTTCATTTTTCCGAAGGGTGGTCACACCGACTGGAACCGCGTTCGCCACGCAGTCAACTCCTGGGAAGATCCTCCGCTGCTGATCATGAAGGACATTCATCCGGACTTCGCGAATGCTTTTCGACGGCTTGTACGCCTGGGTCAACCCCGGCAAGACAGGCTGGCAAGCGGATGGCAGCAACTGGGGGCAGCAATACCTCGACGACTTTTACAAGACGATGATCTCCGACTATCCCAACAAGATTGCGGTCGGCGCGGCGTGGCCCGGCTTCAACGATTCCAAAGCCAGCTGGAGCCAGGACCGCAAAATGGACTACCGCTGCGGCCGCACCTTCAGCGACACGTTGCGCCTCTTCCGCCGCTACTACGACCAGCAACGCCCGCTTCCCTTCCTCATGATCGAAACCTGGAACGACTATGAGGAAGGCACCGCCATCGAAAAGGGCGTGAATGCGTGTAAGTAGGCTCAGCCGTCAGCTCTCAGCCGTCAGCATAGGGTTTGAAGGGGCGCAGCTTCAGCTGCGCCGTGATAGGTCTTTCATTTTGTTATCACGAACCGACTTTTAGTCGGTGAGGGATCTGCTGTTCGATTTTCCTGGTCGTGGTAAAGCGGCGCTTTAGCGCCGCGTTAAGGCCCACCCCTCTTGCAATAGAGCCAGCCGGCTTCAGCCGGCGGCACGCCCACGTTTCATCTCTTGCCTTATATTGGTCAATATGCCAATCCGCAAACGCGCGCAATCCAAGTCCACCCGTAAATCACTACACCTGTTCTCCTCCAAACTCGTCTTCGACGGCGCGGTCTTCAGCGTGAGCTCCGACAAGGTGCAGGAACCCAACGGCGTTGTCGCCCGCCGCGACGTGGTTCATCATTCCGGTTCGGTTGTGATACTCGCCATCGACGAAACCGGCCACGAGCCGCGTGTCCTGCTGGAACGCCAATACCGCTACGCGGCTCGCGATTATCTGTGGGAACTGCCTGCAGGCAGCCTCGATCCCAGCGAGAAGCCGCTGGCCGCCGGCAAGCGCGAATTGATGGAGGAAACCGGCTATCGCGCCCGGCAGTGGAAGCGCGCGCTTCACTTCTTCCCGAGCCCGGGATTTCTGGACGAGGTCATGACCATCTACCTGGCCCGCGGCTTGACCGCTGGCAAAGCCCAGCCCGAAGCCGACGAGCGCATCGCATATCAACTGGTTCCTCTGGCGAAAACGATCGAGATGATTCTCTCGGGTAAAATTCGCGACGGCAAAACCATCGCCGGGGTGTTGTGGCTCGCCGAATCGCTGCGGCGTAACCAGCTGTAGCGGACTAAAGTGGTGTCGGAACTAGGAGATTCCGCCTAACCTTCCGGCGCTAAAATGTCGAAAAACCAGCTAAAAATGCGGTTACGGGCTATATACTCTCTTTACAACACCACGAACCGGAAGCATACTTAAGATAAGCAGTTCAAGCAGGCGAACACCGTGCCAATGGCTCACGTAGGGACTACCTTCTCCAGACTTTGGCTTCTGGGCTCATCCTGATGGACGCAAACTTAAGATCAGCGCTCCCAGGTGGCGCTGTTGGGCTTTGCCCGGAGGAAGAACAGAAAGTGAGATATAAAGGCACTGTAAAGTGGTTCAATAACGCAAAAGGTTTTGGCTTCATCGGCCGTGATGACGGCAGCGCGGACGTTTTCGTCCACTACAGCGCGATCAATTCAGAAGGGTACAAGAGCCTGCAAGAGGGCGATCAGGTTGAGTTCGAGATCGTCGACGGTCAAAAGGGACCGCAAGCCGGCAATGTGTCCAGGGCACAGCAAAGCGTTACAGACTAACCGAGCTGTTTGGCAGAAGCCCAGCCGCTAGGCTGGGCTTTGTTCTGCTCGTCGGGCGATCGTGCTTCGATGCCTGCACCGCTTCCAACGAAGAGCCAACCGCTAATAGCGGCCTTCCTACGCTCCGCAGCACTTCTTATACTTCTTGCCGCTGCCGCAGGGACACGGATCGTTGCGTCCGACCTTCTCGCCGCGGACGACCTGCTGCACCGTACCCATCTCGCCCGCGCCCGCCATCCGCGCCTGTTCCAACTCGCGACGTTTGCGGCGCTGGAAGGCCTCTTCCATATCGTCCATGGAAGTAACCGCGCGCGCCGACCGTCGCGGCGACTGCCCGTTCCCGCTCTCGCCCGAAACCGGCACGGCCTGGCCGCCAACAAAGTCACCGACGGTACCTCCATCGGTCGGTCCGCCGCTACTGTAATACGATCCGCCATCCTCGCGACGCTCGATCACCTGCATCAGGTACAGATACCGGACGGTCTCTTCCTCGAAGCGCTCCATCATGGCTTCGAACATGTCGAACGATTCGCGCTTGTACTCCACCAGCGGATCATGCTGGCCGTAGCCGCGCAGGCCGATGCCTTCACGCAGGTGGTCCATGCTGAGCAGATGGTCTTTCCACTGCTGGTCGATGACGCTCAGCATGATGATGCGCTCGTGATGCCGCATCGCCTCCAGGCCGATCAGGTGCTCTTTGGCTTCGTAGCGCTCTTTCAGCTTGTCGAAGATTGCATCGCCCAGTTCCCCGCGGTTCAGCTTCTCGGGATCAACCCCTTCGGCCGTGATGTCCACACCAAAGCGCGTGAAGATCTGGTTCTTCAGGCTCTTCAGGTCCCAGTCCTCGGGCCGCGTGTCTTTGCCGGCGTACTTGTCCAGCAGCCCGCCGAGAATGTCGCGAACGTAATCCTCGAGGATCAGCTCCTTTTGATCGAGTCCTTCCAACAACTGCCGGCGCAGCGCATACACCGCCTGGCGCTGCTTGTTCATCACGTCGTCGTATTCCAGCAGGTGTTTGCGGGCCTCGAAGTTCTGTCCTTCCACCGCTTTCTGCGCGCCCTCAATCCGCTTGGTAATCATCCGCGACTCAATCGGCACGCCTTCATCCATGCCGAGCCGCTGCAGCAGGTTCGAAATCCACTCCTTGGCGAAGATGCGCATCAGGTCGTCTTCCAGCGACAGATAGAAGCGCGATGCACCGGGATCTCCCTGGCGGCCGGCGCGTCCGCGAAGCTGGTTATCGATGCGGCGCGCCTCATGACGTTCGGTGCCGAAGATAAACAATCCGCCGAGATTGGTGACCTCATCGTGCTCGGCATCTGTTAGCTGTTTGTAGCGCTGGAAGGTTTCGTGCCACTTCGCTGTATCGACCTTGTATTCGACTCCGCCGTAGTAGAAGTAGGAGATGCTGGGATCGTCGGGCTTGGCTGAAACTTCACCGGCAACGGCCTTCAGCGCCTGCGCCAGTCCCTTCTTCAACAGCTCCTGCTTGGCCATGAACTCGGGATTGCCGCCCAGCAGAATGTCAGTACCGCGGCCGGCCATGTTAGTCGCAATCGTGATCGCACCTTTGCGACCGGCTTGCGCCACGATCTCGGCTTCTTTCTCGTGATATTTGGCATTCAGCACAACGTGCTTCAGGCCCTTTTTCTTCAACAGGTCGGACAGCCGCTCCGACTTTTCGACTGACGTTGTGCCCACCAGCACCGGCTGCCCAGTCTCGGCCAGCCGAATGATCTCGTCCGACGCAGCGAAGTACTTTTCTTTCTCCGTACGATACACAACGTCGGAATTCTCGATACGCAGTAGCGGTTGGTTGGTCGGGATGACGACAACTTCCAGCTTATAGATCTTGTCGAACTCGGCCGCTTCGGTCTCGGCTGTGCCGGTCATGCCGGCCAGCTTCTTGTACATGCGGAAATAGTTCTGGAAGGTGACGGTGGCGAGCGTCTGATTTTCCCGCTCGATCTTCACGTTCTCTTTGGCTTCCACCGCCTGGTGCAGCCCGTCCGACCAGCGACGTCCCGGCATCAATCGGCCAGTGAACTCGTCGACGATGAGGACTTCCCCGTCCTTCACTACGTACTCGACATCGCGGCGGTACAGCGCGTGCGCCTTGATCGCGGTATCAACGTGGTGCTTCAGGTCCCAGTTCTCGGGATCGGCGATGTTGCCGATGCCCAGCAAGCGCTCAACTTTTTCCCACCCGGTATCTGTAACTGTGATGGTGCGGTGCTTCTCGTCGACTACGTAGTCGCCGGTCAGGACTTTATCTTCGCCCATCCCGCGATCGATCTCCTCACCCATCTCCAGCTGCGGGATGATGCGGTTCACCTTGTAGTACTTGTCGGTCGACTCCTCGCTCTGGCCGCTGATGATCAGCGGGGTTCGCGCCTCGTCGATCAGGATGGAATCCACTTCGTCGACGATGCCGAAGTTGTGACCACGCTGCACGCAATCGTTCAAGTCGAACTTCATGTTGTCGCGCAGGTAGTCGAAACCGAACTCATTGTTGGTGCCGTAGGTGACGTCCGAGTGGTAAGCCTCTCGCCGCTGCACATCGTCAAGGTCGTGCACAATGACGCCCACGCTCAGCCCAAGAAAGGTGTAGAGCTTGCCCATCCACTCCGAGTCGCGCTTGGCCAGGTAGTCGTTGACGGTGACCACGTGGGCGCCGCGCCCGGAAAGCGCATTGAGATACACCGGCAGAGTTGCGACCAGCGTTTTACCTTCGCCGGTCTTCATCTCGGCGATCTTGCCCTGGTGCAGCACCACGCCGCCGATCAGCTGCACATCGAAGTGCCGCATCTGGAGCACGCGCCAGCCGGCCTCGCGGACCACGGCGAACGCTTCGGGCAGAATCTCGTCAAGGACGGCCTTCAGCTCCTGATCTTTTTCCTCGGCATCCTCGATCGCGTCCAGCCGCTCGCGAATGCGCTGGCGAAACTCTTCGGTCTTGGCGCAAAGCTGCTCGTCCGTTAGCTGCTTCATCGCCGGCTCGAGCGCGTTGACCTCGTCCACCCGCGGCAGAATGCGCTTGATTTCCCGTTCGTTGCTGGTGCCGAATACCTTGGCGGCAAGTTTATTAAACAATGCTGTGTTCCTTGATTGGCGACTCTTTAGACGTAGCCTGGCGAGCGGAGTCTGCCGCGGCCAGAGCACTCTATCCCATTAAAAGGCTACCACATTGGATGTCGGACGGACGGCAGAGTCGCACCGGATGAAGCAGCCGTGAGAAACCCCCGGGGATCAATCAGGGTTTCAGACGCTGCTCGCGAAGCAGTTTTAGCATGGCCAGCAAATCCGCGCTGTTTGAGTAATCCTTCATCAGGTTTGGGTAATGAAAGTTGACGAACTCCCAACGGCTGTTTCTGCGTCCCACCTCACATACTACATCGGGTTTCGCCTTCTTCTTGCCCGAGCAGATGCCATACACCTCGACCCGATAGTCACTCCCCGTCTGGGTGACCGTACCCACTTCATAGCGCTTGCATGGATCTTGCGTATTAAGGAATGGGTCGAAGTCCAAACCCACAATATCGTTCTTCGCCTTGGCCTGCGCGTCAGAGTCTTCCTTCGAGGCTTGAAGAAGGTTAGGGCTAAATTCGTCACCCTTGTCCTTCAGTGCGAGATCCCAAGCGGATCCATGGTGGTTGCTCAGCGCCTGAGGAACATACCAACCATAAAACTGTTGCACGAAATCGTGGACGGACTTGGAGGTTTGTAGATCTCCCTGCTGTTGCGCCGGAAGAGCAGAAGGAAACACAACGAGCACCAGCCAGCAGATCACGCTCGCAAAGATTTTCAATTAATCCCCTTCGACTACGTTTCGGAATTGTCGTTCGCGCTTCCGCGCCTGCTCCAGCGACTGTGGCGCGCGCCGTCAGCGCGGCGCAGCTGGGAAATCTCCCACATCCGGCGAAAGCGCGTCCACCGTTCCGTGCCGAATACGTCGTTGTACTTGATGAATCCGCGAACGTGAATGAATTTCTTCCCCGCTTCCACCGCGTCGATATCGGCCTGCTCCAGGGCTAACTTCGGATAGATCCCGGGCACTTGCACGTCTATCGTGCGCTGGTCGGGAGTAATGACCTGGGGAATGCTCATGGCCGGCGACCAGTGACCGTCGTCCGTCGGTTCGGGCGTGTCGGTCAGCTCGGGGCGGAAACAGGACATTGCCACATAGGCTTCCGTCGCACCGTGCAGGGTCACTCGATAGCTTAGTTTTGGAATTCCCGGCTGCAACGGCCATTCCAGCGGCGTGATCTCCACTCGCAGATGAGCGCGCTCGCGGCTGACGAACAGGTCGATGTTCTGCTTGGCGGTTTCGGCGCTCTTCTCGGCGAGCGCGACCGATTGCTGCAGAATTCCCGTCTGCCGTTCCATCTGAATGGCCTGCCGCTCGATGGCTCGCAGGTTACCCCACAGCAGGAAGGCCTGAAATCCACCAATAATGGCAAGAAAAAGCGTGAATGCCCAGTAGGCCTGATCGCTCCAGTCTTTGCTGATGGACAGCGGAGGAAGCTCGCTCACTCTGACTGTCTGCTGCGGAACGTTGCTTCTGGAAGGACTAGGTTGAGCGGTGCTCGATTGCGACAGCAAGGGCGCCGCAAGCGTACACAGGAGCAGCGAGATTGGCAGCAGCTTCATGAAGATGGAATTGTAAAGCACGAATGCAATAAAGCGGCTCGCCGCTCGGATGACACGTGAAGACGAGATTGGGAGGCGCTGGCACGAAGGCCGCCTCTACCGGATCAAATACAACCGAAAAAAGGGACAGTCCCAGACAGCCCGACGCTAGTCCCCACCAGCCTGCAGGAAGTGCGAGAGAGCCCGAAGGGCGATATTTGTTTTAGCCGTGGGCGTAAGCCCGCGGTCAGCGTGTCCCATTAAAATGACCTGAGCCGCGGAGCGGCGGCACCCTAGTCGGCGAGAGCGTATTCGCGGTCGTATCGCACCCCTGCCTTGTCAAGTAGGGCGAGCAATTCGTCGTCGAAAGTTCGCCTGCGATGATGCTTTTCTTGCCGGGCGATGTATGCTCCCGGCGTCCCGTTTCGCTGCGCTCGCCGTTGCAAATCGGGCGCGGATTTCTCCGCGCCCGTTCGTTCTTCGCAATCCACTTTAATTCAACACGTGAATGTTCTTCTTCTCGCACATCTCCTTCAGCACCTTCGGCCATACGGTAACGCTCACTTCACCCAGGTGCGCTTTGCGCAGCAGGAGCATCAACGTGCGCGACTGCCCAATGCCTCCACCGACGCTCAGCGGGATCTCGTGATTGACGATCGCCTTGTGATAGGGGAAGTTCAGGAAGTCGAGCTGGTGTGTCAGCTCCAGCTGCTTCTTCAGCGACTCGGGATTCACGCGAATCCCCATGGACGACAGCTCATGCCGCCGCTTGGTCACGGGGTTCCACACCAGAATGTCGCCATTCAACCCGTGCCGTATGTGGCCGTCTTCCGAGCGCGTCTCAGTGACCCAGTCGTCGTAGTCGGCGGCGCGCATCTCGTGCGGGTAGCCGTCCTTCAACGTCCAGCCAATGCCGATGATGAACACCGCCGGATATTTCTGCAGGATCGCGGCCTCACGCTGCTTGCGCGGCAGGTCGGGATACATGTCGAGAATCTCTTCGGCATGAAGGAACTTCAGGTTCTCCGGCAGGTTGGGATAGCGCCGGTCTTTGAGCTGCGGGAACATCTCTTGCGCGAAGCGCTCCGCGCCCACCATCACCCTCCAGATCTTGCTGACCACGCCCTTCAGGAAAGCCAGGCTCCGCTGCTCGGCGGTGATCACCCGCTCCCAGTCCCACTGATCGACGTAGGCGCTGTGATCATGGTCGAGGAAGTAGTCTTTGCGCACGGCACGCATGTCGGTGCAAAGGCCTTCGCCGGGCTGCATATTGAACTGCTTCAGCGCCATCCTCTTCCACTTGGTCGCGGCTTGCACTACCTGCGCGTTGATGGGGTGCAGATCGCGATCGTTCGAGATGTGGAACTGGATGGGCGTGCGCGAGCCGTCGCGGTCAAGATAGTCGTTCACGCCGGATTCTTCGTCCACGATGAGGGGAACCGTGACCATCATCAGGTTCAATTCTTTGCAGAGGTTTTCTTCAATATAGTTTTTCACCTCAAAGATCGCCTTCTGGGTTTCTTTGGGTGACAGCAGCGAGCTGTAGTCCGCCGGAAGCACATGTTCCAGCTCTGTGTAGTCGCCGATTCCGGGGCCAGCGAGATCTGCCTTTTTGTCAGCCATGCTGTTCTCCTTGCGATGCGGTCGACGTGCTACCCATTTCGCGCAAGAACGGCGCGAAATGGGAACCCGCGGCTAACGCTATCTGCCGCGTTATAAGCCTGGGAACGCAGGTCGCCATGTA
>Ga0181532_10004381_pt1 | contig 12337 bp, 13 predicted proteins | sample PEATcosm2014_Bin_33_FD_119768 | JGI IMG/M metagenome (GOLD analysis project Ga0181532, IMG submission 119768) | Peatland microbial communities from MTU Mesocosm Facility, Houghton, MI, USA - PEATcosm2014_Bin11_30_metaG | ecosystem: Environmental > Terrestrial > Soil > Wetlands > Peat | place...
ATCGGATACGCCGGACGCCGGCGGCTGCTGCGGCGCCGGGTCCCGCCCACCCCAGCGGACTAGCCGGGTGCCGCCAGGAAACGGCATGGTGGGCTGGTGCGTGACTTCCGGTTCAGCCGCGCCATCCCGGGTCAGTGCGGGAGCCTGGCCGAGGCGGCGTGCACCAAGTCGGTGAGCCGCGCCAGCACGCCGGGGTCGGTCTGCGGCAGCACGCCATGACCGAGGTTGAACACGTGGCCCTCGGCGGTCCGGCCTGCTTCCAGGACACCGATGGCCCGCCGCTCGATCACCTCCCACGGGGCCAGCAGGATGGCCGGATCGAGGTTGCCCTGCAGCGCCTTGCCCGGCTCGACGCGCCGGACGGCCTCGTCGAGCGGCACCCGCCAGTCCACCCCGACCACGTCCGCGCCCGCCTCGCCCAGCAGCCCGAGCAGCTCGCCGGTCCCGACGCCGAAATGGATCCGCGGCACGCCAGTGGCCGCCAGCTCGTCGAAAATTCGCTTGCTGTGCGGAAGCACGGACCGGCGGTAGTCATCCGGGCTGACCACGCCCGCCCAGGAGTCGAACAGCTGGACTGCCGCCGCCCCGGCCGCCACCTGAACCTTCAGGAACGAGATCGTTATGTCGGCCAGCCTGGCGAGCAACGCGTTCCACAGCGGCGGATCGCCGTACATCAGCGACTTTGTGGTGTCGAAACTCTTCGACGGACCGCCGTCGACCAGGTAGGACGCCAGCGTGAACGGGCCGCCAGCGAAGCCGATCAGCGGCTTGCCGCCCAGTTCGCCGACCAGGGAACGGACGGCCTCGGTGACGAACGGCACATCATCAGGCTCCAGGGGGCGCAGCCGCTGCAGATCGCCGGTCTCGCGGATCGGCTGCTCGACCACGGGCCCGACACCGGGGCGGATATCCACGCCGACCCCGACCGCCCGCAGCGGCACCACGATGTCACTGAAGAAGATGGCGGCGTCGACCGCGTACCTTCGCATCGGCTGCAGCGTGAACTCGGTGATGAGCTCCGGTGTGCGACACGCATCGAGCATCGATATCCCGGCCCTGGCGGCCCGGTATTCCGGCAGCGATCGGCCGGCCTGCCGCATGAACCAGACCGGCGTATGACTGACCGGCTGCCTGCGGCAGGCTCGTACGAAGATGGACTCGCCCGGCTGCGGATTCACGTCAGTGATCATCTCACAAGCCCCGCGGGCCTGGTCGGCACGCTCGCGCCGAAACGCTGTCGTGACACGCCGCAGCAGATCCACGCCGCCGAGTGCCTGGCATGTCAGCATCATGCTGTACCCGGCGCGGGTGCCCGTTTAGCGCCGCGCACGTACGGCGGGCTCACAGTTACGGCGGGCTCAGTGGTGAGGAGGTGGCGGATGATCGAGATGATCCGGTACTGCCCTGACTGCGGCCGGGGTCAGCCCTTCGAGCAGCAGCACCCGCCGGACGGCGGCTGCCCGGACGCGGCTGACGGGAACTGTCCCGAGTGGTCCTGCGCCGGTTGCGGTGCGGCCCTGTTGATCGGCTTCCTTCGGTACCAGCGTGAGCCGGCCGAGGCGGAGCGGCCGCGCCGTCTGGTCGCATGACGAACTCCCGCCCGTGCCGCATGCTCAAACCATGAGACCTGCCACCGGGCCAGTGCAACGAGAAGACCCGGCCGCGGCGGCTACGTTTCGTTCCGCTGTAGCTGACCTTGAATCCGGGATCGCCGCCGAGCGGCTGGCCCGCCTTGAGCTCTCCTTCGATGGCGAGCCGCCGCCTCGCAAGCTCGCGCCCTACGCCGCTGCGGTCGCCGCGACCGTTCGCGACGGCGACGACGAAGTCGGCTGGGGCCGGTTCGTCCTGCTCTACGATCCGGCGGGGCAGCCGGGCTGGGCCGGGCCGCTGCGGATCATTGCCTACATCCGCGCCGACCTTGACCCCGAGATTGCCGCCGACCCGCTGATCGGGCAGGTGGGCTGGAGCTGGCTCACCGAGGCGCTGGAGGCCCGGACTCACGGTTTCCAGCAGACCAGCGGTACGGTAACCAGGGTGGTGACCGAAGGGTTCGGCGGAAAGCAAGATGAACCGGTGGCAACCGAATTCGAGTTGCGTGCTTCGTGGTCGCCGGTCGGCCCCGATGCTGCTCAGTCCGGCATCGACGGGCACGTCGCGGCCTGGTGCGATGCCCTGTGCACGGCCGCTGGCCTACCGCCGGTAGCGGCGGGAGTGGCCGCGCTGCGGCAGCCGCGGCACCGGCGGCCGCAGTGAGCGGTACCGGACCGGCGCAGCCAGACCAGGCCCAACCCCAGGATGCAGCGCCGGAGCGCACGTCGGTGCCGCTCCTTGAGCCCCGGGATGGGCTGCCCCCGCTCGTGGTGTCCGAGGAGGGCCTGGCTAGTGCGGCCCGGGCGCTCGGCGCCGGCCACGGCCCGGTAGCCGTTGACGCCGAGCGCGCCTCCGGATTCCGCTACGGCCACCGGGCCTTCCTGGTCCAGTTCCGCCGCCGTGGCACCGGGACCGTGCTGATCGATCCCGTCGGCTGCCCTGACCTCTCCAGCATCGACGCGGCGCTGGCCGGGACCGAGGCCGTGCTGCACGCCGCCTCGCAGGACCTGCCCTGCCTGGCGGAGATCGGTTACCGGCCGCGGCTGCTCTTCGATACTGAACTGGCCGGGCGGCTGCTCGGGTACCCCAGAGTCGGCCTGGGAACCCTGGTCGAGTCCGTGCTCGGGCTGGCCCTGGAGAAGAGCCACTCGGCGGCGGACTGGTCCACCCGGCCGCTGCCGGAGGAATGGCTGCGCTATGCCGCGCTCGATGTCGAAGTCCTCGTGGAGCTGCGCGATGCCCTGGCCGAACAGCTCGCGGACCAGGGCAAGACCGAGTGGGCACGGCAGGAATTCGCGGCCGTGCTCGCCACCGAGCCGCCTGGTCCGCGCGCCGAGCCATGGCGGCGCACCTCCGGAATTCACCGGGTCCGCAGCCGCCGTGGTCTGGCCATCGTCCGCGAGCTGTGGCTGGAGCGGGACAAGATTGCCCGGCGGCGCGATCTGTCGCCCACTCGCGTGCTGCTGGACTCTGCCATCATCGAGGCCGCCCGGACGGTGCCCAACGGTGCTACCGATCTGAACGGCATCGCTGGCTTCAACGGTCGCGGCGCGCGGCGGCACGCGCCGGAGTGGCTGCGCGCTATCAGCCGCGCCAGGGCTCAGTCCGAGCGCGCGCTACCCGATGCGTCGGCACCACCCAGCGACGGCCCGCCGCCCGCGCATCGCTGGTCAGAGCGGGATCCGGCGGCTGCACGGCGGCTGGCCGCGGCCCGCGCGGCAGTCGCCGCCCTCGCCGATGAGCATCATCTGCCGACTGAGAACCTGCTGCCGCCCGATGCGGTGCGCAGGCTGGCCTGGCAGCCACCTGAGCCGCTCGGCCCGGAGGCAGTTGCGGCCGAGCTGGCCGGGTTTGGCGCCCGGCCCTGGCAGGTGCAGCTCACGGCCTTGCCCATCGCCAAGGCGCTGGTGCGGCTCGCCGAGAAGGGCGAGGCCTGAGGCCAGGAACGAGGCGGCCTCAGGCGCTCTTGCGCAGCGCTCCCAGATCGCATGGCAGGGCCGACCCGGCCCGAATTACACCTGCGCACGGCAGCAGCTCGGCGGTGGCGGGATAGTCGGGAAAGACGTTGATCAGCACCTCACAGTCGCAGCAGCAGCCGCCCTGGCGCTGCAGGCGGGCGACCAGCCCGCGGGCCCGTGGTGCGCGCTCATTCCGCCAGCGGACCGTCCACCGGTGGGTGCCGTCGCAGCCGAATTCGCTGATCATCCGGAGCAGAAAGCAGCGCAGGCACTCGCGCTCTGCTGGCTCGGTTAACTGCCGTGACAGATCCGCGAGCTCGGCCTCGACGGCGTCCGCGACGCTCTTCGCCATAGCCTTCTCCTTCTGGCCGGTGACTTGGTAACCGATATGTACCGCGGGCCACCGACAATCCGGTGGTCCAGGAGTGAGCCAGAATGGGCTCATGGCCGAACGCTCCTGGACAACAATCGGCACGCCCGTCGGGCACGTCTCGGTGGCCTGCAGCGGAACCGGCGTTACCGCGGTCAGGTTCGGGTCGCCGCCCCAGCAGGCGGATGGCTCCGCTGGTGGCCTGGCTGGCGGCTCGGCCCATGACCAGGCCGGTCCGGCCGCCACGGCCAGGCACAGCGCGGCGGCCAGCCTGTCCGCCGCGGCCGGCCTGCAGCTTGCCGAGTACTTCTCCGGCCAGCGCCGGGCCTTCGAGCTCCCGCTTGACTGGACGGCCGCGTCCCGTCTGCAGTTGCACGTGCTCGGGGAGCTCTTCGATTCAGTGGCCTTCGGCGAGACGATCACCTACGGGAGGCTGGCCGGACTGGCCGCGTCCCGTGCGGATGGTGTAGCCGTGTCCGCCCGGGCCATCGGCCAGCTCATGGGGTCCAACCCCATACCGATCATCGTGCCGTGCCATCGGGTGGTGGCCGCCGACGGACTGGGCGGTTACAGCGGCGGTACCGGCATCGAGATCAAACGCTGGCTACTGATCTTCGAAGGAGCCGTCCCGCCCACGCTGGACTGGACGCCCGCGGGGACCAGCCACCTGGACGGTCCGGCCGGCCAGCAGGACAGGTAACTCAGCAGGTCAGGTAAGCCAGCAGGTCAGGTAAGCCAGCACATCGGCCGCGCTGAAGTCGCTAGCCGCAACTCCCTCATCGTGCCGGTCCCCGGACATATGCATGCCTCCCGTCACGGCCGGCCGCGGTCCGCCCGACGCGAGCGTGTCCGGGTGGGCAGTCGGAGGCCGGGCCCGCGCCGTGGTCCGCCGCCCGGCGGCCCGGTCCGGGGCTCGCCAGTGGAGGCCGTGCGGGGCTGGGGCCGTTCGTCCTCCAGTTAGCCGGCCGGCGGAAGGCCGGAGCCACCCGGTCCAGCTTCGAACCGGAGGTGCCCGGGCCGTGGTGCTGTCTAGTGCCATCCGGCATGATCCGCCGCTCGGGCCGGGAGCGGCGGTCGGCCAGGGATCGGCGCTCCGGCAGGGGACGCACTGGCGGGGGGCCCGCTGGCGGGCGGCCCGCTGGCAGGGAGGCGCGCTCTCCCTCCGCAGCACGCGCAGCGCGCACAGGCTCCGCAGGGCGCACAGACTCCGCAGCACGCACAGACTCCGCAGCACGCACAGACTCCGCAGCACGCAAAGGCCCCGCAGCACGCACAGGCTCCGCAGCGGGCACTGGCCTGGGGCCGCGCCCGACGGCTAGCAGCGGGAGGCTGCTCAACCCGATGCCGGCCAGGATGGCCGTCCCGCCGAATACCTGCTCAGCACCGACCGGATTCTGGAAGACGACGGCACCTGCCACCGCGCCTACCAGCGGCTCGAGATTCAGGAAGGCCCCGGCCACCTCGGCGGACACCCGGACCTGCCCATAAGCGAACAGCGCGAACGGCAGCACCGTGCCGCCGAGCGCAAGCGCGGCAACGGCCAGGAGGGTGCCTGCGCTGCTGGGGAAGGGCGGCATCCCCTCCCGCACCACAGCGATGGGCAGCATGGCGGCGGCCGCCGCCAGGAATTGCACCGCCGTCACTGCGATCGGGTCCCGGCCGCGCAGCAGCCCGGTTTGCGCAACGGTGAACGTCGCTGAGAGCAGCAGTGACGCGAGGACCAGGCCGTCACCGGCGGCGGTCGCGCCACCGCCGGGGCCGCCCGCGACCAGGCCGACGCCTGCCAGCGACAGCACGAAGCCTGCCCAGGCCACTGGCCGCGCCACCGCGTGGCGCCAGACCGCCGCCACGAGCGCCACCAGCACCGGGGTGGCACCGATCAGCAGCGCCGCGTGGCTGACACTGGTCTTGGTGATGCCCGCGTTCTGCACGAGAACTGTCCCCCCGTAACCCACCGCGCCCCAGGCGAGCACGGCCGGGGACCACGCGGTGCGCAGCCGGTGCCGCGCCACTACCAGCAGCACAGCCGCAGCCACGCTGAAGCGGGCGAACGTGAGCCACGCCGGCGGTAGCCACTCCAGCGCCACCTTGGACAGCGGCACGGTCATACCCCACAACAGCCCGGCGGCGGTCAGTGCGATGACGGAGCGGCGAAGGTTGGTCTGCATACCTCCATTTCACCCGTTACCGTCCTAGAATTTGCCGGGTGAGCAGGTTAACGCAATAATGTAGTGCGAGATGGCTATCGAACTTGATGAAGTTGACGTTCAGCTGCTCACTGTGCTGCAGGCCGATGCGGATCGCACCAACGTCGAGCTGGCCCGCCTGGTTGAGCTCTCCCCCGCGGCGACATTGCACCGGGTCCGCCGGCTGAAGGAGTCTGGCGTCATCCGGATCATCAGTGCCAGGCTGGACCCGGCCGCGGCCGGATTCCCGCTGCAGATGTACGTGACGGCTACCCTCGGGCGCCACGACCCCCGCTCGACCCGCGTCTTCGAAGAGCAGATCCGGGCGCTGCCGCAGATCATCGCGGCGGACAACGTGGCCGGCGAGATGGACTACATGCTCACGGTCGTAGCCAGGGACGTCGCGGAGCTGCAGCAGGTGCTGGCCGCGCTCGCCACCAGGGGCGGCCAGCGGCTGGTGACCTACCTACGGCTGGAAGAGGTCAAGCCGCCGTCCGGGCTGCCGCTCGTACCGACCGTGCCGGCCGCCGGGCGGCTATCCCGGCCACGGCGCGCCCAGCGTCAGGCAGTGGCCGCGAATCGCAGCCGGTCTCCGGACACCTCGACGTAGGCGCTCGCGAAGCCCGCCCAGCGCAGCCGGTCCGCCAGCGAGCCAGGCTCGACCGGCACGAAGATGTCGTCATGGTGCAGGCTGCGCCGGGCCGGGGTATCCAGCCCGTCCGTGCCGACCAGCACGCCGCCGGTCCTGAGCACCCGGCATAGCTCGGCCAGGGCGGCCTCCTGGAGCGCCGCCGACGGAATATGGTGCAGCATCGTCAGGCAGGCCGCCGCCGAGAAGCTCCCGGCGGGAAATGGCAGCTCCGTCACGTCCGCCGTGACCACTTCGACGTTGGTACCCGCCAGCCGGCCCGCGAGGCGGGCCGCCAGGCCCGCGTCCAGTTCCACCGCGGTCACCCGGGCGGCATGCCGCCGCAGGACGTCAGTCGTCAGCCCCGGACCCGCGCCCACCTCCAGCAGGTCCTCGCCCAGGTCAAAGTCCTCGAGGACCCACGGCAGCAGTTCCTCCTCCACCAGCCTGGCCCACTCGGGGCTAGAGCACAGCGCCAGATGGTCCTCGTTCACGAACTGCTCCTATCCCGGTCAGCAAGGAGCCGCTGGCCGCTCAGGTGGCATTATCCACCGCACAGCTCTCAGCGCGGTCAACCCATCCTGACGTCAGGATGGCTTGACGTCAGGCGGTCCTGACGGAAAGATATCGACATGACGACACCGGAGGGCATCGAATCCGACCACACTCTGAGCACGGCTGTCACACGTTACGACGAGCTCCGTGCCCGGGACTCGCTCGCTCCGGCTGGGATGAGCCTGGACGGCGAGGTATCCGACGCCACCCAGTTGAACAGGGACGAAGCACTCGAGTTGCTCGCACTGGGCGAGGTGATCAGCCGTAAGGCCGGCTACGGACGGCAGCTCACGATCCGATCCGCCCGGGCAGCGGGCGCCTCCTGGTCACAGATCGGCGCTGCGCTAGGCACCAGCAAGCAATCCGCATGGGAGGCCCATAGCCGGTGGATCGACCAGCAGGCCGAGCGGCACGGGCGCGCCGACTACGAGGGCCTGGATGAGCCGACGGCTGCAGCCGCCCGAGCGCTGGCCGGCCGAGCTGACAGCGAGCCTGCCTAGCGCTCGCATCGCCCCGCCGCTAGCCGGCCAGTCAGGGACTGTGCCGATCGCAGTCACGGACTGTGCTGCTCGGCCCCGGCCAGGGTGCCGTCCGCGATGTGCAGCACCCAAAATCCGCCCTTGTCCAGGCCGGGTCCGTGCGGTCCGCCGGGCCGTTCGGCGCCGAGGTAGCCGCAGATGGCGGCCAGGGCAGGTGCGAGATTCTCGCGGTGCGCGCACAGCACCGTCGGCTGCCGCTCGGCGGCGATCGCGGCGGCCAGGTCCATGACGGCCGCCGCATCCGCCGACGGCTCAAGCACGGTCAGGGCGGGCTCGACCGTTATCTCCACTCCGGCTCGCTGCGCATAGGGCCGCACCGTGGCGAGGCACCGCTCGGCGGCGGAGCTGATCACCCGGCAGGACCCGAAGCAGCTCAGCAGGCCGGCCAGCCGCTCCGCGACAGCGGCGCCATCAGCATCAAGCGGCCGGTCCAGGTCATCGCCGGCCCAGGAGTTCTTGGCTCCGGCGGAAGCGTGCCTGAGCAGTACGATCGGGACGGTATCGGACGGCCCGGCCATGAGCTCGGCGAGCAGCTGAGCGTCGTGGCCGTAGCTGAGCTTGCGCCCGGCCGTCGGTGCCGACGCCCACTCCAGCTCGTCCACCTCCGCGTTGGACACGAAGGTAGTGCTCGCGCCGGGAGCGGGCCGGGCCGCCCAGTAGTCGACCAGCTTCGGCCGGCCGTTGATGTCATAACTGGCCTGGCTGAGCCGCCGCCCCAGGACCACTCGGACCCCGGTCTCCTCCGCTACTTCGCGGACGGCCGCCTCCAGGACGTGCTCACCGGGCTCAAGCTTGCCCTTAGGGAATGTCCAGTCGCCGTACTTGATGCGGTGAATCAGGGCCAGCTCGTCACCGCCGGCGGCGGCCCGGCGCAGCAGCGCCCCGGCCGCCCGGATCGGTCCGGCCGCGGTCAGGCGGTTAGCCCCGGCGGTCGCGCCGGCAACATCGCCGCCGACTGCCGCGGCCGGCCCGCCATCAGGCATCAGCACCCCCGCGGGTGTTCCTGGTCGCGATCAGGTACTCCTGGATGTCGAGCAGCGGATTGCCGGAGTCATCGAGGTGATGCCTGGTCCAGGAGCCGTCCCCGGCCAGCCACCACGACGATGTCCCGTCATCCATCGCCATGTTAATCAGGCCGCGCAGTTCGGTTTGCTGAGCCGGATCGGCCACCCGGACCAGCAGCTCGACCCGCCGGTCGAGGTTGCGGTGCATGAGATCAGCGCTGCCCATCCACACCTCCCCGTCGTCGACGTCCGTACCGAACGCATAGACCCGAGAATGCTCAAGGAACCGGCCGAGGATGCTGCGGACCCGGATGTTGTCCGACATCCCCCGCACCCCGGGACGGACCGCGCAGATTCCGCGGACCCACAAGTCGACGGGTACTCCGGCCTGCGATGCCCGGTAGAGCGCGTCGATGATCACCTCGTCGATGATCGCGTTGCATTTCATCTGGATCCGGGCCTGCTGACCGGCCGCAGCCCGGTTGACCTGGCCCTCGATCCGGTCCAGCAGTCCGGATCTGAGCCGGGCAGGCGCGACGAGCAGCCGCCGGTAATCACTCTTCCTGCTGTATCCGGTCAAGTGATTGAACAGGTCCGTGGCGTCCTCGCCGACGGTCGGATCGCAGGTCAGCAGGCCGAAATCCTCGTACAGCCTGGCGGTGGTCGGATGGTAGTTGCCGGTGCCGATGTGGCAGAACCGGCGCAGCGAGCCGTCCGCCTCCTCGCGCACGACCAGGATCATCTTGCAGTGCGTCTTCAGCCCGACGAATCCGTAGACGACATGACAGCCCGCTTCCTCGAGCTTGCGGGCCCAGGCGATGTTGGCGCGCTCATCGAAGCGCGCCTTGATCTCCACCACCACCACGACCTGCTTGCCCGCCTCGGCGGCGTCGATGAGCGCATCGACGATCTCCGAGTCGCCGCTGGTCCGGTACAGGGTGTGCTTGATGGCCAGCACCCGCGGGTCCGCGGCGGCCGACATGACCAGCCGCTGCGTACTGGCGGTGAACGAATCGTAAGGATGATGAACCAGGACGTCGTGCTCGCTGATCGCGGTGAAGATTCCCTTGTCCAGCGGCAGCGCGTTCTCCGACGGGATGAACGGCGGGTACTTCAGCTTCGGCATGTCGAGATCGGCAATCGCGGAAAGCCCGGCCAGGTCGAGTGGTCCTGGGACCCGGTAAACGGCGCGGGTGTCGACCCCCACCTCAGTCACCAGCTTTTCGAGCACGTCCGCCGACATGGACTCCTCCACCTCAAGCCGGACCGCGGGCTCGAACCTGCGCCGCATGAGTTCCCGCTCCAGGGACTTCAGCAGGTCCTCGGTAACGTCTTCATCGATCTCGAGTTCCCTGGTCCTGGTCACCCGGAAGGCGTGCTCTTCGAGCACGTCGAGGCCGACGAACAGCTCGGGCAGGTGGGCGGCGATCACGTCCTCGATGGGCACGAACCTGTTGGCCGCCACCGACATGAATCGCGGCAGCAGCGGCGGCACCTTCACCCTGGCGAACATCGTCGCGCCGGACTTCGGGTCCGCCATCATCACAGCCAGGCTGAGGGACAGGCCCGAGATATAGGGGAACGGATGCGCCGGATCGACCACCAGCGGCGTTAGCACCGGGTAGATCCGCTCCCGGAACAGCTTCTGCAGGCTCGCCTGCTCCTGGTCGGCCAGTTCCTTCCAGCGCAGGATCTCGATCCCCTCGCTGACCAGCGCGGGGAGCACCGACTCGCTGAAGCATTTGGCATGCCTGGCGGTCAGCTCGCGGGCCGTCTCCAGCGTGTTCACGTAGATCTGGCTGGGCACCCGGCCGCTGGCTTGCTCCACCGGGAGCCCCGCTGCCATTCGCCTGACCCGCCCGGCCACCCTGACCATGAAGAACTCGTCGAGGTTGCTGGCGAAGATGGACACGAACCTGACCCGCTCCAGGAGCGGCAGCGACTCGTCCTCGGCCAGTTCCAGTACCCGCTGGTTGAACCGGAGCCAGCTCTCCTCCCGATCCAGGTACCGGTCGGGAGGGAGCTCAGGCATGGTGGCCTCCAATGCCTGCTCCTGCTCCTGCTCCTGCTCCGCCTTCGGCTCGGCCTCGGCGGTGCTTACCGCCGCCCGGCGCGCGCCGTCCGCACGTGACCGGCGGCCGCCGGGGTGCCCCTGACCACGGGAGCCGGAACTTCCCTGGCCCCTCTTTTCGTTGCTGCGCGCGGAGCTGACCTGACCAGAACTCATGTCCCTATTGTCCCCGGTGTTGCCGATCCCAAAGACCGCGGGGACCCTCCAGCTGAGGGGGTAGCCGGAGATTTCCGCCTAAGCTCAGCACGACGGCTGATGGACGGCAGGCCGCAGAATCGGGACCAGGCTGATTCCGCCAGAACGGAGCAGATCATGCGCATGGGCACGTCTGTCACAGAACGTACCGGTACTGACGCCCTCAGCCTGCTCCGCGGCGAACTCCAGCGGGCCGCCGATGACGGCTTCGCGTCCGCCTGGATGTCCAACATCTTCGGCCTGGACGCACTGACCGCGCTGGCCGTGGCGGGCAGCCAGGTACCTGGGATCGAGCTGGGCACTGCGGTCGTGCCGACCTATCCGCGGCACCCGGCCGTCCTCGCGCAGCAGGCCCTCACCGTCGCTACCGCGGTCGGCGGCCGCCTGACGCTCGGTATCGGACTGTCCCACAAGATCGTCATTGACGATATGTACGGTTATAGCTTCGACCGGCCGGCCCGGCACATGAGCGAGTACCTGTCCGTCCTGCTGCCCCTGCTGAACGGCGAGCCCGTGACGTTCACTGGCGAGACGCTGCGCGCCGGGATCGGGCTGTCCACCCCCCGGCCCGGCCGGGTGCCCGTGCTGCTGGCGGCGATGGCGCCGCAGATGCTGCGGCTGGCGGGCCAGCGGACGGACGGGACGGTGCTCTGGATGACCGGGCCCGCGACCGTGCGGGACTACGTCGTGCCGGCCATCACCGCGGCAGCGCGGGCGGCCGGACGACCAAGCCCGCGCGTGGTCTGCATCCTGCCGGTCTGCGTCACCGATGACCCGGACGCGGCCAGGGCCCGCGCGGCCAAGGCGCTCGCGATCTACGGCCAGCTGCCGTCCTACCGCGCGATGCTGGACCGTGAAGGCGCGCAGGGCCCCGGCGACGTCACGATCGCCGGCGCCGAAAGTGCGGTCGCCGCCCAGGTCGGCGCGCTGGAAGCGGCGGGCGTCACTGACTTTGTGGCCGCCGATCTCGACAAGCCCGGCGAGCATCGGACCCGTGACCTGCTCAGGTCGCTGATCAGCTAGGACGGCCCGGCCGCAGCACGGTTCCTGAGCCAGCACCGGTTTTAATTCAGCACCGGCTTTAATCCAGCACCGGTTCTGCGCCAGCACCGCTTTGATCCGTGCGTCCCTCGGGCTGCCGACGTTACTTCGCGGTGATCGTGATCTGCGGCGAGTGCTTCGGGTTCAGCCACCCCAGCACGGTCAGCAGCTCCCGCTCCGGTAGCGACACGCAGCCCGCG
>Ga0181532_10004383_pt1 | contig 12335 bp, 12 predicted proteins | sample PEATcosm2014_Bin_33_FD_119768 | JGI IMG/M metagenome (GOLD analysis project Ga0181532, IMG submission 119768) | Peatland microbial communities from MTU Mesocosm Facility, Houghton, MI, USA - PEATcosm2014_Bin11_30_metaG | ecosystem: Environmental > Terrestrial > Soil > Wetlands > Peat | place...
GTTCGGCTCCGCCGCGGCCTTATTGCGCTGGCCGTGCTGAGCGTCGGCTGCCGCTCACAGGCAACGATCGCCCGCTTTTCGACTGCTGATCTCGCACCCAGTGCGACCCAGCGCAGCGCCATTCAAAGCAGGGATTTCGCGCCGCCAGCTCAAAGCGTGGTCCGGGTCTCGCATGAAGACTCGGAGCCGAACGCCGCGCATCCTCCGGACAATGTGGAAGTTGAGAACCCCTTTCTCGCCGAGAATGAGCTGTCGCTCGATTCGCTCCTCGCTGCCGTGGAACAGCGCAACCCTTCGCTGGCGAGTATGGTCGCCGCGTGGCAGGCAGCCACGCAGCGATATCCGCAGGCCGTTGCACTCGATGATCCGATGTTCCAATTCATGCTGGCGCCCGCCTCGCTGGGCTCATCCGAAGTAGAGCCCGCTTACGCGATCCAGGTGTCCCAAAAACTTCCGTGGTACGGCAAGCGGGCCGCGCGCGGCGCGGCGGCGGGGGCCGAGGCAAACGCCGCCTATTTCGATTCCGAAGACGGCCGCGTGCGACTTCGGGAGGCGGCGCTGTTCGCCTTCTTCGATTATTACCTCGTCCAGCGAGACCTGGAATTGAACAGCGATGACGTCCGAGTGCTGCGGGAACTCCGCGAAACCGCGCTGACGAAATATCAATCCAACCAGGTGACACAGCAAGACGTGCTGCAAGCCGACGTGGAATTGGCCGAACTGGATCGGCGGCGAATTGGTCTCGACCGGACGCAACGGGTGGCCGTGGCCCGCATCAACACGCTGTTACGGCGCCGCCCAAATGCCTTGCTACCTGCTGCGCCTCGTCGGTTGGCCGCAACGGAGGCGGTCCCTCAGCCCGATCAATTGGAACAAATCGCGCTGGCGGGCAGACCCGACTTGGCCGCTCTCCGCGCGCGCGTGGAGGCCGAGCAGGCCGCCCTGACGCTCGCGTGTAAGCAGTATTACCCCGATGTCGAAGTCTTTGGACGCTACGATACATTCTGGCAGCCGACGAGCATGGCCGATCTGCGCGGTCAGATCGGCGTGAGCGTCAATCTTCCGGTTTATCGCGGAAAGCTCAGCGCGGCCGTCAGCGAGGCCATGTTTCGGTTGAATCAGCGGCGAGCCGAATACGAACAGCGCGTACTCGACATCCAATACGAAATCCACTCCGCGTACGAACGGCTCGACGAAAGTCGAAAGACCGTTCATCTCTACACGGAACGGATCATTCCCGCCGCCGAACAAAATGTCGCCGTGGCTCGCGCGAACTACGACGTCGGCAAAACGACCTTCCTCGGGCTAGCGCAAGCGCAACGCCAACTAATCGACCTGCGAGAGAAGCAGCAGGAGGCAATCGCCGATGATCACCGCCGGCGGGCAGAATTGGAGCGCGTGCTGGGTGGCCCCGTTCCACCGTCAGCAATACCGAAATCTTAGACGAGTTTCAAAACCCGTATCGGAATGGCCGGGACATCGGCTCGGCGAATCGTCCCGAACCGTTGGCGGGATCGGGGCCGTTGGCGAGATCGGGGCAATTGCGACGCAGCTTCCGCGCTGACGCATCGGGCGTGACCAGGCCGCGCGGCGCGCTGCCGCCGGTCCGCGAGTGGGAAATTGGTTCGTTAAGCAGGCGAATGCAGGGCGCAAAAAACGGCGACGCCCAAGAGCAGGGACGTCGCCGTTTGATTTCAATCAATGTCGAGATCGAAAGCGGAAGTCCAACAGACGATCTGAACTACTTCTTCTCGCCGGCGACGACCTTCTCGAACCCCTTCGCAAAGGCCTTATCGTTGAAAACCAAATTCAGCTGCCTGTTCGGCTTGGCCTTTTCAACCTTGCCCTTGCAGTTGTTGCAGCAGAATTGAACGCTCACGCCTCCGACCTCGATCGCGGTTTCCGCATTCAGTGCTTTCCCGGTCAAAGGGCATTTTGCTTCCTTATACTGCCCGCTGGCGACCAATTGGGCATTGGCCTTCGTCACGTATTTCTTCTTGTCGGCTTCGAACTTCTTGGGGCAGTTGTCGCAGCAGAAATAGACGTGGCCATCCTTGTAGGCGACGGCGTGGTCCTTGCTGGCGGCCTCGCCGGAAACGGGACACTTCAGGCTCGGCGCGTCTGCCGCGTTGGCACCGACGGACAGAGAGAGAACCGTTGCAACCATCACACTCAAAACTGTCATCTTACGCATGTTCTGGACCCTTTCGACTCGACTGGGGAATTCATGCTCGGGGAAGTCACGTTGCACGCGTCGAACCAATAAGATGTCGCTGATCCGAGTAAATGTCAACTCTGCTTGTCAAGGTTTGTATAGACAATGATCGCCAAAGCCGATATAATAACGTGCAATTGAGACTCAATCTCATTGATCGCCGCCGAAAAAGATTGGGCTCACATAAATCCTGCCATCGCCACCTGACTCGAGTTCTTGATCACATGGCTACCGCCGACATCCTCGCCACGGATCGTGTCGTTTGTCATTGCCTGGGAATCAGCGAATCGGAAATTCGCTGCGCTCTGATGGAGGGGACGGCCGAGTGCCTGCGCACGGTGATGCGCGAGACCGGAGCCGGAACGGGCTGCACGTGCTGCCATCGCGCGATCAAGGACATTTTGGTCCGCGAGCGATTGCAGGAGCGAATGAACGGTCAGTGCGACGGTTCAGGGTCTTCGCCCACTTGCGTGACGAAGTAGTTCTCGAGCCCCATCTTCTCGATCAGATCCAACTGCGATTCGAGCCAGTCGACGTGCTCTTCTGACTCGACCAGGATCTTCTCCAAGAGCTCACGGCTGCCGCCGTCATTCTCCCGGAGGCACAGCGCGATTGCGTCGTTGTACGTCCGGACGCCCTTCACTTCGAGCTCCAGATCGTTTTTAAGCTGCTCGGGGATGTTTGTTCCAACCCGAATCACGTCGTAGCGGGCAATCTCGGGAACGCCTTCGAGGAATATGATCCGATCGATCAACAGCTCGGCGTGTTTCATTTCCCCCATCGATTCGTGGTAATGCTTCGCAGCCAGGCGGTTTAGTCCCCAATTCTTGCACATCTTCGATTGGCAGAAGTATTGATTGATGGCCGTGAGCTCGATCGTCAGGCCCGCGTTGAGCGCGTCGATAACGGTCTGTTTGCCCTGCATCGAGGTCTCTCCCATCCGACGTCGTGCGCCGTCGGATTCCGCATGAGCCGTGCTGGAGGCGGATTCTAAAGGCGGCCCCATGCTCAGTCCAGCGTCGAACTGTGCTGACCGACGTATTTCCGATTGCCAAGCAAACTCTCTTGCCGGTCAGGTCAGGCGGGGTCTGCTTGCTTGGCGGTCGATTTTGGTGCATCTTCTGTGGACGACTGCAGAGGCGCCGCCAGGGCGTTTGGGGACAACGGAGAACGCGCCCCTCGCCATGAATCATTCTGCCTCAGCGCTGATTTCGTTTCTTATTGGACCTCCTCGGAGTCTTCAAATGCCCCGCCTGCATCCGACGATTTTCGTTTTCGCCCTGAGTGCCTGACTGGCTGCCGGCTCACTCACATCGCCGATCGGTGCTTACGCAGCCGACTCACAACGAAACGCCGCGAGGCTGGCGCGGCAGATTCTCGATGACGGCCGATCGGAACTCGATCGCAAGAAGATCATTGCTGATCACCCAGAACTGTCGCTCGACCTGCTCGCAGCCCTGGTGGCCGACATGCGGGCACACGATTCGAAGGAGGAGTACCGCCGGATTTCCTGGATCTGGCGGGTGACAGTGGCGGCCGCCAAGCGGAACGACGTCCGCGAGATGAATCCAATCGTTGAATTCAGTCTTCCACAGCCGGGCAAGCCGCTGCGCGATTGGGAAGCCGTCGTTCTCGGCGGAGGGATCATCAATGGCATTGGGCTGGTCGGCGCGTGGCCGAATGAGCAGATGGAAAAAATCGTGGCCGATGACCCCGCGCTGCGTTCGTAGTGGGAACAGGTCTTGGAGCTGGCAGCCGTCATGGCCGACAACCCAAACGTCTTCAAGGGAACCCGCTACGACGCACTGCGGATCATTGGGCTGGACTCCTGGGACCGTCGCGGGGCGCAGCTCTCGCGGTACTTGGAAAAAGGTGTCGACGACGAGCTGCAACAAGGGGCCATCGGCGGCATTGGAAACATGCGTTCGCCACACGTGGCTGGGGCGATTTTGTCCGGCTTTGCGCATTACAACCAGGAGAACCGGGGCTTCGCGCTGGATGCGCTGCTCAATGACTCGGCGCGAATCTCGGCCCTTTTAGACGCGGTCGAAGCCGGCACCATCAAGCCGACTGATCTGGGCCCGGCTCGCATCGCCAAGTTAACCCACTCCGCCGACTCGGCGATTCGCGTTCGTGCGCGGAAGCTGCTCACCACGTCCGGCGGGCAAGGCCGGCGGATAAACGGAGCCAAAGTCGTTGCGATCGGGAATGTTGCGGTCAATTGTCGACCGATGGCCGTTTGACCCGCTCTATCCGTGTGTTAAAATCTTGGAGTTCGGCCCCGGTTCTTTGGATTCGGCCTTGGCAACTCCTCCCAATCTGAGCCGTTTTCCGCCGGGCCATCGCGCCAGGAAGCGTATGACATACATTCGGCGATATCGAATGGAAATCAACGTGGCTGCAACGCGGCTGTCCGAGCCTCAGCTTCCGGACGGATATCGTTGGCTGGCTTGGCAGCCTACGCTTTTGAGCCGCCATGCCGCTGCCAAGTTTCACAGCTTTCGCGACGAGATCGACTCGCGCGTCTTTCCCTGCCTGGGCGATTTCTCCGGCTGCAAACGATTGATGCAGGAGATCGTGCGTCAGGACACTTTTCTCGCAGACGCAACTTGGCTGATTACGTGCGACTCTGTCGGCTGGAATGAGCAGGCCGATTGCGCGACCATTCAAGGTCTGGCCCACTCGGGATACCTCGGAGCCGTCCAGAACGTCGGCGTCTTGCCCCAGCACCGGGGACTTGGTCTGGGCCGGGCGCTCGTGCTCAAGGCGCTGCACGGCTTTCGCAGCGCAGGCCTGCAGCGCGTCTATCTCGAAGTCACCGGTGAGAATGTTCCGGCCGTCGAGCTTTATCGGTCGATCGGCTTCGAGCTGATGCGAACGATGTACAAGGCGCTCGAACCCGAAACCGTACAGAACTATTAACCAGTTCTGTCGAATCGCCGACGAGCGGCCGGCATAAGCCGGCTGAGGGCCGCAAAGTCATCAGTCATCGTCTGGCACTGACCCCGCCACCCAGCCGCTGTGCAAGACATCCGGCCTATGCCCCTTTGTGAGCAGCCGCCGCCATGGCCCGCGCGAATTTCGCAATTTCGTCGATCACCTGCGCGCGTGGGACAGCCGAGGGCTCGCTGAGCCGTGCGACGTACCGGACAAGTGCCGATCCAACGATTACGCCGTCGGCCAACCCGCGAAGCGAATCGATCTGTTCGGGCCGTCCGATTCCAAAACCGACTGCCAAGGGGAGCTTTGTTTTCTGCCTCAGCTCGCCAAGCTGCTGCGCCAGCTCCTCCGGCAACGCTTCGCGAACACCCGTGGTCCCGGCGACCGAAAGGCAATAGACAAAGCCGCTCGTCGACTGGAGGATGCGATCGACGCGTTGGGCGGTCGTCGTCGGCGCGACCAGTGAGACAAGATCGAGCCCGTGCGACCGCGCCAAGTCGTACAGCGAACCTGCCTGGTCGCCGGGGAGATCGGGGACGATCAATCCGGCAAACCCGGCCTCCTGGGCGGCCTGAACGAACCGTTCCGGGCCCGTTCGAAAGACGATCGCGTAGGCGACCATTGCCAACAAAGGCGGAATGGATTCCCCGGAAAGGGCCTTCAGTCCTCCGAAAATTTCGGGCAAGTGGACATTTTTGGCTAACGCCCGCGTGTACGACGCCTGGATCACCGGCCCGTCGGCAATCGGATCGCTGTAGGGGAACCCCACTTCAATCAGATCGACGCCGCAATCACGCAACAGCCGAATGAGCTCGACCGTTGTCGAAACGTCGGGATCGCCGGCGGTCACGAACGGCATGAAGGCCATTCGCCCGCGGGAGCGCAGGGATTCAAACACGGCGGCGATACGGGAAGGCACGGTCAATTCTCAAATTCCTGATTGCGGTTTGGCGGCACAAGCCCACGGATCGCCATCCGTGGGCTGCTTTAGATCTCCTTGCCGAGCAGGCGGGCCACTTCATACACGTCCTTGTCGCCCCGGCCGGAAAGGCAAATCACGACGACGTCGTCTTTGCTGCGCAGTCCAGCGGTCTTGAGGACGTGGGCAATCGCGTGGGAGCTTTCGAGCGCGGGCAGGATTCCTTCGAGCTGCGCCAGCGTCTCAAACGCGGCCAGTGCCTCCACATCGTTGGCATTGACGTAACTGACGCGTTCGGTGTCCTTCCAGTAGCTGTGCTCGGGACCGACACCGGGATAGTCGAGGCCTGCCGAGATCGAGTGGACGTCGAGCGTTTGTCCGTCGGCGTCTTGCAGTACGTAGCTGTAACTGCCGTGCAGAACGCCTTTGGCCCCGTAGGTGAGCGTACTGGCATGTTGTCCGGGGGCCGCGCCGCGGCCGCCCGCCTCGACGCCGGTCAGCGCGACGGACTCATCGTCGATAAAGGGATAAAACATGCCCGCCGAATTCGATCCGCCGCCCACGCAGGCGATGACTTCATCGGGCAGCCGGCCGATTTGTTCCAGACATTGCTTCCGCGTTTCCCGGCCGATGACCGATTGAAAGTCTCTGACGATCACGGGAAACGGGTGCGGACCGACGACCGATCCCAGGATGTAGTGCGTGTTGGCCACCGATGACATCCAGTCCCGCATCGCTTCATTAATCGCGTCACGGAGCGTGCGCGAGCCTGTCGTCACCGGACGCACTTCGGCGCCCAGCATCCGCATGTTGAAGACGTTGAGCCGCTGGCGGCGGATGTCCTCCTCCCCCATATAGACGACGCACGCGAGGCCGAACCGGGCGCAGGCCGTCGCGGTGGCCACTCCGTGCTGTCCGGCCCCCGTTTCGGCGATGACCCGCTTCTTGCCCATCCGCAAGGTTAACAGACCCTGTCCGATCGTATTGTTGATCTTGTGCGCGCCGGTATGGTTGAGGTCTTCCCGCTTGAGGTAGATCCGCGCCCCGCCGCAATGCCGCGTAAGGCGCTCGGCAAAATGCAGAGGGCTTGGCCGCCCGACAAACGTCTTCAGCAACCGCTCGAGGTCCGCTTGAAACACCGGGTCGTGCCGGGCCTGCTCGTACTCCAGCGTCAGTTCCTCGAGCGCGTGCATCAACGTCTCGGGGACAAAACGCCGGCCGAACTCGCCGAAGCGGCCCTCGGCGTCGGGCACTTGCGTCGTGGCGCGGGCCGGGGAGGTGGAGGCAGAGGCGCGTGGCATGGCGTCGCGATCCAATTCGAGGAACAATCGCAAAAGTTCGAAAGCCGATTCTATGGCGTTCGAGCGTTCCACGCCAAGCGACCGTATCCGCAGGCCGCCGGTTTCTGCATGCGAGCAGGACTTCGAAAACGAAAAACGGGAAGGCCGTTTCGTGCAGGCCTTCCCGTCGATCTATTTCGTGAATGCCAATCACCCAGCAGGCGGCACGGTAGATGACTTTAAGCGATGACAGCGAATGACAAGTCCGCCTGCCGAGCGATCGCGAAGGTGAAGGCTCCTTTGATTAGCTATCAAGGAATATATGCCTGCGAGCGGACAAACTCTGTGCGACAGTTCACAGTTTTCGAGCTTTCTTGGGAACTGCGTCCGGCTGAAGGCCAGGGCAGGTGCCCCGGCCTTTGGACGTTTGGACGATAGCTCGGTGCAGCCGCCCCGAATTGAAAACATCGACTCTGCTTCGATGCTTTTTTTCTCTAACCAGTTCGCGAGTTTGGCAATGCGGCACGTACCTCCCGCAGCCGACGAACGGTAGCAACGACGGTCGCAATCGCCTGGTCGATCTGGTCCGCGGTGGTGTTTCTACCGAGACCAAACCGCAGGCTGGCGCGCGTAAGGCCGTCACTGCGTCCCATTGCTCGAAGCACGTGGCTGGGCTCCGGGTCGGCCGTCGTGCATGCCGATCCAGAGCTGACAGCGATTCCCGTTAACCCTGTCATCAACGCCTCCCCATCGACGCCCTCAAAGCTGACGTTGAGATTGCCGGGTAGACGTTCCGTCGGATGACCATTGAGCACAATGCCGTCGATTTCGCGGCACAACCCGGCCCACAGCCGTTCGCGGAGCGCGGCGAGCCTGGTCGCCTCAGTCGGCATCTCCTCCTCGGCGATCCGGCACGCCTCGCCGAAGCCGACGATCAACGGCACCGGAAGCGTTCCGCTGCGCAGGCGTTGTTCGTGTCCCCCGCCATGCAGCAACGGTTCGATCGCGATCCGCGGCCCGCCGCGATGGAAAAAAAGAATGCCAACGCCTTTCGGCCCGTACAGCTTGTGAGCACTGGCACTAAGCAGGTCGACGGGGAGATCCGACAGATCGAGCGGAACCTTGCCGACGGCCTGGACGGCATCGGTGTGAAACGGCACGCCTCGCTCGCGGCAGATCTGTCCGATTTCGCGGACCGAGTTGAGGGACCCGACCTCGTTGTTCGCATAGATGATCGAGACGAGCACGGTGTTCGGCCGCATCGCCCGCGCGACATCGTCCGGGCGGACCCGCGCGCTGGAGTCGACGTCCAATACCGTCAGTTCGGTCCCCCTCCGCGCCAGACGCCGCAGTGGATCGAGGACGGACCGATGCTCGGCGGCCGTTGTGATGACATGACTATTGGGCGACGCGGCTTGCACGACGCCTTTGAGGGCCAGGTTATTGGCCTCGGTTGCGCCGCTGGTGAAAATCAGGCTGCGGGGGTCGGCATGCAAGAGCCGGGCGATTTTCTCGCGTGCTGCCTCGACCGCCTCGGCCGCTTCCCAACCGAACGCGTGGTTCACGCTGGAAGCGTTACCGAACTTCTCTCCAAAGAAGGGCAACATGGCGTCCAATACGCGCGCGTCGACCGGAGTCGTCGCGTGATGATCCAGATAAATCGGGCGGCCTTCCTGCGGCATCAATTCATTTTAGCGTGTCCGGCGCCACACGGTGAAAGCCTGGCAGTCCATCGGCGGGTCACGCGGCAGCCGAGTGCGGGCCGGACTGGTACTGCCGAGCCGTCATTAGATGAATGGCCGCGGTCAAGCCGTGTAGGGCCTTGTCGATCTGCTGCGTCTCGTGGATTGCCCTCAGGTTTTCGGACAGCGTCTCCTGCAGCTCGACAAGTTTCCCCTCGCCCCGCGCGATTTGGTCCAGCGTTTTCATAAATGCGGCGAAGTCATCGCGGAGCGAAAGGGCCCGTTCCACGAGCGACCGGATCTCCGCGAATTGTGCCTCTTGTCGGGAATCGGCCAGCGCCAGTGTCTGCCCCAGCCGTTCTTCGCGACTCGTGTCGTAGGCTTCGTGCCGCTCCTCGATGACTTCGAGGGCATGTTGCCAGTTCTGAACTTCCTGCCCTTGCCGCTGATCGAACCGCTGGAAGACCGAGTCGAGTGCCGCCACCCAGACCTCGATTTGCCGCGCAAGCGTTGTGTTAATTGCCGCGAGCGCCTCTTCGTTGGCCGACTGCAGGGCGGACAAGAAGGGCGTGATGCTCGGGTCCTTGAACTCGAACCGCTTCGACAGCTCGCGGTCAACAAGCCGGTCGATCGAGCGGGTGATGCTCCGCTCGATGCGCTGGCAGAGAAAGAGCGAGAACATCATCGTCATGGCGGCCACGAGAGCCACCGACGTGGTGTTAAACGCCGTCCCCATTTCGCCGACGACCGTCGGCAGCTTTTCGGTCATCTCGTCGAACGAGATGCCGCTCAGCGCCGTGCCGAAATGGATCACCGTGCCAAGAAATCCAAGGACAGGCGTAATGCCGATCACAAAGCGAATCAGCACGTAGGCCGCGTGGGCCGTGTCCTCGTCCTGTTCGGCGAGATACCGCAGGTGTTCCCGGTAATCTTTCGCGGAACATTTTTCGGTCACGTACTCGAGCGCCTGGACCAGCCGCTTGCCGACGCGCGACTCCAACAGCCAGTGCGGTTTGGTCCGCACCTGTTCGAGCAGGGCGTGGGCGTTGGACATCGGCTCTCGCCCCTGCCGCGCAGGAAGCCAATCCTGCCGCAGGGCCATGATTTCCCGTGGAAAAGCGAACAGCTTCAGAACAATGTCGACAATGCCCCAGACAAACAGCGCGACGATCACGTATTCGACGATGTGCTCCGTCGTGTAATGCTGCAGGATCGACCCGCGCATCGACGGAAGGTACATCACGACGTAGAACGCAGCGGTCAGAATCATCGCCAGGATGAACGACGCATCGAACGCGCGGACCTGACCCGACTTGCCGTTCTTTGACATCGACGCCTCGAATTAAACTGGGTGGGATAGGAGTTTGGAGATGTTCGCGGGGCGCGGATTAAACCGACATCGCCCAGCACTGTCAATCCGAGATCACTGCCCCGAAGACCGCGAGCCAGTGGGCGAACAGGAAATGGGGGTGCCCATGGGAAGCGGCCGGGCCGCCACCGTGAAGTTCTCATGATGGGCGAATTCCTGAAGCCGCCGATAGATCTCAAAACTGTCGGGATAGACCCAAAACGTGATCGTCGTGTCGGCATCGGCTCCTCGCAGGAACCGCAGGAAGTCCGAGCCGACTTTCAGCGCCTCGTCGGCCCCTTCGGTATCGAGGTCGGGCTCGGCCACGAGCCGCGACTGACTGAGTGTAATCGTCATCGACGACCCCTGTCGTAATTCGTCAATCGTCGACAGTCGCCGCGCTCGCACGATGTAATCCATTCGAAAACCGGCGATTGGTCCCACCTGTCCCTGCTGCACGCCTTCGCGGTAGAGCCGGCTTCTTTGCTCCGCGATCTGCGGTCGCATCCGCTCCATCAGCTCCTGGATCGGCAAATAGGCCACCCGATTATTGAGCAACTGAAAGTGGAGCTCTTTCCCCTGGATCACGCGGCTCAGCGGCGTGAGCTTGTGTTCGAGCGTCTTCACCAGCGGCTTTTGCGCCGCAGCCTTCTGCACGTCGACCTCCAACTGCAACAGGCCTGCTTTTTCGTGGTCGAGCCGGCTCTGGGCGTCGGCGAGTTGGAGTTGCTCCCGATTGAGATCGCCCGATTCGTCCTCAATCGCTCGTTTTAACTTGGCAATCCGTCGGCTGCTCTCTTTTTCCTCCCGAGCCGTTGCACCGATCTGCGCGACCGACGCCTTGCTATCGGACTCCAGCGCGGCAAACTCGGCCTTGAGGCTGTCGGCCTGGCGGACGAGCTCGGGAGATTCGGGGATGATCAGAGGCGGACGCGAAACCGGCGCGGCCGACGGAGCGGGCTTCGGAAGGACCGGCGCCACCGTTTTCGGAGGTTGCGCAGCAGGAGCCGGCGCGGCGTGCTTTCGCAGATAGTCGGCGACGCGCGACGCCGCCACGGGGGCGGCGCCCGCCTTGATCCCCGCCACGACGATTAGAATGATCAAGATGCCGACGATGTTCGCGACAACGTCGAGAAAGGAGTCCGAGCCGAACTCCATCTCGTCGCCTGCTTTTTCGCGCGCCATGGCATCACTCCGTCACAAGACTCGGCATCGGTGCGGGCCGCGACATTTCGAGGCGAAAGTCGACCGTCGAGCTCAACCCATGCCTCAGGAGTGCGGGCTGGATCCGCTCATATTGCAGAATGCCGCCCGGACTGATCTCGATTCTGAGATTGGGCACCCAGTAGAAGTTTTCCCGAGGCCTGCCCCAAGTACGGGCGTCCTGATCGAGCGCGCGAAGGAACGCGAACGATAATTGGTCGCTCATCTCGCCCCGACCGCAGAGAATGGGCGGCTGCCCGCCGACACAGATTCGTCGTGCCTCGATGTAGACCGTCACATCATGCTCGAAGCCGATGCTCGCATGCGGACTCGCGATCCCCCACTGATGAGTCGTCTGCCGATTCGGTCGATGCGGTCCTCCGTCGTCCTCCGAGCTCGTCGCGAAGCTCGGGAGGCCGTCCATCGCCTTGGAACCCGGCGCATCGCTCCCCGCGCCGGGTTGTCCCCCGTCGGCACTGCTGGCATTTGACGTCGATGAACCGAAAGACGGTGAACCGCCCGCTTGCCCAGAATCCGGCTGAGCCGCACTTCCGGATTGCGGCGAACCGCCTTGTTGCGACCCAGCCTGTTGCGATCCGCCCTGGGGCGATCCAAACTCGGGCGTTTGCAATTGCGCCGGACCCGTCCCTGCGGAACCCGATTGCACTCCGCCGACTCCTGTCGTTCCCGCGGAATCACCACCGGAAAGAAATCCTCCCGGTTGCATTGAGCCAGTTGGTGATCCGGA
>Ga0181532_10004387_pt1 | contig 12328 bp, 10 predicted proteins | sample PEATcosm2014_Bin_33_FD_119768 | JGI IMG/M metagenome (GOLD analysis project Ga0181532, IMG submission 119768) | Peatland microbial communities from MTU Mesocosm Facility, Houghton, MI, USA - PEATcosm2014_Bin11_30_metaG | ecosystem: Environmental > Terrestrial > Soil > Wetlands > Peat | place...
CAGGCCCCCCACACGTGGCAGCGGCCGGCCGCTATCGGTGACCGCGATGGCAACGAGAATTTCGTTCGCGCGCGGTGCATCATTCACGCGAATTTCCATGCCATCGAAGTGGCTGCGGACGAAGGCGGCATCCTTATGTCCAAGAGGAATATCTAGCGGCACCCCGGGTCCTCCGCGTTTCTTGGAAGAGGGGATCAGCGCCGCACCCTTGCCGAGGATTTTTCGCACCGGTGTGCCAAGCTTCGGATGCAGCACCGCCGCGGCGTGTTCCAGTTCGCCATTCTCTCCAACGGCGGCGGCTTTGCCGTAGCTTTCCGCCGATGGCCCGGCAATGCCAAGTGCTGCCACGGCGCGCTCGGTCAGCAACGACCCCAGTTCTTCGCCAATCTCCATCAATTCGGTCAGGTCCCCCACGAATGTTCCGGCAAAAGGATTCTCAATCACTGCCGCCGACGCTGCTCGTCGCGTAGGAGGCTTCACGGGCTTCCCCATTTCCGTGTGCGTCTCTTCCATGAATGTGACCATCTTGCGGATTTTCGCTTTCATCGCAGCCCGTCCTCGCCCTTAACTTCCGAAGCCTTCAAACCGCCAACACGCGCATGCACGCGCGCCCCGGTTGTCATCACCAGCGCCAGTAAAATTTCAGCGGCGCGTGGAGCATCGGCTATGCCCACCTCCATGGAGTCGAAGTGGCTGCGCACATAGGATGCGTTGATATGCGTGATCGGGACGTCCAGCCGTGCGCCGGGGCCGCCCACCTTCTTTGTGGACGCCACGATTGCTTTTGCCCCGCCCAAGAGTTCGCGCATCGCATATCCGCCGGGAACGTGCCAAAGCGCCCCATGCTCAAGTTCTCCGGCTTGACCGACAATGGCTCCCTTGCCATAACCTTCGACTACCTTTGTGTCACCGCCGAGCGAGGCCACCAGCGATTTGGCCATTTCCAATCCCAGAGGTTTCAGGTCCTCCATGAATCCGGCGATTTCCGTCTCGTATTTCCCCGCATAAGGGTTGTGAATGACGGCCAGCGCCGCGGCGCGCCGCAGTGGTTTTGCGACAATCGGACCACCTTCATGGAAAATCTCTTCGATGATGACGACGCGCTTGCGAACTTGGACTTCAGGCATGTTGCAGGCTCCTTTGCATCATTTCCATCAGGGTATAATTGTCTGGCGCAGTAACAACGCGGACTGTGTTTTCTAAGTACAGCGCTGCAGCAAAGATCAATCCCTGTGTGCGGAGTTCCTCCGCGACACATTCTCCTGCATTAAGAGCATCTTCGATATCCTGGCGCGAAAGCGAACCAACGGCTCGCGTCACCAGAAGATCGAGCAAATCGGAATCCGGGGCGATTTCACGGGCAGGGATTCGCACGATGGCACCATGCCCTGGCAGATCAACCGCGTTAGCAATGATCGTCGCGGCAGCGTCGGCATGGGCGGCGCTTCCAGCTAGAACCGTTACTGCATCCGCAATACCGAGAGAGAAGCTGCGCCCGCGCCAGCCGCTTGTGGCCACGCCTCGAACAGGCATCGCCGCGCGAAGTTCAACAGTGCCAAAAAGCGAAGGATGGTCGGGACGTTCCACCATGCCAATGCTGTAGCTCTGGCCAGGCTGGAGATGCAAAGCGATATCCCCACCGTTATTGACGTACGAGCGCTCCAGTTGCCCCACTCCATTCATTGCCTCAAGCACCGCTTCCGCCACGGCGCCCGCCACTGCCGCCATGGGCGTGATGAAACACCGTTCGCGAAAGGGAGAAACGGCCGCGGCCATGCGGCGAGCGATCGGGCCTACCGGTTGCGGGGAATCGGCGCTAGCGCGGCAGCGGAGCAGCGGCAGCTCAGCACACAGTTCATCGAGGATACTCACGAATCGCCGCGCGGCAGCTTCGTAAGCACGCTGAATCTCACCGGGTGTTCCATCCGCGGCGACAATGAGATCGATCGGCCCGTCGCTTAGGTGCAGGCGATGTCCGTCTGTCAAAAAACGGATTGTTGCAGGATCTCTCATTTTTCGGGATTTCCCTCGGATGGAGGTCTTAGCGGCCAGGGATTGTCCGGCAGGGAAATGACTTGCCGCTGACGTTGTTTCTCCTGCATCACTTTTTCGAGCCGCTTCACGAAATCCATGTGACCGCCGAGCGCCGCGTAATCCGACTTCTTCAGCGTAAATTCGATGGGAGCAACCAGAGCAGGCGTGGGCACGTAGCCGAATGCATTTTCTGGCATGCGCGTAACATCCACCATGAAGGTGATGCCGCCACCGGGCCAGACGTAGCACGGTGCCCCGCCAGTGGTCACGCGCGTGAGACTGCGCTTAACGGAATCTGTCAGCTTTACGGGATTTTCCGTGGCCCCAGCTCGCAGCGAACCGCCCGCTCCTGCCATGAACAGAACCGTGGCCAGCGCGGGCTCGCAGTTTTCCCGGATGCGCGCGACCGATTCCCGCAATTGCTCGGGCAGATCCTTTTCGATGGGACGCAACGCCTCGTCGAGTTCGTAATATGCGAAATGCTCGCCAGTGGTGCTCACCATGAGCAGCCGAAGCTTTGGCCAGGCCACGTTTGCCTCGAATGGCCTCAAGATGGCGAGCGGATCGGAAATATTTGTTCCGCCCCAGCGCGTCCCCGGCTGCGCCACCTGGAAATAACGACCCGGAGTGGAGCGCCGCCCCTGAACGGCGATGCCGGTTGCCCGCACGCCAAGCATTTTGCCCGCCTGATGCTCGGAGAGCACTCCGGTGATGTGATCATCCACGACGACCACTTCGTCCACTTTGCCGAACCACTGTTTGGCGAACATGCCGATCGTCGCCGAGCCGCAGCCCACCCGCATGCGTTCTTCCCGCTGCCCGTTTACGATGGGAGGTTTCCCAGCCGCGACAGTAAGCCTGGCCCCGTCGTCAATCGTCAGCTCGACTTCCTTGCCGTTGCACAGATCGAGTAGCGTTTCGCAGGTTACCCGTCCTTCGCCTTTGCTTCCACCGGTCAAGTGATGCACGCCGCCGATGGAGAGCATCTGCGACCCATATTCAGCGGTGGTAACATGGCCAACCGGCTCGCCCTGTGCGCGCACAAGATTTCGTTCCGGGCCAAGATGGCGGTCCGTATCAATTTTCAGCTTCACGCCGCAATAGCTGAAGATGCCCTCCGTGACGACAGTGACCATATCTACGCCATCGACTTCGGCGGAAACGATAAACGGCGCGGGCTTGTAGTCCGGGTAAGTCGTGCCGGCTCCGATCGCGGTCACGAAGGTTTCCCGAGTCGTCATCAACTTGCCGTCCCACTCTCCTTCGCGCTCGAGGAATGGCACGAGCGGCGTGCCTTGGTTCTTGGCGCGGTCCAACAGGATGTGAGGATCGACGCGGACCAGTTGTCCATCAAAATTTCCATAGCGATCGCAGGCGCCCGTCTGCCCGAGCTTGATGTAACAGAGGACCGGGCAAGCGTCGCACCGTATCGTGTTCCTAGTAAGGGCTTCACTCATGCGATTTTCCCTGGGTAGAGTCAGTCTTGGCGAGAATGGCCGCGCGCACTTTGTCGGGCGTTGCGGGAAGCTTATGAATTCGCACGCCGGCAGCATCGTACAGCGCGTTCAGAATCGCGGGTGCCGTCGGAATCAGGGCCTGTTCCCCAATTCCTTTTGCGCCATAGGGGCCAACCGGCGAGGGATCCTCAATAAGAATCGTCTCCACGATTGGCACATCACCGAACGTGGGAATCAGATAGTCATGCAAGTTTTCGCTTTTGCCTGGAACGAACTCTTCCATCAGCGCCATGCCCAGGCCTTGGGCGATGCCGCCTTCAATTTGGCCCTCGATTAATGTGGGATTGATCGCCCGACCCACATCGTGCGCTGCCGTCAGCCGCAAAACCTTCACGGTGCCAAGTTCCAGATCGATCTCGACTTCGGCAAGGTGCGCCCCAAAACCAAACACCGCGTAGGGAACACCTTGGCCATCCTGATCGAGGGGCTTGGTGGGTGGGTCATAGGTGGCTTCAGCGCTGAGCACATAGCCGCGCTCGTCGAGCGGAAGGTTCCCTAGTTCAAGGCATTTTCCAGGGGAATCCCCGTCGAAATGCAGGTTGCCGCCTAGCAAGCGTATTTGCGCAGTGTCCGGCATACCAGCAAGCTGCAGGATTTTATTTCTCAACTCTCTGCCAGCGAGCATCGCGGAGTTGCCGCTGACAAACGTCTGGCGCGATGCGGAAGTTTTTCCGCAGTCTGGCGACGTATCTGTGTCCGCCGCAAGTAGATCGAAACAATCCAGCGACAGGCCAAGGGCTTCCGCGCAAATTTGCGTAATCACGGTAAAGGAGCCCTGCCCGATATCGACGGCCCCCATATGAATCGCTATACGGCCATTACGCTGCAATCCAATACGTATTGTCGAGGGATTAGCGAGCGAAGTATTGCCGCAGCCATACCACATGCCCGCAACGCCCACGCCGCGACGGAGTGATCCTCCATTCTTCTCGTTGAATGCCGTCGCGTCCTGATGGGCAATTCTCCAACGGGGGCGTAACGCCTCGAGGCAGGCTTTCATGCCCACGCCTGCGCCGAGCACTTGACCCGTGACCGTCACGTCATGATCCTCGAGCGCGTTTAAAACCCGAAATTCAAGCTTATCCATGCCGACTTTTTCAGCGAGCATGTCATAGAGTTGTTCCTGCGCGATTGTCCCTTGCGGTACGCCGAAGCCGCGAAACGCGCCGGCAGGCACAAGATTCGTGTGCACCGCGCGAGTTTGGGCACGATAATTCGGTACCTTATACGGCCCGGAACCGTGAATGGGCACGCGAGCTGCCACGGTCGGGCCCCACGAAGCGTACGCACCGGTATTGAATTCTCCCTCGAGGTCCATGGCCAGCAATTTTCCATCGGCGGTGGCCCCGGCGCGAGCGTGAATCTTCGAGGGATGGCGCTTGGTGCTGCAACGGATGGATTCGGGTCGCGAATAGACCATTCTCACCGGCTCGCGCAGATGCCATGCGGCCACGGCGAGGAAGGGTTGTATCGAAAGGTCGAGCTTCGAACCGAACCCGCCGCCAACAGCCGTCGGTATAACCCGCACTGCATCCTCGGCGATGCCAAGAATCGCGCCGAGATCCTTGCGTGACATGTAGGGCGATTGCGTGCAGGATTGCACTTCGATTCGGTCGCCAACACGCCGCGCGAATCCTGCCTCCGGCTCGATATAAGCATGTTCAATGAAACCGGTATGGTATTCCGCCTCGACCACCACAGCGGCTTCGCGTAGTGCGGCTTCGACGTCCCCATGTACCACGCGTCCGCGCACCAATATATTGTCTGGGCGAAACGCATGAACGGCAGACGCGCCCGGCAGCTGGGCTTCGCTTGGCGTTTGCAGAGCGGACAATTCCTTCCAGCACACCGGAAACGTCGAGGGGTCGAAAGTCGCCATGGTCGGTGCGTCTCCCACAACGGCGGCCACAGCTTCGCCGAGAAAGAGCGCCTCGCTTTCGGCGAAAACTGGCTGGTCTGCAAACTTCGGGTGCACACCATAGCAGTTTTTTCCGGGGACGTCACGTGCCGTGAAAACGGCGTGTAGTCCAGGAGTTTGCTGCAGGAAATGTTCCAGATCGCCGAACGAAAATTCCGCGTGAGCGTAGGGTGAGCGAATGACGCGCAAGACCAGCGAATCCGCGGGCCACTCGTCCGCGCCGAAAACATCCTGCCCCAGGACTTTGCGCTGGCCGTCTAGGCGCACCACGCGACGCCCGACCGGGCCGCCCTCGCCAGTGGTTGCGGAGCCCGCTCGTACGTGATTTGCCTCCACCACTGCTCGGATGATCTTGTGATAACCGGTGCAGCGGCACAGCACGCCACCTAGCGCATCCATGACTTCGCTCTCGGATGGCGATGGTTTTTCTTCCAGGAGCGAAACAGCGGTGACCAACATGCCGGGAGTGCATATACCGCACTGCGCGGCCCCGTGCCGAAGAAACGATCTCTGCAGGCAGTCAAAGGTACGGCTTGTTTCGCGCAGACCTTCGATCGTGTGGACCTCAGCATTTTGCAGTTGCCCGACCGCAACAAGGCATGCGCACACCGCGTTACCATTTATGAGCACGGTACAGGCGCCGCAATCACCCGCATCGCAGCCCACTTTCGTACCGGTCTGGTGAAATTCTTCGCGCAGAACGGTCGAAAGTCGCGAGCGAGGATCAGACCGCACCGAGACAATTTTTCCATTTAGTTCCAGCGACAAAAGGTTGCGCGGCTGCATTGTCAGAGCGCCTTTGACGCGCATTCTTGAATTGCACGCCGTACCAGAGTCTGAGCCGCTTCCCGGCGATAATCGGCGGTGGCGCGAACATCGTCAATTGGGGTTAGCCCGGAAAAGTGTTCGGCTCTCAATAGGCCAAGTATCGATTCGTCTGCCCGAGCGCCTCTGAGAGCCTTTTCTAACTCGACCAGCCGAACAGCTTTCGGCGAGCAGGACCCGACGCAAATCGAAACTGCGTGTATCCGGCGGTCAGCACCCACGATCACATTGGCTGCCACCATCACGATTGAAATCACCAGATAGCGACGCGCGCCCAGTTTCAGAAAGCTCGAGGCAGCATTTTCCCATCGCCTGGGGATCCGAATGGCAGTGACAATTTCCTCCCGCCGCCGGGCAGTCTTGCGATTGCCCTGCACAAAATCGCTCAGTGCCACGCTTCTCCGGCAATGGAGTGAAGCCAGCGCTATTTCAGCGTCGAGGGCCATCAGGGCTGCCACGCCATCTGCGGCCGGTGAAGCGTTGCAGATGTTGCCTGCAACGGTAGCCTGGTTTTGAATCTGGATTGACCCGATCTCCCGCGCAGCCCCGCGCAATCCATCAAACCCCCGTGGCAACGGCGTGGCCAGCAGCTCACTCCACGTCGTTCGACCTCCAATCTCGAAATACTCCGGAGTGGACCTCACGCTCTTTAGTTCGGCAATCGCGGAAATATCCACCACGGGCCCCTTCAATTGCCCGCCATTCAGGGCAGGGAACAGGTCAGTGCCACCGGACAGTATCGTTCCGTGGGTTTCTGCGAGTGCTTCCAATGCCGCGTCGAGAGTTACAGGTCGCAAGTACAACGAAATTAGCTCCTCAAAATTTCCGGCTCAACCCGTTCGAGTCATTGCACGCGAGAGGAGCCTTCTACTTTTACAACGTCACGCCGCTTTTGTGAAGCTGACGAAATGATGAATGCCCGGAAGTACCCGGAACTAAACTTGTGGCATTCTAATCAGGCATGGCCACCTCTGACCAACGACTTGGCTCCGGCACGGCCGCTTTCCAGTTTTCCGGTTTCCGTCTTTACCAGATCGCACGCTTTTGCATCGTTCTTTGCACCGAAATGCAGTCCGTGGCCGTCGGCTGGCAAGTCTACGAGATCACCAAGCGCCCTCTGGACCTCGGCCTTACCGGCCTGGTGCAATTTTTCCCCGGCATGCTGTTGTTCCTGGTCGCGGGACATGCGGCCGACCGTTTCGACCGCCGCAAATTGCTTACTCTCTGTTACGCAGGCTATGGGCTTTCCTCCGCGATCCTGCTGTTCGTCACAATTCGGGTACAATCGCTTCACCGCGCCGGGACCGTGGCTCCCATTTTCGCCATTCTTTTCCTGGTTGGCGTCGTGCGTAGCTTCAGCATGCCCGCCAGCCGCGCGCTGTTGCCGCAGCTGGTCCCCGAAGAACACTTCCAAAGTGCGGTTGCTTGGAACTCAGGCATCTTTCAGTCCGCCACAATACTTGGTCCAGCGCTCGGTGGGCTGCTTTACGCGTTTTCGCGTGGCCCGGTCTTGGTGTATAGCGTGGCGCTGCTTGCCGGCTTACTGGCTGTGCTGATTACGCTGAGGATTCAGATCAGCCTTCGGGTGCGCACACGTGAGCCGTTCCAGCTGCAAACTGTGTTCGCAGGGTTCCGTTACATCTGGTCACATAAGCTGGTGATGGGCTCGATCTCGCTGGACCTATTTGCCGTGCTGCTCGGTGGAGCAGTGGCGCTGCTGCCGGTTTACGCCAAAGAGATCCTACGCACCGGGCCGTGGGGACTCGGTCTGCTGCGCAGCGCACCGGGCATCGGAGCGGGAGTGATGGCGCTACTGATTGCCTATCAACCGATACGGAAGAGGGCGGGCGCGACAATGCTGTGGTGCGTGGGGGGATTCGGGGTTTTTACCATGGTGTTTGGATTTTCCCGCAGCCTGCCTCTCTCACTGATTTCGCTGGTCTTTGTGGGCGCGGCGGACATGGTCAGCGTGGTGGTGCGCGGGGTGCTGATCCAAATTGAGACGCCGGACGAGATGCGCGGACGGGTAAACGCCGTGGATATGATCTTCATCGGCGCGTCGAATGAATTGGGCGAGTTCGAGTCTGGCTTGGCCGCGCAATGGCTCGGAGCGGTTCCGGCGGTGGTGCTCGGCGGTTTGGGTACGATTCTGGTGACCGTGCTTTGGGCCTGGATGTTCCCGGAACTGCGCAAGGCCGATAGATTGGCCGGCACAAAAGGTTAAGGCGGCGGACCGGACATCGACCTTAGCATCAATTGTGCGCAGGGGGCGCAGCAGCCGGGGCTGTTGCTGCAGGGGCAATAGGTGCTGGAGATGGAGCAGCGGGGGGAGGTGCGATCCCCGCCAGCTCGGCCTTCACGGCGGGAGAGAGTTTGTCGGCGTACTTTACCAGCACGCTCACCTGCCACATTTTTGTTTCGTCCAGGCGATCCTTGAAGCCGGGCATGCCAGTCATGCGGATGCCGTCGGACACTTTCCAGTAGGTCTCCCATGCTTCATCGTCGGTTACGCCGGTGCCGCGGAACAATTGCGGCGGAGGGGGAAACATGCCGTCGGCGATAGCGGTTTTGGTGTCGCCGGGCAAGCCATGGCACACGGCGCAATCTTCTCTGTACACTTTCGCGCCCGCCAGGAAACTCGCCTCGTCTTCGGCAATCGGCGGTTTGGGATGCGGCAGTCTATCGAGATAGGCATGCAGCGCCATATGGGCGAATTTGTGTTCAAGAGGCATTTCCGGACCCTTGGTGGCGACTGGAGCATGGCCACTGGAAAAATAGAAATAGGTGCCCAAAACGACGAGGAGCACGCCCAGCACGATTCCCACGAGGATTCCCTTCAGCATTCTCTTCTCCCTTAGATTCTATTTGCCTCTAGCCTGCGCCAGGCCTCTAACCCAAACCGAAATTAGTTTACGGCCTGCCTCCCAATTTTGCCCAGCTCTTTTCCGGCGCGGACGGTGGACTGTCGCTCACCCTCCCGACGAGAGCAGTTTTCTATTGAGCGAAAATTCTCAGTTCGCGAACCCTTAGCTACAAGTCCGGGTGGCCACAGGCACCAGACGTGAACACGCGTGGAACGGGCGTTGCGGCGGGCGAAAGAAGAATTGAGGCCGAGGCATTTGGACGAGCGCTCCCGATACGTACAGGGAAATGCAGGGTGAGGAGGAATGTTGCCTCCACGGTGTCGAGGGGCAGCGGGAAGAAACAAAGACGCAGCAGGCGGACGGAAGCCGATAGCTGCCCTAGTGATTCAGGACCAGGCTGGACGCATTAGATTTGGGGAAAGCGGAGGAGAATCTCCAGAGCCGCCCTCGTTAAACCAGCGAAGGGTGAGCCCAGCCGAGGTCATTTTTTTGAATCTAAAGGTGCGCCGCCCGCCAGAGAAGATGGATAGAAGCCTTCCGCAGACCCAGGGGTGCGCGGCAAGTCTGCCTGGTGTATCATCCCCAAACGGATGCAAATAAACTGTTGAGCTTCGGTGAGTCGTTGACTACGCAGAATGATGACCCGAGAAAGCCGGATCGCAGGCGAGTTCCACGCTATCCCTTCATTGCGAGCGCAGAATTCAGCCAGACGAATTCAGGTCCACGCGTAGAGGCGCGCGTCAATGAGATCGGCATGTTTGGATGCTATCTGGAGACGTCGAGTCCCGCACCGGAAGGCGCCCTAATTTTCGTGAAGATCTTCAGAGACGCAGACTTTTTCGAGTCCTCCGCAACCGTTGCCTATTCCCATCCGAATCAGGGGATGGGCATAAAATTTCGTGATTACAATCGGCTCCATGTGGGCACCCTGCAAAAGTGGCTTCTCGAAGCAATGAATGCGACGCGCGCATGAGACCAACTAGGACAGAATCGGCCCTTGCTGGGCCGTCATAGATAACCAGAGAAATGTGGTATGGGCCGGGACTTCTCAGTTGCCGGTTTTCGACGACCAAGTTACTGCCGGTACTCGACTTCCCCGGTTTTGTTGAAGTGGCCAAAACCCAGAATGTGAGAATTTAAGCCGCGACTTTCAGTAGTGTGCAACAGAAATTCTTGCTACTGCGCTTCGGGGCCGCCTAGTGAGCGCGATTGTCGGAGCCGTTCGAGGTTGACGCTTAACTGAAGCTGCAAAAGTGCCCGTGCGCCGATAAGCGGGGAGCGGGCGCTACAAACACGGAAGGGATGCTGGGCCACCTGATGGGGAGCCACTACATTAGGAGCTGCCGATAAGCCAGCCGGTGAGAAAGACCAGCACGCCGCCGACGATGACCTGAAAAGCGGCTTGCAGGAAGGGCGTGTCCATGTACTTGTGGCGGATGAAGCTGATAGCGCCGAGTTCGATGGCGACGACGACGGTGGCGATGGCGGTGGCGAGGCGGAAATCCGGAATGAGGAAAGGAAGGGTGTGGCCGAGGCCGCCAGCGGTGGTCATCAGACCGGTGACGGTGCCGCGAATCCAGGGAGAGCCGCGGCCGGTGAGCGAGCCGTCGTCGGAGAGGGATTCGGCAAAGCCCATGGATATCCCCGCGCCGAGACTGGCGGCCATGCCAACGAGAAAGGCGTCCCAGCTTTTGTGAGTGGCGAAGGCGGCGGCAAAGAGCGGGGCTAGAGTGGAGACAGAGCCGTCCATCAGACCGGCAAGGCCGGGCTGAACAAATTGCAGCATGAAGAGGCGTTTGTGGGATTCCTCTTCATCGGATTTGGCTTTTTCGGTGAGGTGCTTTTCTTCGTACTCGCCAGCAGCACGAGTGTGCTTTCGTTCCTCGTCGGCTAGCATGTTCAAGAGTTCGCGCATGGGAACGTCGGTGGTGCGGCTGGCGGCGCGGGCGTAAAAGCGGCTCGCTTCCATCTCCATGATTTCGGCCTGGCGGCGGGCGACCTTCATGCCCAGAGGACGCATCATCCAGACGGGGCGGCGCTGCAAAAAGCCGCGGACATCTTCGCGGCGAATGGGAGGGATGTGATCGCCGAATCGGTGCTGGAACAGGGCGAGGAGGCGGTCGCGATGGACGGCTTCCTCGGTGCGCATTTCTTCAAACATCTCGGCCGTGGCGGGGTAGGACTCGCGAAGGGCGTCGGCAAATTCGCCGTAAATGCGGCCGTCTTCCTCCTCGCTCGCAATGGCCACGGCGAGAATCTCTTTTTCGGTCAAATCCTTGAATCGCTTGGGCATAGGTCCTTGTCCGGGGTGAGGTCAAGGCAAGAGAATCGCATAAAAGGCAGGAGGAAGTCATCCAAAAGTGAGGGTTCGCTAGGATTTCCAAAGAGGAGGAATTGCAGGGGTGGTACTTTCGTACTAACATGCAATTGGGAAGACCTACTGTTTGGCGAGTACGGGCTCACTATAGGTTTTTAGCAGACGAACATCTATCCTTCTCCAAAGCAAGAGACAGTGTGCTTTGGAAAGGTAAAAGGCAATGGGATCCCCTCTCGAATTGATGTCAAAAACAAACTCAACCCCGGGTGGAACGACGGCACGCCCCACGCAAACGGAGCGACGCTCCAGCCGCCGCTGCAAGATTAACCAACTGATGCGGATTCGGCCTTCGGATCCGGAGCGGGACCCGTTTGAGGATATTCGGGGGTCGCACAGCGTCTCAAGGAGCGGAGCGTACTTCCAGTCGAGCGAACCGGCCTATGAAGTTGGAATGAGGCTCTTCGTGTCGATGCCGTACTCAAAAGAGCCGGCGGCGATGACCCGGGAGTATCTGACCGAAGTGGTGCGACGCGATCTGCTGCCGAACGGATTATTCGGAATCGGGTTCAAGATTCTGATGGAAATGGGTTTTCAAGGCGCCTACGGCATGGGGCACGCGCACCAGCGAAAGTAAACAGTAACAAGCGCGACAAGGAATTTCAGAAAACAGAAAGGGCGGATGGCCAGAAGCCACCCGCCCTTTCTGCGTTTGGGGGGTTGGGGAAAGTCCGGTGCCCTCAGGTCCTGCCGAAGGCCTGAAGTGTGCGGTGGCGCAACATGCCGAAATGGCGGTTGAGCGGATGCTTGCGCTCGAGAAATGTGAAGACCGGCGGACGGCGAGGAGTGAGCTTGG
>Ga0181532_10004388_pt1 | contig 12326 bp, 11 predicted proteins | sample PEATcosm2014_Bin_33_FD_119768 | JGI IMG/M metagenome (GOLD analysis project Ga0181532, IMG submission 119768) | Peatland microbial communities from MTU Mesocosm Facility, Houghton, MI, USA - PEATcosm2014_Bin11_30_metaG | ecosystem: Environmental > Terrestrial > Soil > Wetlands > Peat | place...
GAGGTCGACTTCAGGAGAGTTGCTGTCAATGAATCGGATTATGGTGACCGGGGGCGCGGGATTCATCGGCTCGCACCTGTGTGAACATCTTCTCCGCACCGGAAGGCGAGTTATTGTGGTGGACAACCTCAGCCGGTATGCACTGTACGATGAAACAGCTCTCGCCAAATACCATGCGGCTTACGACATTAACAAACTGCTCGAGGGTCTGTCGAAGATCGAACAATGAAAAGTACTGACTAATGTTGCGCGCAAAATCAAAATAGCAGTGTCCGTGTAGGCGCCCATCCGCATCCCCTTGGAGGCTGATATACCGGCGGGTTCCCAAAGAACATCTTCTCTCAGATCTTCGTGATGTCGATCACGTCGACGTTATAACCGTCGTCCTTCCAAAGAGCCACGGCGTCAGCCGTACCGCCTGGTCCGTCTCCGGGTTGGCCATCCCAGACTGCGATCACCAACGGATCCTCGCCGAGGAGACGACCATAGTCAGCGACGCGCTTCTGAATGGCGCGGTTCGACTCCGCCAGGACCTCAGGCAGGCGATCGGGCGTGGGCGGCTGCGTGTCGAGGACTTCCAACTTCACTCTATTCTCCAGTTCCTTGAAACGACGATCCCAATCCCCTCCCAGCGAGGTTTTGAGGTAGGTTTCAACAGGATACGGAAGGATCACCGTAGCCTGTCCGCCGCCCCTAAGGACTTCCTCCACAAAAAGGATATCGGAGCCGCGTGCAGCACTGCTGAAACCGTGCACAGCACCGAGTTGGGCGAGCTTGGCACGGATCGCGTTGCGAACTGCTCCCACCTTCTGGGACGGGAACCGCTCCCGCGGACGCCCGGGCAGATCTGTCATGTGACCGAAAAACGCTACCACACTGGGCACGGGAAGAGTGGCGTCCAGACCAGAGGGATCGAGGTTGAGATATTTGAGGTCGAGACGCGCCTGAATTCGCATGGCCGCGATGTTCTCGGTTCTTGCGGGGGCCTGCGCAACGGCCCGCCGGTATGCAACATGCGCCGCATCTATTCGATTCGTGGTCAAGTCAGCTTCGCCGAGTGTCGCCCAAGCCCAGTGGTCGCGTTTATCCTCCGGGATATCCTCGATTTTCGTTCGGACGAGCACGGCCGTATCCCGCGCGTAGTCACGATCACCCAGCCAGAGCGCGGTAGCCGCGGCGTTGATGCCATTATAGGGGTCGCCTGTGCGTTCCCACGTCACTCGATAAAGTTCACAGGCTCGTGGCAGGGCAGCACGATCATTCAAGTCGCGCCACCTCGCCTTGTACGAGCCGGCTAGGATCCCTCCTGTTTCAGGGTCGGACTGCCCCTCCTGCCACAACTCTTCCAGAATCTCAATGGCCTCATTTACGAATCCGCATTTGCGAAGTGCCAGCGCCCGCAATTGCCGTGCTCTCAATTGCTGTTCACTGACCTTCTCCAGGATTTGGAGGGCGCCATGCGGATTGGCTTGGCCAATGAGCGTTTCGGCCGCGAGCAATGCCGGAGCCTGATCCGCAAGCCTGCTTTGCTCCCACTCCCTCCAAATGCGCTTCACGCGCTCAGGCCCAGTTTGGGCTGCAGCCATGATTCGAGCTAAAAACTCCTGCGTTGCGTCTGCTTCTGCTTCGAGCAAGCGCCTGGCGGTTGAAGCTGCCGGCGGCGGAACCTTTCCGGAGATAGCCCATAACAACTCCTCCAGCCTGGTCGCAAAGGGTGAGCGCTGAACGGACTGATCCGTGGAAACGGACCAGGAAAGAGTGTCAATTTCAACTCCTTGGAGGTCGATCCAGAGCCGATTCGCGAGGAAAAAGGGCAACTCGCAGTCATCGAGCCGCACGGGAATGAGTCGGAAACTTTTGTCCTCGATGGCGCGTTTGGCCAGATAGCCGCCCTCCTCCTGACACCAAGGCGACTCGACCCAACCCCGGCTTACAAGGATGACCCCGCAGCGACTGCGGCTGAGACCGGCTTGCAGTTGCCCTACCAGCACGTCGCCGGGCTTCAACTCCTGCTGGTCGTAGAAAACGCGGTAGCCTGTGCCTTCCATACGGGCCGTGAGGGCCTTGGCCTTGTCACGATCCGTTGACCTGTAGCTCAGAAAGACGTGATAGTCTCCTGCCGGGAGGGGCTGGACGTAGTCTTTCGGGGATGTGCCGAGCGGAACCTCACCGCCGATATCGCGATCGACTAGCTGCACATCAAGTAGCTTCCGCACCGCATCCACGGGACAAGCATAGACAATTCCATAAGAGGCACGCGTAAGATCATCGGGATCCCCGAGGTGGCGTGTGAGGTGGCCAATGACGGCTCCATCCACTGCCACCGGACTGCCTGAGAACCCATGCAAGGGGGAGGCTTGTCCAGCCGCCACCATCCTCGAGTAGATCTGCACGGCGGGCCTCTTGTCCTGATCCTGGGCGTTGGGGTCCAAGACTTCCCCGTCGAATGGGACACCCGCCTCCTTGGCAAGCATCGGGTAGCCGTAGCCATCGCACACCGCGCGGCGTGCGAATGATGTCGCGAGGGGCAGCGGCGCCGCGGGGACCTTGCCGTCGAATGCGACGATGGCCGCGTCATTCGCTTCATCAGCTCTTATGAGCCATGCCTCACGCTGCTCTTGGTCAGACCCGATGAACAACGCGTATCGTTCATCTTTCTTCCATGTCTTGACCACGTGCCAGCAGGTCGCGACGCGCTCCGGGGCGACAACGTACCCTGTCCCGCGCAGCCCTGCGCCCACCAGACGGACGCATGCCGCTTTCAACTGCTCGAGATCGCTAGACATCGGTTTCCTCCGGGTCGAGCCGCTTAAGCAGCCCTTCGGTCGTCGCTAGCTCTGGGCTTTCCTCGTCGGAAAAGTAGACGTTGGAGCTTTCAACCTGGTCATCGTCGAGGTCAACGCGAACGAAGGTCGGCGCCATCCGCCGCCAGCGCGACACATCATCCTTTTCGAGGCCAGCCACGAACTCTTTGAGCTTGGACTTCGCGGCGGCGCTGTCGTCACCGAACACAGCATCGGGCATCCGCATGAGGTCGGCCCAAGTCCCGCTGTTGAGATAGACCGCCTTGCCGGAGGGTGAATCCAATTCGACCCTTTTTGCGAGATGGGTATGGCCGTAGACCACAACCTCGAACCCGCGTTTTGCAGCCAAGCGAGCGGGTGTCAGGTACATCTCGCTCTCCGTGCTCATGTCGAAGGTCCGCCGCTGATATCTCGCGAAGGCGCGCAGGGCACGGAATAGAGCCTCTCTCCGGGCCGCGCGCACAGCGTCGTTCACTGCGTTGCGTGCCCCGCCTATGAACTCTGCCGCTCCGATCGCTGTCGCATCGCCTCCTGCAAGGATATCCTGGGCCAGGTTGTACATCTCCTGGTCGCTTGCTTCGGCTGGCGTTTCCCCGGTCGCCGCGGCGATGTAAGTTTCGTCTTCGGGTTCCCGCTCATTGTCGTACTCCACCTCGGCGCTTTGGCGATACTGCCGGTAAGCTTTCCATATGTCGGTCAGGCCGCCGGCTCCCAGGGCTGCGAGAATCGGCAAGACGGCAGCCGTTTCCGGTTTCAACAGGTCCACCCACGAGTAATCGTTCTTGAGGCCATTCATGACCTCGACGACCAAGCGGCTGCCCGGCATCGCGGGAAAGCGTTGCGCGGGCATTCGGCGTGAGAGCCGAGAGCGAACCCGGCGCAACGCTCCGTACGGCACGGCGTTCCATCCGTCGTAGCGGTTGCCGTGCTCCACCAGAACCGGGCCAACTGTAAAGGCCTCATTGTCATAAACGAAACCGATTCGGCCCTCGCCGAGCGCGTCGTAGACCGTGCGCCGTGCGGCGGGGAGACTCATCTCTATGTCGTGATTTCCAAGCATGAGAGTGAGGCTTCCGCCACTTGATACGAAGGCGCGTAGGGCATCCCAAAACAACGGCGTCCGGCCAATGATCTTCCGCAGCTTTTCACATGCTTCGGCCTCCGCAGAAGTGAAGGGCCGAAAATCTTTCTCTGCCAGGAAATCCACAATGTCACCTGCTAGGACGAGATGCACGCGCTCCACGCTTGTCGGCCGCGGCAGACTCGCCACCAAGCTGGCCAGACGCTTCTGATTTCGGCCCGGGCACATCTGAAAGCCAGGGCTGCCCTCTGGGCCTGGTTCCCCTCCAAGGTGCAAATCGGACACTATGAACAATTTCCTGCGCATTGCGTGCTCCTTTTCTCGGTCTTAGAAGTCACCAGGTAAAGAGACCAAGCCAATTCGTCCTCAACGGCGTGCGGTCCTTCTCATCCGGATTAATGACCTCGGTGGGGCACAGCAAAGGCACGCAGGCACCGCGCCGGATCGTCGCAGCCAAGTGGCCCCAGCCCCTTTCGGTCAGGCTGTTAGACGCTCCCATTAGAGTGCCGCCTAGGCATGATTAGGGATCTTTCTGCTAGAGTTTGTAATCCGATTTTATTAATAAGTCAAGTATAACATTGGGAATTGTAACATTGGGAATGGCTAAGTATTTGTGCTTGCCAGTAACGACACTCGCGCGATGCGTGTTAGACTGGAAAGCAGGCAGTCGCAAATGTTGCAGGAGTACCGACGAAAAAAGCGGACATCGGTTACCGCGGTCCGGCTGGACCTCGATACGGAGGGATTTACATACCGAAAGTGGGGCGGCGCGCAACGCTGCAAGCGCGGCGACTGGTTGGTGAACAACCAGGGCGATGTTTACACTGTCGATGGTGAGACTTTCGACCGCACGTATCGCATGGTAAGTCCCGGCGTCTATGAAAAGGACGCGCCCGTGTGGGCCGAACGGGCTGAAACGTCAGGCGCAATCGAAACTAAAGAGGGCTCCACTTCTTACAAGGCCGGTGATTATCGCGTGTTCAACGATCCTGATGGCAAGGATGGCTACGCGATGACAAGTGCGACCTTTGACTCATTGTACGAGCCCTGCGAGAAGTGACGCCGCATGGGCGAGCCAGCGCAGAGCGTCCTGGAGGTCCATCCCACGAAGTAGGAAACTGTCATCTCGGTTCTTGCTCTCCCACTCTCTAGCCCGCACCAGCAGGCGGGTATGAGTTCGCTTCCAGTCCAGATCGGTATAGAGGGCATCAGTCGGGGACGCAAAAGCCGATTCGAAATCGTCCATGTCTCGAAATTAGATCCAGTTGATCGGGGCCAACGCCGTCGGGACCTCTGCCTCGGGGACATCACGATTGCTTGTTTGTCGCAGCGTGGACGATCTCTCTCTGGCAAGTCTCGGAAGCGACGGACTCAGGACTGATCACGAAGACGAAGTTATCGGCGGACTCAATGCCCGCGTAAATCTCCAACCGCCACTCCCCGGCCTTTGGAACGTCCTCCCAGTCGACCCGGGTGTCCCGATTGAGCTTAGCGAGGCCATTATGAAGGTTGCGCACGAAATCCCTGTCCGTGCGAGAGTAGGAGATGAAGACGTCAGCCATCGTGGGCACTCGAGCTTGAAATTAACCAACTGAAACAAATGCTAGCACGAACCAATGTGAGGGATAGTTGGGGTACCGGAAATGGTCAGCGAATTAACCTTAATCCAGGTCGGACAATCGGAACCGGGCCAAGACTGCGATAGCTGTTGGGGAATCCCCATGTCCCATAAAAGGGGATGTTAAGAGGCATATCTCACGACCGGCGCGGTGTCAGGGGGATTTTCGTCTTGGCATGCAGCCCCTCTTGCCCGGGCGGCCACTTTCGATCAGTTCGTAGAACTCGTGCAACGGTCCGGCGGCACTGCTAGGCTGCTAAGCCGCTGGCTTGTACCTGAAGCTAATAAGGCACAACCGGAGGACCAGTGAGTACGTAAGTTCCGTCAGGGCCGCTGGTTGTGATCCGTATAAGTCCAGTCTGCGTCGCCGTAATCTCCGCTTGGGGCATTGCTGCTCAGCTGAGGTCCGAGACTGCACCCGACGGTCTTCTTTGTGCCGTTGCCTTGATCGAAGCTACTGTTCTTCGTTTGCTTTGCCAAGAATCAAAGCGAGCCAAGACCCACTAGCAGAACAACCTGGAGACTACAGTGTCACGGAACTCGTTCCGGCCTGTCGGAGCATTTCCGGACATGCCTAAACTTGATTAGGGACAATGAAAGGCGCTCGGTACGGCCTCGACAAGTAAGAATTGGCTTCATCATCGTGGCCGAAATCCCGAGCCCCGGCATCGAAAACCAACGGCCTTTGGGTGCGGCAGGAGATATTCGACATATGAAGCATGACTACGGAAGGATAAGCGTCGCCAACATCGCAATTCAGGTCCTCGTGCTTGCGGCTGCGAACGGTTTTCAAGAAGTTGGCGGCGTGCGGCCAGGTTGCCCAGGGCTCGTCCTCGGTGAACTTCATCTGCTGAGTTAGCTTGCGCTCCTCACCCATGAATACCTTGAAGCCTCCCGAGTCAAGGGTGAGAGTTCCTTCGCTGCCGAGGAAAATGACCCCAATATAGTTACCGGGGTCTTCCAGGTTCATTTCGCCTTCGCCTTCCGTCATCAATCCTCTCACCTCGAAAACGATCTGGGAGTCATCGGGGTAGCGGAGAATGGAGAGCTGGGTGTTCGGCGTCTCCTGATCGTCGTCGTAAATGAATTTGGCGCCCGAGCAAAACACCCGCGGCGCAATGTCCTTCTTCCCCAACCCCCAGCGGGCGATATCCATCTCATGAATACCCTGATTGCCGATGTCACCGTTGCCGGTGTTCCAGAACCAATGCCAGTTGTAGTGGAAACGGTTGGGATTGAACGGACGCATCTCTGCGGGACCCACCCACAAGTTGTAGTCTACGCCCTCCGGAACCGGCCCGTCGGGTTTGCGACCGATGGATCGTCTTCGCTTATAGCACAGGCCCTTGGCCATGTAGACTTTCCCGATGGCACCTTGATGCAGCAGCTCAATAGCTCGGCGGTAATGCTCAATGCTGTGCGCCTGCATGCCGATTTGCACCATGCGCCGGTATTTGCAGGCGGCATCCAGCATGCGCTGGCCCTCCTCGATGTTGTGGCTGGCAGGCTTTTCCACGTACACATCCTTACCGGCCTGGCAGGCCCAAACCGTGGCGAGTGCGTGCCAGTGATTCGGAGTGGCGATGGTGACGACGTCAATATTCTTGTCGTCGAATACCCGCCGCAGATCTTGTACGATTTGCGGCTTCTTTCCCTGGAGCTGTTCCACCAGCGCCTGTCCACCCGCCGCCTGACCCATGTCGATGTCGCAAATAGTGGTAATCAAGAAGTTGGGCTGCCTCGAAAACGCGGCGATATGATCTCTGCCCCGGCTGCGGACTCCGATCACCGCTGCATTAATGCGATCATTGGCGCCGGCCGGAACACGTCTCGCCAGGGCTGGAGCCGCCGCCATCACCATAAAATCGCGTCGATTGAGTTTCATAAGCTAACCTCCGTGAATTTTGCCGAATCGTTGATGGCGCGAGCATGCACGCTGCTCGTCCATAAGGATGTCCACTTGATTGCCCTTCCGAATGAGTAAAGCCCCATCGGCGGGAAAGCCGGGGACGGAATCAGGAATCCCCACAGCAGCGCTAGCCGCAGTAGAGACTGGCAACGAGAGTTCAGAGTGAGTTTACACGAACTCACGCCGACCCATCTTTCCGTTGGAAATATTCACGGTCGGCATTATGGGGTAGATTTTCTGTGTCGGCCGGAATCTCCGTTCTCATTTCTTAGGCGACCGGTAAAGTACACCCGAAGCCAGCTGAGTGCAAGGCCCAGTCAGATTTGCAACAACCCGTCCTGCCATAGGCACTTCCGCGGAATGCCCAGCCAGCACCGCAAACTTGGCCCGGGATGCGCCGGTCCACACCCGGCAAGGGAACGGTTCATGCTCTCCTCCCTGACAACCATTCAGCTTGCTCGCATCTGGACAGCAAAAGAGGTGACCACTCCCCGACGCCGTCGTGGGTTTCGCTGTGCTACGGATTCTCTATTCTCTGTGGGGCGTGCCTGCTGCGAACCCGCATGAATACTGGCTCTGTAGCGCGTGGTCGTCCACTATGCAACTACGTAACACTATTCTTGTGTCTTATTGATTCTTCGTTAATACACAACTGGCAGTCATGAGGTCGAGAATTCGAACCTCTCCAGGTCCACCAACTAAGCCTTTACAGCTTCCGCGTATGCAGTGGCGACCTCAGTTCCCGTTCTGGCCTGCTGTCGTTTTAACAGCACGAAATGCGGCAGATCGAAAAGTCGCGCGAGGACCCTTTAGTTATCTTGCCCGCTATGCACGAGATAATGTCGGAAGATTTGCGGCAACGGGGGAAACAAGACACATTGGCGGAGGTCAACACGAACACAGTTCGTCAGCCAGAAGACTGAGGGACGATCCACTCATCCAGGGGATTCTTGGCGTAACAGTCGAGACACATCGTCAGAGAATGTTGTTCCGCGCAATTCGGGCAGCGGGTTCGCGTTTGGAAAGTGTCGAAGGGTTTTCTACAAGCGCTACAAGTCCAAAAACTTCCCATCGGCGGCGCGGATTTACACGACGGGCACGCAAACTCTTCATGGCGCGGCATCTTTGCCAGACGAGACAGAATCCACGCTTGCTGCAGTCCTCCCCAGCAACTCGATAGGATAAACAGGGCGATGATGCCCATCCACCAGGATCGCTTCAGCACAGCAAAACATAATAGGCCCGCCACGCAGGCAAAGCCGATCGCGGCCACCACCATCAGGCTGCGGGCGCGTCCTACCACATACCAGAGCAGGGAACGAATTATCTGACCGCCGTCCAGCGGATAGATGGGCAAAAGATTGAAGCCCAACAAAAGCCCATTCATGCCGATGAGCGCTAGAAAGAACGAATGGATATTGGGTGCGGTCTTCGCCAGCTTTAAGGACCGGTCTATTATTACACCTACAGGGGTAAAAACTAAGAGAAGCTGAACGTTGACCAGCGGTCCAGCCGCGCTACTCCACAGCGTGGCGCCAGGCCGCTGGGGTGGGCTCACGTAAGCCATTCCTCCCAGAGGCCAGAGCATAATCTCATTTGCCGTTCCTCCCACCTGCCGGCAAACCAGGGCATGTCCGTACTCATGCAATAGCACAATGAAAAAGAGCGACAGATACTCGAGAACGTTCCAGGCTATGGAGGAATAAGCTTTCGCTCGGCTGCTGATTTCAAACGCCGCGAATAGGAACCAGGACCAATGTAAGTACACATCAACGCCCGCGAACTGGAACAAATGGATGCCTCGGCGCCCGCTTCTCATGGCTAGCGATTATAGGAGGGTAAGGGGTAAGGGTAAAGGATTAAGGACGCATGGCAGACCCTCAGTCTTGCAACCCCTGGCTTTCCGCCGTCACACTTTGTCACATTTCGAGCCGGCGCGCCCATTCTATTGGAGTGCCCACTGATGAAAACGCAGGCAGGGACGGGATTTGAGCCCGAGCTGGCCCTGTGAAAGACTGGGTATACCGCTTCAAGTACCGTTTACCTATTGCACAACCCATTAAGTTCATGTATACATGTGTCGCGTAAGGTTCTATTCCGATCCTAATGGAGGCTAATATGCCGATCTCCGCAACCGTGATCTTCGCAAGTTTTGTACTCGTCGCCTTGGTGGCAATGTATGTCCCTACGATTTACATTCGCAAAACCAACAAACTCATTAAGACGTTAGAGAAAATTGAGGCCAACACTCGCAAATAGGTGCAGCCTCGGTCTCTGGATGAAAAGTCCTGGATTCCTTTCAACGTCAAGTGGAAACTCGACGGGGAGAGGGGTGGTTTCTGGTGGAGTTTTGTCTGAGAGCAGGAAAGCATCCCCTGCAAGACCTAATTGATTTCTCGCCGGTCAAGCTGTAAAGCTCCGGAGGCGTCAGACCGCTGTGATAGGGAATCTCGTCGCGCGTAGATGCACTTCTGGCGGGAGTTGCAGGGTTGTGGTCACCGAGGCAACGGCGGTCGCCGAATACGGGTCGAACGGGGAATGGCGTGCTCCATTGCGCTTCGGATTCACGATATACGCGAGCGCCTTTCAGCTCTTCTGGGTTGAGCTCCTATTGCGTAAATACTTCCTCCCGTGGTTGGTAGGTACTCCTTCGTGGTGAATCAGGCGGACCCCAAGTGACTCCTAATTTCTTCCACCCTGGCGCGCGGCCGGACTATCTTCCCGGCCACAATACTGCGCCGCCGGCCTCGCGTCCCTTGAGGACTCCTTTAGCCGGGTCGGCCGCAATCCCCGATGGAAGGTAGCCTCACATCGTCAGAACCACACGGAACTCTGCATCGCCACTCATCATCCGCGCGTAAGCCTCGGCCGCTTTGGCGAGCGGATAGGTCTCAATCATGGGACGCACGCCGGTCAGTTCAGCGAAGCGCAGTGTGTCCTCGGAATCGGTCGGCGTTCCGGAAGCCCAGCCTTGAATCGTTCGACTCCCAGAGATGAGCTGTAGCGGCGTAACCTCGATGGGCTCAAATGTCGCGCCCACCACCATAAGCTTCCCGTTCGGGCCTAGCCCGTCAATTAACTCGGACATGGCTTTCGAGTTTGGGGCCGTCGCCAGGATGACCTGGGCGCCGCCTAGCTTTTGCAGTTCGGCAGCGGCGTTCGTCGCTTTGCTGTCGATGTACACGCTGGCTCCGAGTTTCTTTGCCAGCGCCGCGTTCCCTAGCCCGCGTCCGACCGCCGCGACCTTATAGCCGAACTTACTGGCGAATTGAATTCCGAGGTGGCCCAGACCGCCGATACCCTGCACCGCAACCAGGTCGCCGGGAAGGGCGCCGCTGTGCCGAAGCGCATTGAACGTGGTGATTCCGGCGCAGAGCAGAGGCGCCGCTTCCGCATCCCCCAGGCCTTCAGGGATCGCCGCCAGCGCCTCTACGGGAGCCAGCATGTATTGCTGGTATCCGCCGTCGTAGCTGATGCCTGCAATTTTCAGATTGCGGCAATTGCGAAAATCTCCACGCCGGCACGAAAGACAGGTTCCGTCCTGGCCACCGTGCCAGCCGACGCCGACGCGTTGCCCCTGGGTCCACTCGGAGACGCCGGCGCCCAGTTCATCGATGACGCCCGCCACCTCGTGTCCCGGAACGCGTGGATACTGAATTCCAGGCCAGGCACCTTCTTTCGTAAGCACATCGCTGTGGCAGACACCACAAGCTTGCACCTTGATCCGCACCTGCCCGGCGCCCGGCCTGGGAATTTCGCGCTCGACGATTTCGAAATCGCCCCCCGGCTTGGAAATCTGCGCCACTTTCATCGGCTCGACTGCGAGTCTTGTTGTTGCCATAGATCCTCCGCTGCGATTCTCTGGCACTGCTGAAGTTCTCTTTTCGAAGCCCCATCAGGGGCGCGACAGAGTAGCCCAGGGCGTGAGAAGCCGTGAAAAGACTGATGGCTGTCATCCTGAGCGAAGCGAAGGATCTCCGCAGTTTCCCATGGTTCAATGGCTTGCGAACAACTACAGAGATCCTTCGCTGCGCTCAGGATGACATTTTCTGAATTTCCTCACACCTTCTGAGCCCTGGGTCGGATGGCCCTCACCTCGCCCGTCGGCTGACGGGCTGACTTCTTCAACCAACTTCCGACTGGGCAGCCAGCGCCGGCTTCCTAGGCGCCGACCGCCTGCGACTTCCCGGCCTTCTCGCCCAGGAAGCTCAGCAGTTCGGCGTTGACTTCTTCCGCGTGCGTCCAGGTGATGCAATGCGGTCCGTCCTTTATGACGATCAGGCGCGCCCCTTTGATGAGCTTGGCGGTGCGAAGTCCGGCCGCCGTGATGGGAAGGATGCGGTCGGCATCCCCGTGGATCACCAGCGTGGGCACATTGAAGCGGGCCAAGTCCGCGCGGAAGTCTTCGTGCCAGGTCGGGACACACGCCAAGCTGGCGGTGGCGGAACAGCCGGCCGCGACATTCCAACTGGCCTGCACGGCTTGTTCGCTGACCCGCTTACCCAGGTTCACGTCGGTGTTGTAGAAATCCCGGAAGAAGGCGGTGAAGAACGCGTAGCGGTCGGCGGCCACCGCTTGCTCGATGCCGGCAAACACGCTGGCGTCAACGCCCTCCGGGTTGTCGGCCGTCTTCAGCAAATACGGCGGCACTCCGCTGATGATCACGGCCTTGCTGACACCCTCGGAGCCGTATTTCCCGATGTAGCGCGCCACCTCGCCCCCTCCCATCGAGAAGCCCACCAGGGTGAAATCCGTGAGCTTAAGCTCGCTGACCAGATTGTGAAGGTCCCCGGCGAACGTGTCGTAGTTGTAGCCTGTGGTCGGCTGGCTGGACTTGCCGAAGCCACGGCGGTCATAGGTGATGACCCGGTAACCTGCATTCAGCAGCGCGGCCGCTTGTTTCTCCCAGGAAGC
>Ga0181532_10004391_pt1 | contig 12321 bp, 11 predicted proteins | sample PEATcosm2014_Bin_33_FD_119768 | JGI IMG/M metagenome (GOLD analysis project Ga0181532, IMG submission 119768) | Peatland microbial communities from MTU Mesocosm Facility, Houghton, MI, USA - PEATcosm2014_Bin11_30_metaG | ecosystem: Environmental > Terrestrial > Soil > Wetlands > Peat | place...
CTCCTGCGCTGACGATCGATTGAAATAGCCCCCCGTTCCATCCTCAGCCGCTTCCCAACACAAAAGCCTCCTTCAGTTGCCTCGATCTCGATGCGCCGTCAGCCCATCGAATCAACCGCGAGCTTTCGCACGTTTTTAGCCTGACACAAGAACTCATAAGCAAATGCGGACCTGGCGGGCCTCAGGAGCGTGCGGGCCTGAGATGGAACCGATCGAGACTCATGGCGTTCATGTGTATCCGTTGGAAACAATTTATGTGACCTATAGTTAGCGTAAAATTACCTTGCTGCGCAGTATTCGGTTGTACTGGGCCATATCAATCTGCTAGAAGCCTGACTCACTGTTAGCACCGCGAGGGGGGATGGCGATGGCGAAGTTTGGACTCTGGAAGCCCGCAGCGTTGTGCATGATGATCGTCGCGGCAACCTTGGCGACTCCGTCCGTCGCGATGCAGGGCGACACGATCGCGGATGTCGTACTTGGTCAGCCCAATTTTTCCGACAATTTTAAGAACTTCACCAGCGGTCTCGGCCTTTATGGGCCGATCGCGGTGGCAATCGATACAAGCGTGGTTCCGAACCGCCTTTACGTTAGCGACAACGAGAACAACCGGATACTCGGTTACAAGGACGTAGCCACCTTAATCAACGGCGGTCTGGCCGATTTGGTGATTGGGCAGCCCGCCTTTTCTTCAAACGGCTGCAACAACGGTGGGCTGAGCGCCGGCAGCCTGTGCGAGCCTGATGGGGTTGCGGTGGACGCAGGCGGCAACCTTTACGTCACGGACTACAGCAACAACCGGGTGCTCGAATACAACACCCCGTTCGCCGGATGCGCCTCGTTCCCCTGTGTGGGCGGCCCCGCCAGCCGGGTGTTCGGCCAGACCGGCCACGGCGTTAGCAGCTTCACGTCCGGCACCTGTAACAATGGCGGGTTGAATGCAAACAGCCTGTGCGGCCCCTTCGGGGTCGCATTGGATGCGCTTGGCGATCTCTACGTCTCGGATTCACGCAATAACCGCGTGCTCGAATACAATACGCCGCTTGCCAACACCACTGCCGACAAGGTGTTCGGACAGTTCGGCAGCTTCACTTCCAACACCCCCGATAATGGCGGTCTGAACGCGAGCAGCCTGTACCAACCGTACGGGATCGCACTAGACGCCAATGGCAATCTCTACGTCGCCGATGAAGGCAACAACCGGGTGCTCGAATACAACACGCCGTTCGCCATCAGCCCGGCCGCCGCTACTGTCTTTGGGCAACTGAACAGCTTTACTTCAAACGTCTGCAGGGATGGCGGGGCGCCTTCGAGCAGCAATCTGTGCGAGCCTTACGGAGTTGCGGTGGACGCCCACGGCAATGTCTACATCGCGGATTACGGCGACAATCGCGTACTCGAGTACAATACTCCGCTCTCCAGCGGCACCGCCGCGCATGCTGTGATTGGCCAACGCGGAAGTTTCTCAACCACCAATTTCACCTGTTGCAGTGCGAGTAGCTTGTACCTACCAGCGGGTCTCGCGCTGGACGGTAGCGGAAATCTGTACGTGGCCGACTACGGTGAGAACCGCGTGCTCCGATACACCACGCCGCTTAGTACTAACGCTAATGCCGATTTAGTCATCGGTCAGGACACCTTCTCGACTGATTACATTAACTTGGCCGCGACCGATGCCAGCTCGATTCCCTATCCCAGCTCCGTTGCGATTGACACAAGCGTAGTCCCCAACCGGCTGTATGTTGCCGATGAACTGACCAACCGAGTGTTGGGCTGGAACGATGTGACGGCGCTATACAACAACGAGCCTGCCGACCTGGTGATCGGTCAGCCCGACTTTGTCTCGTCCACCTGCAACAACGGCGGGCTGAGTGCAAGCAGTCTTTGCGGAGCCAGCGAGCTTGCCGTGGACGGCAGCGGCAACCTCTATGTCGGGGACAACGAAAACCACCGGGTGCTCGAATACAACGCTCCATTCGCCGGCTGCGGTTCACTCCCCTGCGTCGGAGGTCCCGCCAATCTGGTGTTCGGGCAGGGCGGCAGTTTCACCTCGAATTTCTGCAACTACGGCGGTGTGACTGCGGCCACCATGTGCGAACCCGGCGGCCTGGCTACGGACGCCGACGGCGACCTGTACGTGGGCGATCCCAGCAACAATCGCGTCCTCGAATACAACACTCCCCTCACCAATGGTACTACCGCGGCGATGGTGTTCGGGCAGGGCGGCAGCTTCACATCCAGTACCTGCAACAACGGTGGTCTGAGCGCGGCCAGCCTGTGCGGACCCTCATATCTGGCGGTGGATGCGAGCGGCGATCTCTTTGTCTCTGACCTACAAAACTACCGCGTGCTCGAATACAACACTCCCCTCACGACCGATACCATCGCCGATGAGGTATTCGGGCAGGGGGGCAGCTTCACTTCGGCAATCTGCAACAATGGCGGCTTGAGCGCCGAGAGCCTGTGCGGCGCCTTCGGGGTTGGTGTGGATTCTGCCGATAACCTCTACGTAGCCGACGACGGCAATAACCGCGTGCTCGAATACAACACCCCGCTTACCAACAATACTGCTGATCTGGTGTTTGGACAGTTCGGCAGCTTCACTTCCAGCACTGCCAATAACGGCGGCGTGAGCGCGAGCAGCCTGTGGGGTCCCCTCGATGTTAAAGCGGACGCCAGCGGCAATATCTACATCGCTGACGCAGTCAACGGCCGCGTACTCGTATACGACAATCCCTTGGGGCTAACGCCCACCCCGACTCCGACCGCCACGGCGACGGCAGCTGCCACGGTGACACCGACTCCGACCGCCACGGCGACGGCAGCTGCCACGGTGACGCCGACTACAATTGTGACTGCCACAGCGACGGCAGCATCAACGGCGACCGCGACGGCGACTCCGACTGCTACGGCGGCGGCAACATCAACGGCTACCGCGACTGCAACGCCGATGCCTGGCAATACCGTCGCCGATCGCGTGCTGGGACAGCCCGATTTTTCCCATAATGCCGCCAACCCGATAAGCGCCAGCAGCCTCGATCGTCCGCAAGCCGTGGCGATTGACTTAAGCGTGATCCCGAACCGGCTCTACATTGCCGACTCTGACAACAACCGGGTGCTGGGCTACAAGGATGTAAACACCTTCGTCAATGGCGGCGCGGCCGACCTGGTGATTGGGCAGCCCGGCTTTGTCTCGGGCACCTGCAATAACGGCGGCGCGAGCGCGAGCAGCCTGTGTGACCCCTTTGGAGTTGCGGTGGACTTGAGCGGCAACCTCTACGTCGACGATGGGACCAACGACCGCGTACTCGAATACAACACCCCATTCGCGGGATGCGGTTCATTCCCCTGCGTTGGGGGAGCCGCCAACCTGGTGTTCGGGCAGGGCGGCAGCTTTACTTCAACCGCCCAAAACACCGGCGGGGTGAGCGCGAACAGCCTAGCCGGACCATCAGAGGTTGCCGTGGACGCCGTCGGCAACCTCTACGTCTCGGACTCCGGCAACAACCGCGTGCTCGAATACAACACCCCACTGACCTCAACCGCGACTCCGGGGAGCGGCGACACCACGGCCGACATGGTGTTCGGGCAGGGCGGCAGCTTCACTTCCACCGCCTGCGACATCTCCGCGCCTAGTGCGAGCGGCATGTGCACCCCTTTTGGGGTTGCGGTGGATTCGAGCGGCAACCTCTACGTCGCTGAGCATGAGGACAGCCGCGTGATCGTGTACGACGCTCCGCTTGCAAACGGTATATCGGCCAGCCAGGTATTCGGGCAGGGCAACAGCTTCACTTCGAATTCCTGCAACAACGGCGGGGCGAGTGCGAGCAGTCTGTGCTACCCATTTGGGGTCACGGTCGACTCAAGCGGCAACGTTTACATCGCCGACGAAGTAAACAACCGCGTACTGGAGTACAACACTCCGCTTACAAACGGTACGATGGCCAACCTAGTGTTCGGCCAGGGCGACAGCTTCACTTCAACCGGCTGCAACAACGGCGGGGTGGTGAGTGCGAGCAGCCTATGCAGCCCGTCGGTGGCTGCGGTGGACGCCAACGGCAACCTGTATATCGCCGACATGGAAGACAACCGGGTGCTCGAATACGACAATCCCCTGGGACTCACCACCACTCCGACGGCTACTGCGACCGCCACTCAGACTGCGACTGCAACGGCGACGCCGACAGCTACGGCCACCGCAACTGCGACTGCCACCGCGACTTCTACTGCCACGGTGACCGCGACCGACACACCGACCGCAACTGCCACGGCTACTGCGACTGCCACTCAGACTGCGACCGCAACGGCCACCGCAACCTCGACTGCAACCGCGACTCCCACGCCGACTGCGACCGCGACCATGACTGCGACTGCCACTGCAACCGCGACTCCCACGCCGACTGCGACTCCGACCGCAACCGCAACGCCGACGACCTCCATTTCCGTGCCGGCTTCGCTTGCACTGGGCAACGAACCCGTCGGCGACACGGTCACAAAGAAACTGACGGTCAAGAACACCGGCAAGAAGAATCCGCTGTTCATTAGCAGTGTGACCTCGTCCGACCCGGCTGAATTCACCGTGGAGACATCAACCTGTCCGTCGGGCGGGCTGGCGCCGGACCTGACCTGTACGATTACGATCGGGTTCACGCCGAGCGCGCTCGGACCGCACAGCGCGACGCTGTTCGTTTACGACAACACCGCGACCAGCCCGCAGAGAGTAGCGCTCAGCGGCACCGGCACGATCACGATGACCGTCTCGCCCACCAGCGATGCATTTGCCAGCGTGAAGGACGGCTCCAAGGCGCGCAAGTTGATCACGGTGCGCAACCTACAGACCAACCCGGTTTCGTTGAGCGAAGGTTTCAGCGGGCCCAACAACGCTGATTTCAGCGTCACGGGCGGCACCTGCACCTCGACGCTGGCGGCCAGGACGGTTTGTACGCTGATTGTCACTTTTGCTCCGACCGTGGTGGGTACGGAATCGGCGACGCTTACGGTTACCGACAGCCCCGACCCGCTGGGTCCGTATGACGTGAGCCTTAGCGGCACCGGCTCAAAATAGTCGGCGTGATCGGGCGCATCGAGTCCTTCGCGATAGAACCAAACGCCCTGTCCGGCCCTCGTGGCCGGGCAGCGCGTCTACTCCATACGGCGATTTCCAGACTCACACACGGCCCCGGCCGTGGCGTGCGCGTGGTCGCCGGTTCAAATCCCGCTCCCCCGACCAACTAAACCACCCTGGATTACTGAATCACTCGCTCCGAGCGATGGCGGGAAACTCTCCTGCTCGCATCTATAAAAACCCCCGGATCGACGCCGAAGCGCGCGGCAAGCGCCTGGATTTGCCGGACGTTGAGACGGCGGCAGCCGCGGATCACTTCGGAGACAACGCCCTGGCTGCCGACCTCGGGCAGATCCCCCTGGGTAAGGCCGTGCTGCTCCATCAGGAAGCGGAGCACCTCGATACCGGAAGCTTCCGGCAGGCGCTGATGCTCCCGGTCGTACGCCTCGATAAGCACGCTCAGGGTTTCGATCAGGCGATAACGCGGGTCCTTGCGATGGTCGCCGACCTCGTCCACCAGCGCGTTGAGGCGCTCGACCGCCCCGTCGTACTCGCGCTCGGTACGAATTGCGAGAAAGGGTCCGATCGAATCGGGTTTCTTCAGAGTCCGAACAGCAGTCCGAGTCTTCATTGTTTCCACCTCTCGGTGCTGTACTCCGCATGCGTCAATATGTGGCGCACGAACAAGCGCTGGGTGTTGAAGTGTATCGCAGCGACCAACCGGAATTTATTGCCGCCGATGTTGAAAACGTAAAAGTCGCGCCTGTTCAGGGCAACCATGTCCACGCTGGCGAACGTCCGCTTCAACTCCGCGAGATTCTGAAAGTGCCCGCGCCGTGCCAGCTTCAGCCACGCCCTCAGCGGCGTCGCGGCGTCAGCGTGCTTCCTTGCGAACTCCTGCAGTGCCTTCTGCGAAATGACGTGCACCGGCCATGAACCTATCTCATCTTGAGATACCTCGCAAGCGTGACTGCTGTTGAAAAACCTGCCGCCAGGTTCAGGCGGTTCTCGTCAAAGCCCCCTTCACTGCCTCGACCTCCTTGCGGACCGCCCGGCGTACGACCACTTCCAGACGCGCGCCCTGAATATATTCGCGCAGCGCGGCATTGATCATCGTCTGATAGTTCCCACCGCCCGCGCGATCGACAATGTTCTGGAAATGCTCGATCACATCGTTGTCGAGACGAATCGTTACCCGAGTCTTTCCCGGCACAGCAGGCACCACCGGACCACGCCTGGCCTTGCTGAAATCGTATTCCCTTTTCATCTGTCGTCTTTTAACCCTGCAACGCCTGTGCATATTTGTACACCAGATTTACCCCCGCGTCCACCCGTGCCTGAGACCTGCGAGCGATTTCCGGACTCATCCCGGCCCGCGCGCGGCGTGCGCACTTTTGACAATCTCGACAGCTTGATCGTATAGTCGCGTTGGGCTGGGGGTGTGCGTTACGCACTGAGATCCTGCGGAAACCCCTCGAACCTGATCCGGGTAATGCCGGCGTAGGGAAGCCGACAGCGCAACCTTCACGGTTGCGCCCGGGCCGCTTCCCAATACGAGGGAAGCGGCTCAAAAATGTCGGACTCCATCGCAACCGCAATCACACTCAACGGCGACCCGTACCCGCTCGACGCCGACATCCCCCTGACTGCCCTGCTCGAACGCCTCAACATGCGCCGCAGCCGCGTGGCCGTCGAGCTCAACCGCGAGATCGTGCCCAGGGCCAGCTACGATGAGACTATTGTAAGGGCGGGCGACCGTGTCGAGATAATCAACTTCGTCGGCGGCGGATAGTCGCCGAAACCGCAAGGCAAAAAAATGCAGGACACTCCATTTGAACTGGGCGGGATGAAATTCAACTCGCGCCTGATCGTCGGCACCGGCAAGTATCGCGACTTCGCCGAGACCAGGGCTGCCGTCGAAGCCAGCGGCGCCGATATAGTGACCGTCGCGGTGCGCCGCGTGAACATCACCGATCGCGGCAAGGAAAATCTGCTCGACTATCTCGATCCCAAGCGCTACCAGATTCTTCCCAACACCGCCGGATGCTTCACCGCCGACGAGGCGGTTCGCACCTGCCGCCTCGCGCGCGAGGTTGGCGTGGGCGATCTCGTCAAGCTCGAGGTGATCGGCGACAACCGGACCCTGTTTCCCGATGTCGCCGCGACGATCGAAGCGGCCCGCGTGCTGGTCAAGGAGGGATTCAAGGTGATGCCGTATGTCACCGACGATCCGGTGACTTGCCTGAGGCTCCAGGAGATCGGATGCGTGGCGGTGATGCCGCTGGCGGCGCCGATTGGCTCGGGCCTGGGAATCCGCAATCCGTTCAACCTCGCGATCATCATCGAGCAGGCGAAGGTCCCGGTGATCGTCGATGCGGGCGTGGGGACCGCGTCCGATGCCGCCGAGGCGATGGAATTCGGATGCGACGGCGTGCTGATGAACACCGCGATCGCGGGCGCGAAGGATCCTCTTGCGATGGCGCGTGCGATGAAGCTCGCGGTCGAGGCGGGGCGCCTGGCGTTTCGCGCCGGCCGAATCGAGCGCAGGCTCTACGCGACCGCCTCCAGCCCGCTGACCGGCCTGATCGGGTAGCCAGCCTTGTCGTCGCGGCCGCGCGTCAGCTTTCGACTTTATCTGATCACCGATCGCCGCGCCGTCCGCAGCGGCGATCTCATCTCCGCGTGCGAAGCCGCGCTGACCGCGGCGCGGGAAGCCGCGCCGCCCGGAACCGTCGCGTTGCAACTCCGCGAAAAAGATTTATCCGCGCGCGCGCTCTACGAACTGGCGCTGCGCCTTCGCGCGATTTGCTCGCGCGCCGGTGCGCCGCTGATCGTCAACGATCGCATCGATGTGGCAATCGCCGCGGATGCCGACGGTGTTCATCTTCCCTCCGATTCCATCGGCGTCAGCATGGCGCGCAAGCTGCTCGGGCCCGACCGACTCATCGGAGTGTCGACTCACTCGCCCCCCGACGTAGCCGGCGCCGCGCGCGAAGGCGCCGACTTCGCGGTTTTCGGCCCCGTCTTCGATCCGCTATCCAAGCCGGCCGCCGGATCCGCCTGGGGTGCCAGCGGCCTTCGGGCGGCGTGCGGCGCGGGCGCGATCCCGGTCTTCGCCCTCGGCGGCATCACGCCCGATCGCACGCGCGAATTGCTCGCAGCTCCCTACTCGGCCGCGCGGCCCGCAGGAGTCGCGTCGATCGGAGCGATATTTGGCGCCGACTCGCCGGCCCTGGCTACTGCGGCGATGCTGTCGGCGCTTGACCCGTCGTGGACTCGCCGGCAATGACCGACTTTGCGGCGTCGAGGAGCGTATCCGGCCGCGGCAGTTCGCGATAATAGCGCGACGTAAAAATCCATCGCACGACGCCATTTCGATCGACGATAAAAAACGCCGGTATCGCGTTGTCCGGCTCGGCATTGCGATGATGCTGCACGAGACCGAGCGGTGCGAGGATCGATTCGCCGCTGTCGCTCAGCAGCGGGATTTTCGTGCGGAGAAATCCCGCGAGCATCTTCGATCTCTCGATGGGATCGGCGCTGATGGCAAGCGTATCGATGCCGGCACGGCGAAAATCGCCGGCACGTGCGGTCAGCTCGGCGAGCTCGAACCGCGCGAACGGGCAATAGTCTCCGCGATAGATGTAAACTAAAGTTGCGCGCGCGTCGGAAGCCGCCGGTCCGCGGCGGATCGAGTTGTTCTGATCGACGAGCGCGAAACTTGGGAATCGCTGTGCCACCGCGAGCTTCAGCGTAAAGGGCGGATTCAGCGTCCCGCGCATTGCGTAGCTGACGAATCGGCCGCCGCCCGCTCCAACGACGATGCACGCCAGGAATGCGAGCAGACCGAATCCGAGTTTGGCGTGCGGCGAATCGAGTCCCAGCGCCAGGCGCAACCCCGCAATCGAGAGCACAATCGCTGCCGCCGCGATCGCGAACGCGGGCCACGGAACTCGTTCGTGAATGCCCATCCACGGCACCGACCAGAACGACACCAGCACATATTCATAGAGCCCGAAGCCGCACGCGATCAGGATGACCGCACCGATGGCCAGGATTGGCTGAAATGGCGGGACGACCCAGGGCTCGTCGTACAACTCCGGCGCGCCCGCGTCGTCCACGCCCGGACCGCGCGGTTCCGAGGTGGCCATCAGTTGAGCATTTCCAGCGTCATCGGGGTGAATGAGAACCGGGGTTGAATCAAAAATGTTCCGGCTCGTGTTCGCGGCGATTGTCGCGTTCAAGCTGCAAGGTCAGATGGTGGATGTTGAACTTGGTCTGAAGCAGATGGCACATGTCGGCGAGCACTCGATCGCGATCCGCGTCCGCCGCGACCACCGCATGCGCCGACAGCGCGATCTGCCGGGTGGTCAGACACCAGACGTGAAGGTCGTGAACTTCTTCGGTGCCGCTGACGGCTAGCAGGTCGTTGCGCATTTCGTCGAGGTCAATATGCGACGGCACCGATTCCATCAGGACGTCCACGCCCTCGCGCACCAGACCCCACGAACCGTACAGCACCAGGCATCCGATCAATATGCTCACGGCGGGATCGGCCTGCGTCCATCCGGTGAAATAGTTGAGCGCGCCGGAAGCGAGCACGCCCACCGAGCCAATGAGATCGGAGATGACGTGCACGAACACCGCGCGTATCGCCATCCCACGCCTTGGGGCGCCGGGCGCGCCGGTCGAGGTCATCCACGCGGAGAAGGCATTCACGCCGATTCCGACGATCGCGACAGCCATCACGCCCAGCCCTGAAACCGGGCGCGGGTTTCGCAGCCGGCCGGCCGCTTCGATCCAGATGAAGACCACCAGCAGCCAGAGAAACAGTCCGTTGAGCAACGCGCCGAGGATTTCCGCGCGAAGATAGCCGTAGGTTTTCGCCGACGATGAGGGACGCGTGGATATCCACAGCGTCAGCAGCCCCAGGCACAACGCGGCGATGTCGGTGAGCATGTGGACCGCGTCGGAAAGCAGCGCCAGGCTGCCCGTCAGATAGCCGCCGACGAGTTCGGTGACGAAATAGACCGACGTGACGCCGAGGACAACTAGCAGGCGGCGCCGATCGGAATCCGCAGTCGCACGTGGTTCGCGATTATCCATCGGGCTCCGCATCGCTTAATCATAGTGGACCAGCGAGAAGCAGTTGACCGGCGCCAGGCGCTCGCGTCCCTTGAGCGCGTCGAGCTCGACCACGAACGCGCATCCGATCACATTGCCACCGATCTTTTGCACCAGTTGCAGCGCCGCGGCAGCCGTGCCGCCCGTCGCCAGCAGGTCGTCCACCAGCAGCACGCGACCCAGGCCCTCGAGCGCGTCCTGATGCATCTGCAACGACGCACTGCCGTACTCGAGGTCGTAGGCCTGATCTACAGTATTGGATGGAAGCTTGCCGGGCTTGCGAGCAATCGCGAAGCCGACGCCCAATCGATACGCCACGGGCGCGCCGACGATAAAGCCGCGCGACTCGATTCCGAGCACGACGTCCACTTTACCGAGGTAAGGCTGCGCCAACTGATCGACTACCGCGGCGAAACCGCGCGCGTCGGCGATTAGCGGGGTGAAGTCCCTGAACATTATTCCGGGCTTGGGGAAGTCCGGGACGTTACGAATCAGTTTCTTGATTTCTTCGATGGTCATGGTTGATTCCGTCGCACTGGTTTCGGGCAGGCCCGCGGGCGACGGTCAAAGATACTAGCTGCCGCCAGCCGCGGCAAAGCTGATTCCGCCGGAGGATGTCGGCTCGGGCAGATAGGCGAGCGGGTCTTTGGCGACGTTGTCGCGGCGCACCTCGAAGTGGAGATTCGCTCCGGTGGTGCGCCCGGTGCGCCCGATTTCTCCGATCTCCTGCCCGCGCGCGACCCGATTGCCCTCGTTGACCAGGTTGCGCTCGTTGTGGGCGTACACCGTAGCGTATTCGTCATCGTGACGAATGATCACCGCGTTGCCGTAGCCGTGGAGCGTGCCCGAAAAAATCACCACGCCGCTGTCGGCGGCATAGACGGGAGTGCCGGCCGGCGCCGCGATATCGACGCCGTCGTGCATAGCGCCGTTACGGATTCCGAATCCCGACGACACCACGCCTTTTGACACGGGCCACTGGAATTGGCGCGACGCGCGCTCGCCGGTGTACGGATGCACTCCTCTGGGCGCCATCCCGATCGACGCGGCCCGATACGCGCCCGGGATCGTCAGCACCTGGCCGACGCGCAGCTCGCGTGGATCGCTGAGACCGTTCGCCACCATCAAGCGCCCGACGCTGACGCCGTATTCATTCGCGATATGGTAGAGGGTCTCGCCCGCGACGACGACGTGAGTGACCGGGAGTTGCGCACCGGCGGGAGTGTAGGTCGAAGGCGGCGAGCCGCCAACGCATCCCGTCAGCGCGAGCGACGCAGCGAGCGTGATCGCCACGCGCGCGCGCGAAATCCACCGCGTCCCTGTCATCCGCTGCGCGATCACATCATCCGCCGTCCGTCACCACCGCTACCCGCCGCACCGCATCCTGCGAGCCGCGCGAATCCAGCGCGCTAAGCTTGAAAGCCGTGCTTGCCCGTCATCTTTACGAATCGGCACTCGCCGAAATATTCCTCGCTCCAGTGTCCGGTCTTGCGGCTGATACGCACCAGGGTCTGGAGTTCATCTTCGCCAATCGGCGCGATCAATCGTCCATCCGGGGTCAATTGATTCAGCAGCGGAAGAGCAATTCCGGGCATCGCCGCCGTCACCATCACGACGTCGAAGGGTGCCTCCTCGAGCCATCCATCCGAACCGTCGGCGCATCGAAGATAGACATTGCTGAAGCCCATCGAATTGAGCAGCGCGCGGGCGCGATCGTGAAGATGCGCGTTGCACTCAACGGAATAGACGGTGCGCGCCAGACGCGCGAGCACCGCGGCCTGATAACCTGAACCGGTGCCGATTTCGAGAACTTTCTCCGTGCCCTGGAGCTCGGCGACCTCGCTCATGAGCGCAACCATGTATGGTTGCGAAATAGTCTGGGAGTCGCCGATTGGCAGAGGACCGTCATCGTAGGCGTGCTCCTGAAGTTCCGCGGGAAGGAACCGATGACGGGGGATAGTGCGCATCGCCGCGAGCACGCGCGGATCCTTTATCCCGCGGCGTTCCAGCTGTTCGAGCACCATCCGCTCGCGCGCGTTTTCGAGATCGATCGACATAGCCGCCGCTATTATACAGATACGCCGGCCAACGATTAAGGTATCACGAGCAGGCTTGCCGAGGCGGAGAATTCC
>Ga0181532_10004392_pt1 | contig 12320 bp, 11 predicted proteins | sample PEATcosm2014_Bin_33_FD_119768 | JGI IMG/M metagenome (GOLD analysis project Ga0181532, IMG submission 119768) | Peatland microbial communities from MTU Mesocosm Facility, Houghton, MI, USA - PEATcosm2014_Bin11_30_metaG | ecosystem: Environmental > Terrestrial > Soil > Wetlands > Peat | place...
AGCGGCGTCGACCATCCGTTCGGATAGATCGATACCGAGCACATGCCCTCTCGGACTAACCGCCCGAGCGGCCTCGAATGACACGAGCCCAGTGCCACACGCGATATCAAGCACCTGTTCGCCCAGTTCAAGCGACGCCAATGACAATAGTGCGGCTTGAGCTTCGGCCAGCTGTGCCTGCCACAACTGCTCGTAGTCAAATGCCGCCAAGTCCCATCCATAGCGCTGAACACGCCGTTGCAGTCTTGCATCCATCATTTACTACGTCCGATGCTCGCCTCAAAACCTTCAACCTATGGGGCGGAACTGTTGCACTTCAGCGCGGCAGTGTCCTATCTGTAAGTCGGCCGTCTTTGACCGATCGTCCGTAGTGGCCACCGGGCGTATATGCGGTTGACCGAGCGTCCGAGATTTCTGCTCATTCGTCCCGCCGGCCGGCGCCATAGCGCCGTGCCACTGGCAAATGCGCGCCGATCCACCCACAATTAGGAGGGTCTGAGTCAGCATAGAAGCAACCATGGCGACAAAAGACATCGCAGCGGCGGTGCAGCGTGTGGAATCGGTTCTGAAGCGCCGTCCCGCAGCGGGCATTCATGATGACGCACCGGCCACTGCCCGTTGGCAGACTGGCATGCGGGTCGTGGCGAGCCACGCAAACGGCACCCAGATGTTGACTGACATGCCCACCGAACTCGGTGGCAGCGGCGACCAAGTCACGCCCGGCTGGCTGTTCCGCGCGGGTCTCGCATCATGTTGCGCTACGCGCATTGCGATGGGTGCGGCTGCCGCAGGGATTGAACTGGCAATGTTGGAAGTGTTAGCCAGCAGCCGTTCTGATACACGCGGCCTGTTCGGTATGGCGGACGCCTCCGGCGAATCGGTGGGCGCTGCGCCTCGCGATGTGCGATTGCTCGTCAGAATCTCGGCGCACGGGGTCTCCGAGGAGCGATTGCGGACCTTGGTCGAAGATTGCAATCGCTGTTCACCCGTATCCGCAGCCGTGCGGGACGCGGTGCCCGTTGCCTTGCAGATCGAAGCGGACACCGCGTAATGGATGCGCTGTCTGAGACGCTTCGCGTCGTACGATTGGTCGGCGCCATCTTCATCAACGCGCGGTTTACGGCACCCTGGTGCTACCAATCCCCCAGCGCAGATGCGGCTGCGCCGCTGCTCGAGCCCGGTGCCGAGCGTGTGGTGATTTTCCATCTGATCACGGAAGGCGAGTGCTACGTCGAGCTTGGAGACGAACCGCCAGTACGTCTGACTGCGGGCGATGCCGTCATTTTTCCGAAGGGCCATGCACATCGCATGACCTCTCAACCAGGACTTCCACCTGCGACCGGTGCGCGCCTTGATCAGGTGCTGGCGCGTCGTCCGCGTCAACTGGTCTACGGTGGTGGTGGGCCGTCGACGCGGCTCGTCTGCGGCTACTTGGCCTGCGAAGCTCGGCTGGCCGGGATGCTGCTTGCGGGGCTACCCGCGCTGTTGCGGGTCAATGTGCGCGGATCGAATGCCGGCATTTGGCTCGAAGCCTCTGTGCGCTACGCCCTGACCGAAGCCCGCTCACCTCGGCCAGGCGGTGCCGGGGTCTTGGCCAAGTTGGCTGAGGTGCTGTTCATCGAGGTGCTGCGTCTCTATATGAACGAACAAGGAGAAGGTCGAACCGGATGGCTGGCGGGGGTTGGAGATCGGATCGTCGGACCCGCATTGAATGCACTACACACGCGTCCGGCTCACGCCTGGACGTTGGACGAGTTGGCGCACGACGCCGGCACCTCGAGGTCGGTGCTCGCGGAACGTTTCCAGAACTTGGTCGGCAGTTCACCGATGCAGTACCTGACGCAGTGGCGCATGCTGCTTGCCGCCAATCTCCTGTGTCGGAGCAACGCGCCGCTGGCGCGCATTGCGGAGGATGTGGGCTATCAGACCGATACGGCTTTCAGTCGCGCCTTTCGGCGCGAGTACGGCTCACCGCCAGCAGCCTGGCGCCGGAGTCAAATGACACGCGATCACGCCCGTTGAGGCAGCCAATATCGGACGCAGTCCGACGTGTCCACCCGCCTCTGCCGACTGTCTGCCGGTCCAAGATCCGCGCTACGGCAAGCGATCGTTTCGATTGTCCTTCTCTGCATCCGAAAAGTGCCACGCCCAGTGCAAAGAAGAGCCCGCCGCCCCATAGCGCTTTGCTTTGCGGGGAATGCGCGCCGAGTGTACTCAACCACGCGAGTAAAAACCCCAGGCATATGGCGGCAAGCACACCGTTCTTCCATGCCGAGTAGCGGACATTCGCTCGGCGCGAGCGCCTGGTTTGTAGCAGTGTGTCGAGTTGCCGCAACCGCGAGGATGTCCATGGGCCTACCGGCCCCGAACTTGGGCACCGCTAAGGCCTGCGTGTCTCCGCAACTAACCATCAGCCGTCGAGCCTAGAAACCGATAGCGGGTCCGGTGACACCGGCGACGGTCTGCCCCGCGTAGAGTAGATACACCGACTTCCCATAGAAAAACGGCACGCCCCAGATGAAGTTCGCCGAATACGGTCCGGACAGGCCGGGCAGAGCCGAGAAATCGGCGTTGCCGAAATCCACGTCTGCATTGGTAACCGCGAAGGTCTCGACTGCCTGCGTGTTGTTGGCGCCGATGAGCGTTGCGGTTTCAGTTAGCGGCGTCGCCGGACAGTAGAAGTTCGAGTCGTTGCACAACGTCATCGTGCTGCTAGAAAAATAATTTGCGGTGGCAGCGGAGCTGATGTAGCTGGTGTACACGGTGCCCGCGAAAGACGTAGTGAAAGCTCCAATGGAGCTGACCGTCAACAGCGGAGTCGTCCCCAGCTGATTGGTACCGTCGATATTGATACCCAAGGTCAGCGTTCCGGTTGTGGACTGCGAACCCGTGGCAGGTGGCGCATCGAGCGCAAGAATTACGCCGTTGTTATAGGTAGGCACCTGCGAGATGGGATTCACCAGCTGATCTGCCAGCGGCACCGCCGTAGAGGTGCAAGACCCACCGCTCGGGCAGGAGTAATAGGTGGTTGCTTGCGCTGCGGTAGCACAGGTGGGGCAATCGTAATTGGAGGCAAAGCCGTTGATACCCAAAGTGCCGTTGGCAGCGAGGGACTGGACCGTACCAAGGTCGTTGCCCGTGGCAGCGCAATCCGATGGTGCCGTGCCAGAGGCCGTATCCCCGATCAAATGGATGGGTAATGAGGAGAGCATATACCCCCCAAGGTGCACATCGGCCCTGACCACCGATCCCCAGGAATAACCGTCATAGACCAGGCATTCGCGCAGCGGATTGCCGCCAATGGTCACCGGAACGGGCACTGCACCGCCTGCAGGCGAAGTGCCGCCCGGATTCAGCGCACTTGCCAGGATTCGCAAGCCCGTGAAGTAGCTGACCACTAGGATGTGATCGATGACCTGACAGTCGCTGGAACTCCCCGGGGTACAGACCATGACACTCGTATAGGGCTGATTAACCTGATTGCCGAGGTCAGCCGCCAGGAACCCGATCGGTCCTGGGTCGACTGTGACGGGAAGGACGTTGGCAGGCGAGGTGTCAGCCACGCCCGTGCCCGTAAGCGTCACGACAATGGGGGAATTGGTTGCGTTACTGACGACGTTAACGCTCGCCATCGCCGCCGCTGCGGCCGTCGGACCAAAGGTCACCCAGATCGTGCAGCTGGCAGACGCTGAAAGGATAGTCGGGCAATCGCTCGCCTCGGCAAAAGAGGCGGGATTTGAACCAGCCAAGGTGATCGATGTCAGCGTCAATTCGCTGGTATTTTTGTTCGTAAGCGTGATCGTCTGAATAGCGGCTGAAGTGCCTACCGGCTGAGTTGTGCTGAAAGACACACTGGTGGTGCTGGCCGATAGAGGATCGATGACGGCCGTCGAGCCGCCGCCACCACCACCACCGCAGGCGGCAAGCGCTGCCAACAGGAACCCAGGAAATACCAAATGAATCCACAAACGAGGTGTCGATTTCCTCATGATCGTCTCCCGATCAGGTCGCGTCATCGATTTGGGCTCGATGTTTTATTGCGTTTTAAGAAACGATGCGCCGATCTCTTGAAGTAGTCAATTGGGACGGGAATGCCATCTGCATGCTGACAATACTCATCGACCGGAATCCCCGGATGCCCGTGCGAGCATCCGGAAGTTGCCGTGTATAGCTTTCAGTTTTGAGCGGTTCACGGTTGCGCGGTCCAATCGAGAGACTTTGGGTGACCTTACTGTTGCGCCACGAAAGCGTGACGATGACCAGTCGCGTCAGCCGCGTATCCCGTAAACATGCCTTCTACATTTATGCCATATGCTACAGTGCCTTTCCCAGAGCAGGCCGGGTTGCTATCCGAGGAGCAGGCATCCGGGGCGTCAAACGATGTCACGGTGGTGTAAGGAGGGTGGCTCACGGTGCCGTGATACACACCGCTCATGTCGATAGAGTTTCCGGTGACGGTGCCTTCCAGGGTGATGCCCCAAAGGTTGGTGTGATGAATGCCCGCAGCCGCGACGGTAGTGAAGCTTTTGTTCGAGTAAGGCGGAGTGCTCAGGAAGCCGTAAAGCACCCCGTTCGCGTCCTCGTAGATTCCCACGGCCACCCCAAGGTCGTTGATGGCACTGCCCCCGTCCTGGACCTGGTTCGGGACGGTTAGAGGCGTGAATTGAATTTCACCGGCATGCGCCGGGACCTGAAGCGTCATCGCTAGCGCCGTGAACAAGGTCAGTGTGAACGCTCTTGAGTTCATAAAAACCTCCCCCAAGGATTGAAGATATGTGTTTGGATTCATCGTATCTTTCCCGTTCATCGGTTGCGCCATCAGGCCCCGGGAGCAACGGTAGCCGCCAGGCTGCGGCAGTTCCTTATGGAGTTCTTAGGTAGTTGTGATTTCTACGGAAGAATGTCTAAATCGGAAGTCATATCGAGTGTCCGAACTTCATGTTTTGGCCGGCTGGAGCCGGTCGCCAATGAGGCTGGTGCTCACCGGCTCGTCACGACCCCGCACCAGCCTGTCGCGACCGGATCGCCATCCCGGCCAGAATTAAATCGGCGTAAACATGGGTGCGATGCAGACGCCTTCGTGCACTAGCATGCCTGCTCGAGCAAGGCTTTAGGCGACGAACACGGATTCGTGATTCGCCAGAATCTCGATCATGTTGCGAATGATCTGACGGACGCGCACGGCGTCCTCGCCATCAACGCCCGTGTCGGAGCACCAATTGGTCGACGCTCCGTTGATGACGACGCCCGAAGTCGCCGTCCTTTGAGATGCTATCCAGGTCCCCATATGATCGCCCACCTCGGTAGTGCCTTCGGCACTATCGCTGGCATCGCAGCGTGCGTAGCCGATGATTTCCGCGCGGTATACGCCGAGCGCGCTCAAATCGAGTCGGGGCTCGCCCGAGCTGACCGGGCTGTTCAGCAGGGGCGCCCCATCGTACTCTGTTGTCGGCATCCAAATGAGGTCTCCGCTCTTGACGGCAACTCCGCGAAATATCGGCGAGTTCGGCGACAGCACGTGAAATCCGTCGCCATCGAAGCCACCGTGCAAGAAGTCGCCGCCGATACTGGGCAAAACCGGATAGTTCAAGGACGGGGCCGGCCAATTGATGGTCTGGAGCAGCGGATCGGCCACGGGATCAGGAACCCGCTTGTAACAGATCATCTGGCTAAGGTCCTCGCTATAGCGGACCTGCCACCACATGTTGTTGCCGGAAAGGAGAAGCGCGTTTCCCCCACTGAGCACGAATTGATCGAAGTGCTCTCGAGCAACCCGCGTCCAGTATTCACTGTGACCGATCACCAGGAGAAGCTTGGCCGCACGGATCTCATTGTAGTCCTCGAGATCGATGTCCGCGATGTACCGGAGCGAGTAATGAAGATCGAGGCCCGCGAACCAGGCCAGGAACGACTCGAAGAAAGCTAATTGATTACCACGGATTGACGGCCGCTGAAAGGACACAGTCGTCGCCGGCTGAGGTTGGCTGTACATGCTCAATCCACCGGCGCTGTTGTAGGCCGCCACGGTATTGGTCGGATACAGGACAACCACTTGCGCATATTGCGAAGGCGCAGTCTTGACGATCAGCGGTATGATGCCTTCAACCAGATACACGCCGCTCGGCAAGTCAGGCATCGTGAAGCTCACGCTTGCCTGGTATCCGAAGCCGGTTTCCCAGGGAATCGGCCCGACCGCGGTTTGAGGGACCACGTTCGCCGGAAACGTGAACACAGACCGCCCCGCGTAGTCAGTTAGATACAAGAAGGTGTCGCTTTGTGGGGAAGCGGCATTTAAATACAGCGTGACAAGGTCACCGGGCCGGTAAGACTGCTTATCCGTGTAGCCGTCGGTTATTATCGCAGCCGACTTCGGATGCGGGCTGCGAGGATCGCCTGTACCGCCGCCGGCGAAGCCGGGCACTCCGGCGATAGCGGCAGCACCCAGAGCGTGAATCAAGCCGCGCCGTGAGAGCAAGAACTCGTCACGCATCTTCGACACCCGACATCTCCTCAAGCCGCTGTAATGTTACGCAATCTACGCGCATAAGTATAACTCGCCTCGATGCGGTATTCTTCATCATGTGGATACCGCAACTCTGTAGGGCATCACTTACCTAGATGTCGTGGGATGTCTCTGATCGACCGAGGCCGTGTTAAAACGTGAGAGACGCGCGGCCGCGACGATTGAGTTGATGATGGACATTTTGGGAAATGGCGGATTGGCGGCGCCGGCAAGGAAAAAAAGGGCAACTAGCCCCTGATTGCCGCCGCGAGCGGGGCAATTCCAAGGACCCGCATCGCACGCTTCATGTTGTAGGCAAGTACGTGCAAACTCATCTCGGTACTGACGCGCGGGATCGTTTAGTCGCCGTTGCACTTTATCGAGGACGGCCTCGTGCTCCCAACGTGCGATGCGCCGGTACTCGCCGGTCGTAAACGTTCAAATCCCCATAGATCCGCGATCCTGCTGATCGGCATCAGCACGTTCCCGCGGTTTCCTCCCTCGGCGCTTGCCCAGCGCCTGCCCTCACACCTCAGCGTTCGCGCCGGCATCCGCGTTCACGGGCAGGCGTCGAGCAACCCTTAACGACAGTCGCCCGACGCTGGTCAATTCCCGGTGTCGACCCCGTGCCACCGGCGCGGATGGCAGCTTTGCGGCGCTGCAAACTTGAGGGGTGCGGGTTGGTCTTCATCTCCTTGAAATCAGCCAAATCGCCCGCCGATCAACGCTGGCGTGGCGTAGAATTTTGGTGTCGAAGACCAATAACCAATCAACGAAGGGCTATCAAATGAAATCACGATTCCTAATCGCATTGGCTGTGACAACACTGTCGCTGAGCACAACATCATTGGCCTTGGCCGACGATTCGAAGTCCTACACCGAGGGTCAAGTTACTGATGTCACCTCCGTTCGCACCAAACCCGGTATGTTCGATGCGTACATGAAATGGCTTGATACCACCTACAAGCAGCTCATGGAAGAAGAAAAAAAGGCCGGTATTGTTGTCGACTACGCGGTTTACGGCGCCGCGCCACGCTCGCCCCACGACCCCGATCTCTACCTGGTGGTTACTTTCAAGAACATGGCCGCCCTCGATGGGCTCGATGACCGCATCGAACCCATCGAGAGGAAGGTGTGGGCGACAAGAGATGCGGCAGACAAAGCCGAAGCTGATCGCGAAAGCATGCGCGAAATACTCGGTAGTCAGCTAATCCGGCGGCTCAACCTGAAATAATCGACTACTGGCGGCGGGTGTTGTCGCTTGCTCGTAGCGCGATTCGTACGCTCCGAGCGTCGGGTACGGGTGTTGGATCGAGTATGCCCAGCTGACGGCGATAGCCAGCGGCACACCCGCGGCCGCTTCGCGGGCGTGTTGCCCGTGATAGACGAAGACCACTTAGCGGCTGGTGTCGGCGTCAAGCAGGTGCAAAACCAGCTTGGGCACGCCTCGGCACAGATCACGCTCGATGTTTAAAGCCACCTGTTGCCGGACGCGGGCTCATCCGGGGCGGAGGCCGTTCCACGCCCTATTCGGCGGTAGCAGACCGGTAGCAACGAGGGTGGGGTGTTGCATCCGGAGGCTTCGGGAACGGGTCCGGAACGTCACCCGCGACGCATCTTCAGTACGCTGCCGCCGAAGAAGCCATCCACACTGTCCAGGTCGATGATCAGAGCCACGCCTTTACGGTCCCTGTCCAGATTGCGCTCGGCTTCGGGCGAGTCTTCGTACACCTTGCGGCGCACCGGCTCGGAGGAATCCACGCGCGCACGGCCCCGGAAAGTCACGAAGGCCTTCGATTCAGCTCCGAGCTCCCCGTAGAGCAGGGCAATGTCGGGATGTCCGCTCGCGACGGCAGCGAGGATACCGCCGGCGGGGTTGCGGACCCAGATGGCTAACTGGGTGTCGCTGTAGGCTTGCACGCTGCCGCGAAAGGACAACTCGGGGCGGCCTTCCGGCGATACATACGCGACGCTCATCATCCTGCCGCGAGCGAGTGCCGTATTGACGGTCTCCTTCAGCGCAGGTGAAAGCTTCAACTCGGTGAGTACGGGTGGTGTGTGCTGAGTAGCCATAGGCGTTTCAATCTCCGCTGCGTCATGAGTGTGAGAGCCGTGATTGTAAGCACGCTTTGCTCGCATTGACAGCATCACATGGCGGCAGGCCACGCTCGGTAGCCGCAAGGAGGTTTGGTAAGGATGCGCCCGATTTGGCATCATGTGCAGCATGGGCCGGGGCTCGCTTCCCGCTCGACGATGCCGGTCCGGGAGCCATGGACATGCAAGAGAAAGACGCAATACTCGCAGTCGTGCAAGCCGTCATTGGCGCGTGGAATCGCCATGACATGGACGCGTTCGCCGAACAGTTCTACGACGATGCGGATTTCGTCAACGTGCGAGGGGTGCGTTGGATCGGACGCCGTGCAATCAAAGAAGCTCACGCAGCTTCACACTCGACGATTTTCAAGAACAGTCATCTGAGTCTTCGAGAGTCCTCAGTGCGGCTTCTTCGTCCCGAGGTCGCTGTCGCGCGGTCGATTACCATAGTTACCGGCCAAACCGGTCCATCGGGACAGACCCTGCCGCCGCGAAGCACGATGCTCACGCTGATTACGGTGAACGACGGCGGTCGATGGAAGATCGCTGTCGCGCAGAACACCGACATCGTTTGAGCCGCTCTTACAGCCTGAACAGGTAGTTGGAAGCCAAAACCACGGCAAGTCCGGCCAGCAACGTGACATACGGCAGGATGCCCGCCCTGGTTTCGCTGATCGGCATTCCCCCGACCTGCAGATCTTCCAGCATTTTTTCGGGAAATCTACCCTTGTCCTGTAGGTAGTGGCGATACCAGAACACCGGCATAATGAGCGCCGCGGCCAGGATGCCGGCCCAAAGCGCCCAAGGATTCCAAACTTTCGCGCCCGCGCCCATGAATGCGGCGTTCACGAACGCGAAGATCCCGCCGAGCGCCAGCAGCCACGTAGGGGCACGGTAGGGCCGCGCAGTTTCGCCGGAATCGATTCGGTGAATCCAGCCGGCATTGAGATTGAGAAAGTTAAAAATCATATAGCAGCAATTCGAAATGGTCAGAATAAACACGAAGCTGGGGCCTCCTCCGCAAGCCATTGATAATGCAACCAGGTTGAAGATGAGGTCTGTCCACATGGCCCGTGTTGGCGCGCCATGGACATTCACTCGGCTCAGGTAGCGTGGTAGCCAGCCATCGACAGAACCTTGATAGAGGGTACGTGACGAACCGGCCATCGCCATCATGATCGACAGAAGCAGTGCCATGATCATCAATACGACCAGCAGAGCCTCGATAATACGGCCGCCGCCAACCATTCCCGCCAGCGCTGCCGCGACGCCCGTGCCATCGTTGATTGCCGGCGCAAGCATACCCGTGACGCCTAGGACACCTTGAAATGTGAACGGGACCAAGATGAACAGCCCGATGCAAAGCACTCCCGAATAGAAAATGGCCTTAAAGGTGTCGCTTCCGGGATTACGGAATTCCCTCGTGTAACACACCGCCGTCTCGAACGCATAGGTGGACCACGCAGCGAGGAACATGCCCCCTAATGCCAGCGTCCAGCCACTGGTATTCCAGGTCCCGGGTTCGGCGCCGCCGTTGGTGAGTGGCGGGACGAGATGTGCGAAGTTGGAATAATTGACGCGTCCATTCAGGATCGGCACAACGCCTACGATGACCAGGGGCACGATCACCAAGAGTCCTATGTACTTTTGAATGTTTGCCGTACCGCCGATACCGCGATGCTGGAGCGCGAAAGTGACCAGCATGAGCGCGGCTCCGACGAAGAATGCGGCATTGAGCGAGAACGTCACGGGACCTATGGTCTGAGTGAGCAGGGTCCATTCTCTGAAATCATGAATTGGCGCGATTGCCGTCAGTACGTAAGCCGCGGCAATACTGCAGCCGAGCGAGAGTACGGGCGACCAGGCGATCCAGTTGCACCAAACCGAAAGCGGGGCGATCACCTTGCTGTAGCGCACCCAGGCGGCCGCACCGTATATCGATGCGCCGCCGGATTTGTTGGGGAATAGACCGGCAATCTCGGCATAGGTGAACGATTGGATGAACCCCATCATGATCGACAGCGACCAGACCAAGAAGCTGAGCTTGCCGACGGCTCCGGCGACTTGGCCGATAGAAAACAACACCAGGGCCGGCACGCCGCTCGCTACCCAAAACGCGCCTTTCCAGTCGATCGAGCGGCGTAGCTCCCCGGATTCGCGAGCAGACTCTGCGGCTCGCTCAATCTCGCCGGTGAACATCTAGCCACCCCTCAGGAAGGCGTCCGAATCCGGCACTGGTTGACTGCGCAAATTCATGCTCATCGGTTCTCCCGCAGTGATCTGATTGTCCAGCTTACGCAATTTCTCTTATGGTGTTGGCCGCAAGCCGGCGTACGATACCCGAAATGGGTCAACAAAGGAGACGCCATCAATGTACAAGAAGATTCTGGTGCCTGTTGATGGCAGCGAAACATGCCAGCTCGGACTTCAGCATGCGATCCTTCTCGCAAAGGATCAAAAGGCCATGTTACGGCTGTTGCACGTCGTGCATGATTATTTGATCAACGACGGGCTTCGCGGATTCGTGAGGTCGGGTGAGCTGTTGCAGGAACTTCGTGAGAGCGGCCACACGATCCTCAACGAGGCCGCGAGCAGCGCTCGCAAACAAGGCGTCGAAGCGCAGACCGAATCCATCGAGACGCTCAAGGGGCCGGTCGGTGCGGTGATTACCGAGTATGCGGAAAAATGGCCGGCGGATCTCATTGTGCTGGGTACCCATGGGCGTCGGGGCATACGTCGTCTCGTCATGGGCAGCGACGCGGAGTACGTCCTCCGCACGTCGCCGGTACCGGTGCTGCTGGTGCGTGGAACGAAAGTACCTCCAAAGGAATAGTGCGTCGCGAGAGCGCCGGGCGAGGGCAGGGGTGGGCAATACTCGCGTCGGCAATTAAATGACCGAAAAAAGTGCAAGCGTGCTGCGTTCATTGCCGACGATGCTCGCCATCTTAGGTCTCGCCGGCCCCGCCGGCGGCAGGGAAATGGCCGATGCCGGGGCGCGTTCCGATCTCGCGCAATGTGAATCGATTGGTTTATCGGCTTGTCCACAGCCGTTCGATGAAATCCTGCCGCCGGCCGAGGATATGCTGAGCTGGGATCAGCCCAGCCGGGTCATCGGCTTTCGCAATACCTATCGTCTGTACCAGGGGGATGTGTTTCGAACCCTCGGCGGCAAGGTCTTTCCGTTGCCGGCAGCGCTCTACAAAATGCCCGCGGTGCGGTACCACATGGACGGGCAAACCTATCGCCTGGCCGACTATCTGCGCCGCCAAAATGTGACCGGATTGCTCATCTTGAAGGATGCTCGGGTGGTCTACGAGTATTACGGCAGCGGCAATAGCTCCGAAACGCTGTGGACCTCGCGCTCGGTCGCAAAGTCCGTGGTATCGATTCTTGTCGGCATGGCCGTCAAGGAAGGGCTGATCGGGTCGGTTGCCGATCCTGTCAGCCGCTATCTGCCCGAACTCAAAGGCAGCGCCTGGGACGGCGTCACACTGCGCGATCTGCTGCAGCATACCTCGGGCGTCGCCTGGAACGAAAACTACGCCGACCCGACCTCGGAATTCGCACATCTCACACTGTGCGAGGCGAGCCCCGCACCGTATCCGTGCGTTTGGCAGCTGATCAGCGCATTGAAGAGGAAACCGGGCGTGAGACCCGGTGAGGTTTGGTCCTATAACACCGGCGGCGCATGGCTCGTTGGTCGGGTACTGGAGAAAGCCACCGG
>Ga0181532_10004395_pt1 | contig 12316 bp, 5 predicted proteins | sample PEATcosm2014_Bin_33_FD_119768 | JGI IMG/M metagenome (GOLD analysis project Ga0181532, IMG submission 119768) | Peatland microbial communities from MTU Mesocosm Facility, Houghton, MI, USA - PEATcosm2014_Bin11_30_metaG | ecosystem: Environmental > Terrestrial > Soil > Wetlands > Peat | place...
GCCAGCAGCCGCACACGCTACATGGCCGGCGTTGCTGCGGCCAGGGGGCAGCCTACTACAGCGGTAGGTGGTGCGCGTTCCTCAAGACACGGAGGGCTCTACAACCAGCATGGCCGGCGCGTGCAGGGCGTCACCGACACGCTGAGCCGCGTCAGCAGCGCGCAGAAAAAGCGCATCGCCGACTTTCTGCAGCCGTCGGCGCGGCACGTGCGGCTGGGCGGCTTTGCCAAGCACGAGCTGGGCCACGACGCCATCGCGCGCTTGCCGTCGGCCGTGCCAAGCACGCTAGCGCGCGGCTCGATGGTGCACCACCAGCTGGCGCACCGGCTGCAGTGCGTGCCGGCCGGCCGCTGCATCTGCCCGCAGGCCGGCATGCGGCCGCTGCCCCTCGACGAGCCCGTGCCGTCGGGCCCCGCCGGCCGCATGATCGTGGCCGGCATGCGGTTTGTCTACGACGAGCAGCTGGCGCCGCTCGGCTGCGAGTTGGCGGTGGCCAGCAGCACGCCGACGGTGCTGCTCGGCACGCGCGTCGACGCGCTGTTCTGCTCGCTGCGCGCCGCCGACGCCGAGCACTATGTTGACGCCGCCGGCACCGCCAGGGTGCGGCCCGGCAAGGTGCTGGTCAGCTGGAAGACGTCGCGCGCGCCCTGCGACAATGACGTCGTGCAGCTGGGCCTCGAGCTGCACATGCTGGCGCAGAGCGGCATCGCGTGCCGCCGCGCCTACATTGTGTACCTGCGCGTGCATCACGGCCGCACCGACTGTGTTGTGCATGCGCAGCGCTACGACGAGCGGGCCTGCCGCGCCGTGGCCGCGCTGCCGCTGATAAATTGACAATCCCGTTTATGTGCTAGCCCATCACCGTGGCATCCTCGGCGCTGGCCGTGGCTGCCGTGGCTTCGGCCGTGCCGCCCACCTGGTTGGTAAAGCCGTTGGGATGTGCGATGGCGTAGCGGGCCTCGAACGCCAGGTCCACGGGCGTGTTGAGGGGCACGGTGGGGTACCGCGGCGGGCAGCTGGGGTCCTGGGTGATGTTGAAGCCCGACATCGCGGTGGCCCACGACGTCGTGCGGCCGTTGCTGTCGAAGGGCCCGGCGGGGTTGGGCACGGCCGTGTAGACGTAGAACGTGACGCCGTTGGGGTCGCGCGTGATCCCGTTAAAGTTGAGCCAGTGGTTGGTGTTGTCGTCGTAGACGGCCACGCCGCCCGGGAAGCGCAGCTGGTTGACCGCATAGTAGGTGTTGTTGGACGTGGCCCAGTTGATCAGCGGGTAGCGCAGCGTGTTCGGGGGGTCGCCGGCGAGCCGCCCCGTGTACGAGCCGCCGCCAAACTTGCTGGTGCTGCTCGTGAAGAGCGCCAGCGCGATGCCGCCGTTGGTGTCGATGTCGACTACGGGATAGATGCCGTCCAGGGCGCCCGGCACAGGGTTGACAAAGCCAAAATCATGCAGCGACAGCTGGCCGTTGGACCAGAACGTGGCGAGGCTGATGGAGCCCCAGCACGTGATGGTGTGCACCGAGCTGACGTTAAAGGCAAACGAGAACGCGATGATCTTGCCGTCCATCGTGGCGCTCGAAAACGACGGGTCGACCTGCAGGCCACCAGGCACGGCCGGCGGCGGCTGCCGGGCGCCCATCGGCGTCGGCGTGCTGACAATGTTGCCGGCCAGGTTAAGCGCCAGCGCGCAGATCGGCGTCGGCAGCGGCACGAGGTACGGCGCCGACGACGGCTGCGTCCCCGACGTGCCCCAGTAAACGGCCAGCTGCGTGACCTGCGTCGCACAGTCCGGCGCGACCGCGGTCGGGCCCAGGCCGACAAACCAGCCCGCGGTGTTCTGCGCCAGCAGCGGCGTGCGCACATTGGCCACGACGACGGGGCTCTGCGTGGTGGGCAGGTTCTTCTGCCAGAACGGCGCGGGCGCGCCGCCGCCCATCAGCGCGATCTTGGGCAGCGCCACCATGGACGGCCCCGTGTACGGGCAGGTCTGGTTGGGCAGCTGCCCGCTGAAGGTCTGCAGGCTGATGTAGAACGTGTCCGACGTCCAGGCGTGGCGCGGCCCGTTGAGCAACGAGCTGTTCCACAGCGTGTTTGTGATCTCCTGCTCGAAGAAATCGAGGCGCGAGTTGGGCGACGACGACTGTGACACGGCGACGATGACCTGGCTGTTAAACGTCGTCAAAAAGGGCGAGCTCAGCGTCGCGTTGACCGGCAGCGCCGCCACCAGCGCGTTGCCGTCGGCCAGGCTGATAAAGATCGACGGGATGGTGATGTTGAAGCCGGCCGGCGCGGCCATGACGACCAGCGGCTCGAACACATTGTCGTAGACGATCGCTGCGGTGGCGCCGCACACCTGCGTCTGGTTGATGCCGACCGCGAACGTGGGGCACGAGGCGCGCGGGATCAGCGCGACGTTGCCGGCCAGCTGCGCACAGTTGGTGACGGTCGTGCAGCCGCTGACAAACGTGGTCAGCACGACGGTGCCCGACACCACGTAGGTCTGCGGACCAAAGGCGGCCCGCGTCGTGCACTTGATGCCGGCGTCGGGCCCCGCGACGACAGTCAGGATCTGCATGCAGAACTGCTGGCGCAGCCATGTGGCCCAAAAGCGTCCGTGGATGGTGTCATAGCTGACCGTGCCCTGCAGGGCCGTGCCCGACTTGTAGAACTGGCTGAACGTCCATGCCGATATCGCTTCGTTGGTCGTCTTGTTGAAGAGGATCAGGGCGCTGGCCGACGACGCCAGGATGCGGTCCGGCCCGACGGCGATGCTCGTCATGGGGCTCGTGCCGACCGTCGAGCCAGCCTGGCCTTGTGTGATGATGCTGTTCCAGACAAACTGCGGGTCCAGGCTAGCCTGGCTGCAGCCGCACGGCGTCGGGCAGGTCGGCGGCGCGGGCACGTTGGTCAGCACCGACGCTGCCGCGAGGCCGGCCAGCAGCACAAACAGACCCGACCGCAGCATCACGGTTTAACTTAACGGTGGCGCGGTGCATGAGGTTTTATATGGGTCCATGTCAACCAAGCGTGCCGCCAGCATCGGCTGCGCCGTCGTAGGCCTGCGACGATGCGTCGCTGATGCTCGCATCTGTAACAAACCCGGTAGGATGTGCCGCGGCGTAGCGTGCCTCGAACGCCAGGTCGACGGGCGTCGCCCGCGCCGTCGTGGGGTACAGCGGCGGGCAGCTGGGCGCGTTGTTGATCTGGAACGTTGTCAGCGATGTCGTCCACTTTGTGCTGCGGCCCTGCGCGTCGAACGGGCCCGTGGGGTCGGGCAGCGCAGCAAAAGCAAAGAAATCCTTGCCGTTGGGGTCGCGCGCGAGGCCCTGGTTGTTGCCCCAGTGATTAACATTGTCCTGGTAGATACAGTCGGCATCGAGCAGCCTGACGGCGTTGACAATGTAGTAGGTGTTGTTCGAGCGCGCCCAGTCTACCAGCGGGTACCGCAGCGTGCTGGGGGGGTCGCTGGCAAGCCGCCCGGTGTACGAGCCGCCGCCGTACTTGCTGGTGCTCGACGTAGAGATCGCCAGCACAATGTTGCCCTGCACATCAATGTCGACCTTGGGGTTGATCACGTCAAGGGCGCCCGGCACCGGGTTGACAAAACCAAAGTCGCGCAGCGACAGCTGGCCGTTGGACCAGAACGTGCCAAGATCGATGGTGCCCCAGGCTGCGATGGTGTGCACGGTGCTGACGTTGAAGGCAAACGTGAAGGCGATGATGTTGCCGTCCGTCGTGGCGCTTGCAAACGACGCGTCGACCTGCAGCCCTGCAGGCACGGACGGCAGCGGCTGCCGTGCACCCATCGGCACCGGCACGGTCGTGAAGCCGGCCAGATTGAGCTCGAGCGCACAGACCGGCGTCGGCAGCGGCAGCAGGTACGGCGTCAACGACGGCTGCGTCGCCGACGTGCCCCAGTAAACGGCCAGCTGGCTGACCTCGGTGGCGCACGTCGGCGTCGCTGTGGTGGGCCCCAGCCCGACAAACCAGCCCTTGGGGGTCTGCGTGGAGGAATACATCGGTAGCGCGCGCTCCTCGGCCACGACGACGGGGCTCTGTGTGGCGGGCAGCGTCGTCACGTAGAAGGCCGTCGGCGTGGCGCCGCCCATCAGCGGGATTTTTTGCAGCGCAGCGATGCTGGGGCCATTGTAGGTGATGGATTGGTTCGGATACTGCGGCCCGAACAGCTGCGTGGTGATGTAGAGCGTGTCCGCCGTGGCGGTGTGGCGCGTGCCGGCGTGCAACGAGTTGTTCCACAGCGTGTTGGTGTAGGCATGAGCAAAAAAGTCGGCCTGGCTGTTGGGCGACGGACCCTGCGACACGGCGACGACGACCTGGGCATTGTTGAAGGTCGTGACAAACACAGAGTTCAGCGTCACGTTGACGCCCGTCGTGTTGGCCAGCGTCGACAATGCCGTGCCATCGGTCAGGTTGATGAACACCGAGGGAATGTTGATGACGGGTGTCGGCGGGCCGCCCATCACGACGAGCGGCTCATAAACGTTGTCATATTCGATCGCTGCCGTGGCACCGCACAGCTGGGCATTGTTGATGGCCGTCACGAAGAAGCACGGGCCGCGCTTGAGCAGCGCGATCTTGCCGGCAAACGCCGCGCAGTTGCCGATGGCCGTGCAGGCGGTGTTGTCGGGCACAGGGACAACGAGCGCTCCCGTCACATCCCAGCCTGTCTGCGGCCCGAAAATCGCCACCGTCGAGCATAGCACGCTGCCGCCCTGCACGGTCAGCAGCTGCGAGCAAAAGTAGTACTGCAGCCAGGTAGCAAAGAAGCGCTGGTGGATATTGTCGAACGACAGGTGCGCGGTTATCCTGGTCGTGCCGGCGAACAGCGCGCCGGCGCCCCACGTCGCGATGACCTCGTTGTTGGTCTTGTTGAGCAGCCGGAACGACGTGCCGGCCGACATGAAGATGCGGTCGGGCCCCACGGCGATGGTCGGGCCGGGCGGCGTGCCGATGCCCGACGTCGTCGAGCTCATCGGCATGATGCTGTTCGCTACCCACTTGGGGTCCATGTTGGCCTGCGCACAGTTGCACGGCGTCGCGCACGGCGAGGCCGGCGCCGGCACGTTGGTCAGCACCGAGGCCGCAGCAAAGCCAACCACCAGCAGGCCGAGCAGCAAACGCGCAGCCATCGAGGTTTAGCAACGCATCGCGCAACCGCATATATACGACGGCGCGCTGCGGGCAGGCCGCCCGGTATTAATGTGCATGCGGCGCCGTCCTGCAAGTATACCGCTGCGATGCGTCGCAGCCTCGCGCTGCTGGTGCTGCTTGCCGCCGCGGCGCTGGTCGGCGGCACGCCCGAGACCGACTTTTGCGGCGACGGCAACCCTGCCGGCAAGCAGTGCGACCAGGGCCTCGTGGTGTGGGCGACCGACCTCGACGGCGTGCCCTATCAGGTCGAGTACAACCTGAACACCGACAACGAGGCCACGGGCGCCTGGTCGATGATCATGCCGTTCCGCTGGGCTGGCTGGATCACGCCCAGCGGCGGCCAGGTGCTGGACAACGGCAACGCGCTGTACGGAGAGTGTTTTGGCGAAAACCTCACGTGCCCCGACTTTACTTATGGGCTGGGCTCTGCTGGCGCCACCGCCTACTGCACCGTGCCGTCGGCCAGCACGGTGACGCTGCAGCTACAATGGGTGCCCGTCGCGCTCTACCCCCTCGGCCCGCCGCCGCCCAACGCCGGCCACCTGTTCCAGTACAGCATCAGCTACACACAGTCGCCGCCCCTCGGCACCGCGACGTGCTCCAACTTTTTCCTGCACCAGTCGACCTACGTAGAGTCGCTGCCGCTGCCGACCCTGACCTACTATGACAGCGTGCAGAGCGACAACTACATCCTGGCCGACACCATCACATCGATCCCGTACCGCGTCAACCTCACCGTCGTCGGCGGCACCTGCTGCACGGCACAGTGCACGATCGTGCCGGGCTCGAACGGCCGGGACTGCACGGCCGACTACCACCAATATGGCAGCTCGGTGACGCGCCGCTGCAACAACGTCGGCGCATGCGTCGCGCAGCCCTCCAAGTCGAACACGCCGACGCCGACGCAGTCGCAGACCGGCACGGGGACGCCGAGCAACACGCCGAGCAACACGCCGACACCGTCGCAGACCCCGACGGGCACCGACACGTCGACGCCAACACAGACACCGTCGCAGACCGGCACCAGCGGCATGACGCCGTCGCCCACGGCCAGCGCCACGGCCGCGCCGACGCAGACGCCGACCGGCAGCGACACGCCTACGCCGACCGGCACCGACACGTCGACGCCGACGCCCAGCAGCACGCCCACGCCGTCGCAGACCGCCACCGGCACCGGCACGCCCACGCCGACGGGCTCGGACACGCCCAGCAACACGCCGACACCGTCGCAGACCCCCACCAGCACCGGCACACCGACCACGACGCCGACGGGCACCGGCACGCCCACCACGACGCCGACCGGCACGGGCACGCCCTCGCCGACCGCCACGGGCACGTCGACGCCGACGCCGACCGGCAGCGACACGCCGAGCAACACGCCGACGCCGTCCGCGACGGCCACCAGCACAGGCACGCCGACGGGCACGCCGACGCCGACCGGCACCGACACCGCGACGCCGACCGGCACGCCCACGGCGAGCAACACAGCCACACAGACGGCGACGCCGACGCAGACACCTACGGGCACACGCACACCGTCGGCCACGCGACCGAACGTACGTACCCGTTCCTCGACGCCTACGAGCACCGGGACGCCGCCGCCGACGTTGGTTGGCTTACCTCCGCCGCCCCCTCCGCAGTCTGACAATGACGGGCTGGGGGCGGGCGGCATCACCGGCATTGTGCTCGGCACCGTCGCCGCGCTGCTGCTGGTCGTGCTGATCGTCGGCGGCGCGCTCTTTTACAATGCCGTGCAGGAGCGCAGGCGCAACGCGCTGCAGCAAGGGCTGCTGGCCAACCCTGAACTGTAAAAACAAGCGGTTTAGTGTTTGGTCTAGATCCGTCTGCCCTGGACGAGGCCGTCGGCCCAGGCCAGCGAGCCCTGGTCGTACTGGTCGCCGCGGAACACCCAGCCGTCGGCGCCGCCGTACGACAGGATCGTGATGAACGGCACGGTCGAGGCGCGAGGGTGCGGCGGCGCGCTGTACTGGTTGAGCTGCCAGCCGTAGACAATGACGTTGTTCAGCTGCACAAACCACACGACGTCCTCGCCGATGGTGCGGCCGGGCAGCGCCGCGGCAAACTCGTGCAGGTAGGCGCCGATGGCGGCGCGGCCCTGCTGCAGCTCAAACTCGTGCGACACCATCGTGGCGTTGACGGCAAACTGGCGCAGGAACGCGTCGCAGCCCTCAAAGTCGCCGCCGCGGAACATCGGGCCCGTGGCCAGGTAGTTGTCGAAGGCGTCGAGCACGGCGGCGTCGCTGTAGAGCGTGTTGCGCAGCGGACGGTCGGCGTAGGGTGCAAACGCGGCCGTGAGCGTGTCAAAGCTGCGCATGAGCACATAATCGCGCACGCGGTAGTCGTAGCTAAAGCGGTTGATCACGTCGAGCTGCGGGAACTGCGCGCACGGCTGCGGCTGCGTGCGCGAGCACTGCGGCAGCGGCGCGGGCGGCTGCGGCACGTCGGCGCCCGAAAAGCTGAGGCCGCTGTCGCCGCCGTTGAAGCTGTCGTTGTACCAGGCAGCCTCGTCGCCCAGCGCGTCCAACCAGTCCTGCAGGTCGCCCTCAAACGCCGTGCACGTGCCGTTGACGCCCTCGCCGACGCGGCGGCTCTTGCGCACGACCAGCGGGCTGCTGTTGAACCAGCCCGTGATGTTGGCCACGGGGTTGTAGACGTTCTGGAAGGCATTGTAGACAAACTGGAACACAAAGTTCTGGTTGTAGCCGTTGAAGACCGTCGGCGTCGACGCAAAGAACACGCCGCCCTGCTCGATCTGCGGCACGAGCACGGCGAGGATCTGCGCGGGCCCGATGAGCGCGTTGGCCGGCTTGGGCTGCGTGAACGGCGCCGAGTTGGGCATGTAGATGCCATCGTCGCAAAACGTGTAGGCCCAGGCCGTCAGCGCCTCGAGATCGCTGTTGTTCGAGCTGAGCACCGTGTAGCGCTCCATGTGGCCGTTCATCGCGGCGGCGCTCAGCGTGGCGTCGCACAGCGACGCGTCGCCGTCGACCAGCGGCGTGATGCCCGCGGAGGCGGCCAGCTGCGCAAACGTGTAGTTGACCATGCCAAAACGCGCCAGCAGCGCGTTCGGCGTCAGATAGCGGCACATGTTGCGCTGCACATCGTCGATGTGCGGATTGCGCGGCAGCGCGAGCACGGCAGCAACGCCGACCAACAGCAGCAACACGCAGCGCATAGTAGGCCAAGGTATGCCCAAGTGTGACCGCGCGGCTTGATATAAACAAAGTCGTCACAGTCGATTTTCAAATCCGCCATGATGCAGCCGGGCGAAGTCGCCGAGCTGCGCGACGCCACGCAGGCGCGCCTGGCGTCGTTCCGCAAGTACGAGGCGCTGATGGCCGAGCGCATGGCGCGGCCCGACGCTGCCAGCCAGCCAGGCCACGGCGTCGACATTATCCACATGACGCACCTGCGCCGGCAAATCGCCGTGCTGGAGGCTGCCATGTCCAGGCAGTGGCCGTCGGCCGGCGCCGGCTCGCTGACCGCCGACCAGGCCGACGCCGCGCTGGCCGCCGGCGCCAAGGCCCAGCCACGCCGCTACCGTTGGCGCAGCACGCCGTACACGCGCCGCCTGCGCAAGTTTGTGCAGTTGGCGATCGAAAACCAGATCGAGCCCAACTTTGCCTTTATGCTGTACGAACCGTACCGCTGGCCGCCCGTGCAGGACAACAATCTGCACATGCTGGTCATCGATGAAGAGTACACGCGCGGCAAGGACGCCGACGACCCGTTCATGGAGTGGCTAGAGTATCTGCCCGGCGAGCTTGACGTCAGCACGTCGTACGTCGACCGGCGGTCGATGGAGATCAGCAGCGCGCAGCTCGTCGACGACGTCTACGCGCTGGTCTGCTCCGAGCTGCAGCCGTACATCCGCGCCAGCGACGAATTTGCGCCGTTTATCGCGCCGCGCGAGGACCCTGATGCGCACGGCACACCAAAGTTCCTGCATGTGTGGGACCCCACCAAGCCCATCGATTTTTTGTCGAGCAGCGAAGAGACCGACTATGTGTGGCCGTGGGGACTGCCTGGCAAGCCCACCGACGTGCAGCAGGGCGTGCGCGGCATGCACGCACGCTGGTGGTGCCATCTGTGGCGCGTCGTTGCGACGGCGGCGACCAAGCGCAAATCGCTCGAGGGCGAGCCGCTGCGCGTGCTCTACGGCCCGTCGTCGTACACGCGCTGGGAGCAGTTTTCGTCGCTGGCCTTCACGCTGCGGCAGCGCCGCGCCATGATCGACGAGGTCGAGCGACGCTACGACGCCTCCATGGCCGCCGGCGGCCATCTGCCGCAGTTTAGCTTCCGCAACACGGTGCTGCGGCCGCCACAGTGGCTGCCCGGCGTCGGCTCGCTGCTGTACCACGGCACGCGCGAGCCCAAGCTGGCGCACGACCCGCAGGCGCACCTGGCGCTGAAGAGCACCACGTTCTTCAGCCTCGACCCCGACATGTCGCTCATGTACGCGGGGCCGCACCTCATGGCGTTCCCGCTAGCCCACGAGCTGCCGCAGCCCATGATCCGGCTGTCGTTCATGGACGCGTTCGGCGAGTTCGACGGCGACCCCGCCAGCACGATCGACGCACTAGAGCCCATTTTTGGGGCGCTGTTCGGCTACACGCAGTCACGCTTTACGCGCACCGCCACCGTCATCGAGCAGCTGTGGGGCACCGGCATGGTCGTCGGCATGATGCAGGGGCTCGGCTCGTCGCTCGGCTACGGCATGAGCGGCAGCGAAATCATTATCTGCGAGCCACAGCGCTACGTAGGCGCGCCGCTGCAGCGGCATTTCTACAAGGAGCTGGAGGAGGCCACGGCCATCAACACAAAGCTGGACATCAACAACCGCCTCGCCGCCGTCTTCCTCAACAACCGCAACTACGACCAGCAGCTGTACGATGCGCTGATGCCGCGCGCAACGTGCTTGGCATCGCTGGAGGACATTATGGCCAACTTGGTGCTGCTGCAGGAGGCGCGGGGCAACTATACCCACAACTATGCCGGCGTCGCCGGCACGCTGACCAACGAGCCCGTCGGCCGGCCCTTCCATCGCACCGACATGCCGGCGCTCGAGGCGAGGCCGGTCTATGTGCACCGGCTGGCGACGCTGCACCGCGTGATGGTGCCGCTGTTTGTCGAGGTGCTGCCCAAGTTTACCACGACGATCTTGGCGGGGCAGCTGCTGCGCGCGGCCGCCGGCTTTCTGCGCGCCAGCTACATTGCGCCTGCGCTAGAGTCCAGCCAGATGCCGCCGCTGGTGTTGGCCGAGCGCGAATATGCGCGCTTTCTGCTGGCGCTCGACATCTACAGGACGACCGTCCTCGGCCTGCCGACGGCGCTGGACGTCCTGGCGCTAGACAACAAGCTGCTGTACGTGCTGGCGCCGCCGGCACCATAAAAACGTGTTTACATTTGCATCACCGCCTGCCTGATGTGCTCGGGCACGTCGCGCGGCTTGCCAAAAAGCTGCTCATAGTAGCGCAGCGCGCGGGCGTCGGCCTTGACGGCGTCCCAATTGTCGTTGGTGATGATCAGCGCCGCGGCGTCCGAGCACCTGCTAAACGCGACGTAGCCCTGGCCGGGCGCGAAAATGTCGTTGAGGCTGACGCGACAGTGGTGCAGCGTCGTGCCCTGCGACTTGTGGATGCTGAGCGCCCAGGCGAGGCGCAGCGGCAGCTGCACGCGCACGGCGAGGTACTCTACGACCTCCTCGTTCTTGGCGTTGCGCCGCTTCTCCTTTTTGAGGTCGAACGTCAGCGGCATCAGCGCCGCCGTCACGCCACAGTCAAAGTGCACGACGGGCAGCTCGGCGACGCGGAACTTGGGCTTGTCAAAACGCACGCTGTCGGCGCCCAGGTGCCACTTGAGCTCGTCGTCGAGGCTGACGTGCGGGTCCTGGTACGACGAGCCCAGCACCTCGGGCGCGTAGCGCGGCGCCTTGAAGGCGACCACCGTGCCGCACATGCCGTTGACGAGCTTGCGGCGCGCATCAATGTTGCGCAGCAGCATCACGCGGCTGCCCACGCGCAGGTCGAGCTCGTCGGGCGCCTGGCAGTTGGCCGTCAGCGCCTCGTCCTCGCCAAAACTGCGCGCATAGTAGAGCCGCCGCGTCTTGATGTCGAGCTGCACGGTGCGCTCGTGGTTGACGCGGTCCACGACGGCGTTGCGTGCATGCAGCGACACCGCCAGGCGCTGGTAGTCGGTCAGGTTGCGCTCGGCGACGATGCAGCCACGGAAGAAGCGCCGCATAAACTGACACTTGCTGCGGCCGTAGCGCATCTGGTGGAGGGCCCAGCAGAACGCCGCCTGGTTCTGCCGCAGCGACTGCTCGAGCTCGTAGCAGTTGCCCAGCGCGGGGCTGAACATGCGCTTCCACAGGTCGGTTTCGAACACAAACTGGACGTCGGCCTTGGCGTCGACGATGGGCGGCAGCTGCAGGTAGTCGCCGAACACGAGCATCTGCAGGCCGCCGAAGGGCTCGCGGTCGTAGCTGGCCTGCGTCAGCGGGTTGATCATGTGGCGCCGCGCGACGCGGCAGCACTTGTCCGTGTACGTCCACAGGTCGGGCGAGCACATGCTGATCTCGTCGAGGACGCACGTCGTGGCCCTGGCCAGCGCCACGCGCTTGTTCATGTTGATCATCGGCGGGCCGCGCAGGTTCATGTCGGGGTTGGCGCCGATCAGGCTGTGCAGCGTCACGCCGCCGTTCATCTGCACGGCGGCCGCGCCGGTCGGCGCCGCCTGCACGACGATGCGGCCCTCGAAGCGCAGCCACGCACAAATGTGCATCTGCACGTACGACTTGCCCGTGCCGGCGCCGCCCGTCACGAACAGGTTGTCGCCGCGCAGCGCCGCCGCGACGATGCGCGACTGCTGCTCGGTCAGCATGCTGGGGTGGTACATGCCCCAGCCGCGGCGCTCCAGCATCGTGTCGCGGCACATCCACCACAGCGCCGCCGAGCACTGGCTCAGCTGCCGCAGGTACGTCGTCAGCAGCAGGTCGAGCACGGCCGACAGCGCGCCGCTGTCCAACATTAACCTGAGGATATGCACGCCGTCGGGCTGCGCCGTGCTGCCAAGCGTATCTGCGAGGCTGTCCGTGGCTTTTTTGCAGATCGCGGCGTGGCATGCC
>Ga0181532_10004403_pt1 | contig 12303 bp, 11 predicted proteins | sample PEATcosm2014_Bin_33_FD_119768 | JGI IMG/M metagenome (GOLD analysis project Ga0181532, IMG submission 119768) | Peatland microbial communities from MTU Mesocosm Facility, Houghton, MI, USA - PEATcosm2014_Bin11_30_metaG | ecosystem: Environmental > Terrestrial > Soil > Wetlands > Peat | place...
CGACCTCGGCACCGATGTGGAAAAGATCAAGGCCGCCAAAATCGGCAACGTGACCGTGGAAACGGCGATTGCGGACGCCATCGCCACCATCGGTGAAAACATGACGCTGCGCCGTGCAGCCTCGCTGCAAGTCGGCAAGGGCGTGGTGTCGAGCTACGTGCATAATGCGGTGGTCGAAGGCGCCGGCAAGATGGGCGTGATCGTGGCGCTGGAATCGGCCGGCAAGACCGATGAACTGGCCGCGCTCGGCAAGCAGATCGCGATGCATGTCGCGGCCACCAACCCGCAGGCGCTGGATCCGGCCGGGCTGGATCCAGCCGCCGTCAAGCGCGAGAAGGACGTGCTTGCCGACAAATACCGTCAGCAGGGCAAGCCCGAGAACGTGATCGAAAAGATCGTCGAGTCCGGCCTGAAGACCTACTACAAGGAAGTTTGCCTGCTCGAGCAGGCCTCGATCCATGCCGAGCACGGTGGCAAGTCGGTCGCGCAGGCCCTGAAAGAAGCTGAGGGTAAGGTTGGCGCACCGATCAAGGTGACCGGATTTTTGCGCTATGCTCTGGGTGAGGGAATCGAGCGGCAGGAAACCGATTTCGCAGCCGAAGTCGCGGCGGTTAGCGGTCAGAAATAACCGCCCGAACAGTGCTTGCGGCCTGTTTGCGCCGCAAGCTGCAAGGACGGGCTAGGGAAAGCGATGCGCAATGGCTGAGCCGGTCTATCGTCGCGTGGTGATCAAGCTTTCCGGCGAATATTTTGCCGGCCCGCACGCATCCGGCATGGACCAGCCAACCATCGACCGGGTCGCCGGCGACCTGATCGCGGCCAGGCAATTGGGCGTCGAAATCGCCGTCGTCGTCGGCGGCGGCAATCTGGTTCGCGGCGTGGAAGTATCCTCGCGCGGCGTCTCCCGCCCGACCGGCGACACCATGGGCATGCTCGCTACCGTGATGAATTGCCTTGCGCTCGAGGCGGCCATCGAGCGCCGCGGGGCGCCCGCGCGCACGCTGTCGGCGTTCGTCATGCCTCAAATCTCGGAACTGTTCACCCGAAGTGCGACGCACAAATATCTCGCCGAGGGCCGAATCGTGCTGCTCGGCGGCGGAACCGGCAATCCGTTCTTCACCACCGATACCACGGCGGTGTTGCGGGCAGCCGAAATCGGCGCGCAGGCGGTGCTGAAGGCCACCAACGTCGACGGCATCTACAGCGCTGATCCCAAAAAGGATCCGTCCGCCAAGCGATTTGACCGCCTGAGCCATTCCGAGGCGATCGCAGGCAGCTACAAGGTCATGGATGCCACCGCATTCGCGCTTGCCCGCGAGACATCGCTGCCTATCATCGTGTTTTCGATCGCCGAGCCGGGCTCGATCGGCGCAATTCTGCGCGGCACCGGGCACGGCACCGTCGTCGCGGGCTGACGGGCCGGTGACGCACCGAGCGTGCGGAGGGCTGGCGGCCTCGACGAGCGGTTTTCAAGAGGAGAGAGCGTTATGCCCACGGGTAGTTTCGACATCAACGAATTGAAGCGCCGCATGCAGGGCGCCACGCAGTCCCTCAAGCACGAACTGGGCGGTTTGCGGACCGGCCGCGCCGCTGCTTCGATGCTGGAGCCGGTTCAGGTCGATGCCTATGGTACGCATATGCCGCTCAATCAGCTTGCGACCATCAGCGTGCCCGAGCCGCGGCTTATCTCGGTGCAGGTGTGGGACAAGTCGATGGTCAAGGCCGTGGAGAAGGCGATCGTCGATTCCAACCTCGGCTTGAGCCCTGCCACCGAAGGGCAGGTGCTCCGCTTGAGAATCCCCGAGCTCAATGAGGATCGCCGCAAGGAATTGGTCAAAGTCGCGCACAAATACGCCGAAGCCGCCCGCGTCGCGGTCAGGCATGTCCGGCGCGATGGCCTCGATACGATCAAGAAGCTTGAAAAGAATCACGAGATTTCCGAGGACGATCAGGAGCGCCTGGCCAATGATGTGCAGAAGGCGACCGACGGGTCGATTTCGGAGATCGATCAGTTGCTTGCGGCCAAGGAAAAGGAAATCCTCACCGTTTAGGCCATGTTTTTGTTTGAGCATGATCTGTTCGGAAAACCGTTTCGCGCTGTGAGCTGGCGCGGCCCTCCGGGTCATGCTCTGAAGGATTGATCGATGTCGAACGTCGCTGCCCCTGCAACGGAAGGACCGGATCGAGCGGACAATCCGTTGCATGTGGCGATTATCATGGACGGGAACGGACGCTGGGCGGCGGCCCGCGGTTTGCCGCGCGCGGAAGGTCATCGGCGCGGGGTCGAGGCGTTGCGCAAGGTGGTTCGCGCCGCAAGCGAACTCGGCATTCTTTACCTGACGATTTTCTCCTTCAGCGCGGAAAACTGGTCGCGTCCGGCGACCGAAATCGGCGATCTGTTCGGCCTGCTGCGGCGTTTCATCCGCAACGACCTGGCGACGCTGCATCGCGACGGTGTCCGGGTTCGCGTGATCGGCGAACGCGAGGGATTGGAGCCGGATATCTGTGCGCTTCTGAAAGAGGCCGAAGACCTGACGCGGGATAACAATCGCCTCAACCTCGTGGTCGCTTTCAACTACGGATCCCGGCAGGAAATCGCGCATGCGGCGCAGCGGCTTGCGCGCGAGGTCGCCGATGGAAAACGTGATCCTTCGTCGATCGACGCCGACACGCTCGGTCAATACCTCGACACACCCGATATTCCCGATCCTGATCTGATCATTCGCACCAGCGGCGAGCAGCGGCTGTCGAATTTCCTGATGTGGCAGGCGGCCTACAGCGAACTCGTATTTGTGCCGGTCCACTGGCCGGATTTCGACAAGGCCGCGCTGGAAGGCGCCATTGCGGAGTACGCCAGACGGGAACGCCGTTTCGGCGGTCTGGCCGCGAAAACCGGATCGTGACAGAAGGCGAAGCCGCGCCTGTGGCCACCGCCGGGCAGGGCTCGCGCAATCTTTTGGTGCGCGTCGCCGCCGCGCTGGTGCTGGCCCCGCTTGCGGTCGCCGCCGCCTATGCCGGCGGATGGCTTTGGGGGGCCCTCGTCATGTTCGCCGCGGTCGGTCTGTATGTCGAATGGCTGACGATCGTGGACGCCCGCACGCCGCGCGTGATGGCCGTCGGCATCGTGACGCTGCTCGGCGCCGCCGTGTCGCTTGAAATCGGGAAGATCGGAGCGACTTGTGTCGTGGTCGCGATCGGCATCACGGGTGCTGCGTTGCTGTCACCTCATCGCCGCGGCTGGGCTGCGCTTGGCGGTTGCTATGTGTTGGTGGCGCTCATTGCCTCGATCGCGGTGCGGTTCGATCCGGTATGGGGATTCACCGCGCTGATGTTCGTCCTGCTGATCGTCTGGGTGACCGACATCGGCGGCTATTTCGCAGGCCGGGGCATCGGCGGTCCAAAACTCTGGCCCCGGGTCAGTCCCAAGAAGACCTGGGCAGGCGCTATCGGCGGTTTTGCGGCGAGTGTCGCGGTCGCCGCCGGATTCGCCGCTTTCGGTCTCGGCAAAACCGGCTCCATTCTGCTGCTGGGAGCCCTTCTCTCGATTGCTTCCCAGTTCGGCGATCTGTTCGAATCGGCCGTCAAACGCCGGTTCGGCGTCAAGGATTCCAGCCACATCATTCCCGGGCATGGCGGGTTGCTCGATCGTCTCGACGGTTTCGTCGCCGCCATCATGCTGGCGGCAATTTTCGGATTTTTGCGGGGCGGCGTGGATGGCGTCGGCCGCGGTCTTATGGTTTGGTGAGGTCATGAGCGCAGTTCCCTTGCGTAACAACAAAGCCGCGGCACCTGCCATCCGCTCCGTGACCGTGCTGGGCGCCACCGGCTCGATCGGTGACAGCACGATGGATTTGCTGCGGGCTTCGCGCGACCGCTACCGGGTCGAAGCATTGACGGCCAATACCAATGTGCAGGGGCTGGCCAAGCTGGCGAAGGAGTTCGGTGCGCGCTTTGCGGCCGTGGCAGATCCCGACCGCCTCACCGAACTGAAGGATGCGCTGGCCGGCACGCGTACTGAATGCGGCGCGGGCGAAAGCGCGGTCATCGAGGCGGCGGCCCGTCCTGCGGATTGGGTGATGGCGGCGGTCAGCGGTGCTGCCGGGTTGAAACCCGCGCTTGCGGCGGTTGATCGCGGCGCCACCGTCGCGCTTGCCAACAAGGAGAGCCTTGTCTGCGCGGGCGACTTGTTCATGCAGCGCGCCGCAAAGGCCGGGGCATGCATCCTGCCGGCCGACTCCGAACATAACGCGCTGTTCCAGGCGCTGGGCTCGGGAAACCGGGAAGAACTGGTCCGCGTCATCATCACCGCATCGGGCGGACCGTTCCGGACCTGGGCCAGCGCCGATATCGAGCAGGCGACGCTGGCGCAGGCCCTGAAACACCCGAACTGGAGCATGGGACAAAAGATCACCATCGACTCCGCATCAATGATGAACAAGGGACTCGAGGTGATCGAGGCGGCGTGCCTGTTTGCGCTGGCGCCGGAGGAGATCGACGTTTTGGTGCACCCGCAATCGATCATCCACGGGATGGTCGAGTTTTCGGATCGATCTGTGGTGGCGCAACTGGGCGCGCCAGACATGCGCACGCCGATCGCGCATTGCCTTGGATGGCCCGATCGTATCGTCGGGCCGGCGGCGAAGCTCGATCTCGCCAAGATCGGGCAGCTGACCTTCGAGGCGCCGGATTTTGATCGCTTCCCGGCGCTGCGGCTCGCTTACGATGCGCTGCGGACCGGCCGCGGCGCGACCACGGTCTATAACGCGGCCAACGAAGTGGCGGTGGCTGCCTTTATTGCCGGGAAGATCAGATTTGGCGCCATTGCGCGGCTTGTCGAAGCGACGATGGAGGCCTGGATACGTTCCGGCAATCTGGCGCCATTGACCTCGGCGGACGATGCCATCGCCGTTGACCATAATGCGCGAAATAAAGCGGTCACCCTATTGCCTCAAATTGCCTTAAAGGCATCTTAGAGGGTTGGGGGCAGGGCCATTGGCTCTGGTTAAGGGGAATCGGATGTCCGAGTTTTTTCTACATAGTTTCAATGTGTTAAGCCACGGCTTGGTCGGTTACATCGTTCCCTTCTTGTTCGTGCTCACCATCGTCGTCTTCTTCCACGAGCTTGGTCATTTCCTGATTGCCCGCTGGGCGGGCGTCAAGGTGTTAACTTTTTCGCTGGGCTTCGGGCCGGAACTTGCCGGTTTCAATGACCGGCACGGGACGCGATGGAAGATTTCGGCTGTCCCGCTCGGCGGCTATGTCAAGTTCTTCGGTGACGAGAGCGAGGCTTCGACGCCGTCATCCGAAACCCTCCACAACATGACCGAGGAAGAACGCGCGGGCAGTTTCCATCACAAGAAAGTTGGGCCGCGCGCAGCGATCGTGGCGGCCGGTCCGATTGCCAATTTCCTTCTGGCTATCGTGATCTTTACCTGCCTCTTCACATTTTTCGGCAAGCCGAGCACGACGGCGCGAGTCGACAAGGTCGAGGCTGGCAGCGCGGCGGCGGCGGCCGGTTTTGAGGTCGGCGACATCGTCACGGCCATCGACGGTCAAGCAATCGGAAGTTTCTCCGACATGCAGCGAATCGTCAGCGTTCGGGCCGGTGAGCAACTTGCATTCACGATCAAACGCGGCGACGCCATTCTGCAGTTGCACGGCACGCCGGAACGCAAGGAAGTGAAAGACGCGTTCGGCAATGCCCATCGGCTTGGCGTGCTGGGCATTACCCGCCAGACCGTGGCAGGCGACGTGACCACCGAGCGGGTGGATCCCGCGACCGCGCTCTGGCTCGGCGTCAAGGAGACCTGGTTCGTGGTTGACCGGACGCTGGCGTATATCGGCGGTGTCTTTACCGGGCGCGAAGCGGCCGACCAGGTCGGAGGTCCGCTCCGAATCGCCCAGATTTCAGGTCAAGTCGCCACCATCGGTCTTGCCGCGCTGGTGCAGCTGGCCGCGGTTCTCTCGATTTCGATAGGATTGCTAAACCTGTTTCCGGTACCGCTGCTCGATGGCGGTCATCTTTTGTTCTATGCGGTCGAAGCCGTGCGTGGACGCCCCTTGTCGGAAAGGGCGCAGGAGATGGGGTTCCGGATCGGATTGGGGTTGGTGCTGATGCTGATGGTGTTTGCCACCTACAATGACATCCTGCACCTGGCCGCATCGTGAGGCGGCTTTTTTGTGACGTGGCCGATGGGCAACGTCTTGGAATGAAAATGAAATCGGGCAGCGACATAAGGTTTGCCGGCTTGGCAAAATTGGCTACAAGCTGGTCAACCGTGGGGATTCTGCGGGTTCGCAGGGGTGCGGGCCGGCATTGGAATGATAAGGGCGCTTTGCGCATGAATGTTGGAATGCGGGTACGGGGAGGCCTGTTGGCCGCCCTGGTTATGTTCGCGATGCCAGTTGCCGCCATGCTGGCGGCCGGGCTCGTGTCCTCGTCGGCTTTCGCCCAGACCCTCGATTCGATTCAGGTCGAGGGCAACCGGCGGGTCGAAGTCGCGACCATCCGCTCCTACTTCAAGGCGGGTCCCGGGGGGCGCCTGGACCAGGGTCATATCGATGACGGTCTCAAGGCACTGATCGAGACCGGCCTGTTCCAGGATGTGAGGATCAATCAGGCGGGCGGCCGTCTGGTAGTGACGGTGGTCGAAAACCCGGTGATCGGCCGCGTTGCCTTCGAGGGCAACAAGAAGGTCAAGGACGAACAGCTGACCTCGGAAATTCAATCCAAGCCGCGCGGCACGCTGTCACGTCCCATGGTTCAGTCCGACGCCCAACGCATCGCCGAAATCTATCGCCACGCAGGCCGTTATGACGTGACCGTGGTTCCGGAAATCATCGAGCAGCCGAACAATCGCGTCGACCTGGTTTTCACGATTACCGAGGGCGCGAAAACCGGTATCAATACGATCGAATTCGTCGGCAACACCACCTATTCGTCGTATCGCCTGAAGGACGTCATCAAGACGCGCGAATCGAATCTGCTGAGCTTCCTGGGCGGCAGCGACGTCTATGATGCGGACCGAATCGAGGCTGATCGCGACCTGATTCGCCGCTATTATTTGAAACACGGTTTTGCTGATGTGCAGGTGGTGGCCGCGCTGACGGAATACGATCCACAGCGCAAGGGCTTCCTGGTGACCTTCAAGATCGAGGAGGGCCAGCAGTACCGGGTCGCCTCGGTCAATTTCCAGTCCAGCATCGGCGCGCTCGACGGCAACGCGCTCAGCCGTTTCTCGCGCGTCTCCGTCGGGTCGCTCTACAACGCCGAGGCGCTGGAGAAGTCCGTCGAGGAAATGCAGATCGAAGCCTCGCGGCGGGGGTTCGCCTTTGCGGTCGTGCGCCCGCGCGGTGATCGCAATTTCGAGGCGCATACCGTCTCGATCGTCTACGCCGTCGATGAGGGGCCGCGGACCTACATCGAGCGCATCAACGTGCGCGGCAATACCCGTACGCGAGACTACGTGATCCGCCGCGAATTCGATCTTGCCGAGGGTGATGCGTACAACCGTGCGCTGGTGGACCGCGCCGAACGCCGCCTGAAGAATCTCGATTTCTTCAAGAGCGTGAAGATCACCACCGAACCGGGATCAGCGAGCGATCGTATCGTTCTCAATGTCGAACTCGAGGAGAAATCCACCGGCGACTTCTCGGTATCCGGCGGCTATTCGACCACGGACGGCCCGCTTGCCGAGGTCAGCATTTCCGAGCGTAATTTGCTTGGCCGCGGCCTCTACGGCAAGGCGTCGGTGACCTATGGTGAGTACGCCCGCGGCATCTCGCTGTCGTTTGTCGAGCCCTATTTGCTCGACTACCGAGTAGCGCTCGGCCTTGACACGTATTATCGCGAGCAGCTTCCCAACAGTTTCATTTCGTATGGCACCAAGACCATCGGCTTCAGTCCGCGAATCGGACTGACGCTGCGTGAAGATCTCAGCTTGCAGCTGCGCTATTCGATCTATGAGCAGGAAATCTCGCTGCCGAGTTATCTGGCCAACTGTAACAACAACCCCTCTAACGGCTTGCTGGCCTTTAATCCGTCCCCGGCTTGGGTGGCGGCAAATGGTGCGGCAGCTGCGACGGCAGCCGGCGCGGTCGACCTCACCGGCATGGGTCTTTGGTGCTACGCCGATGGCGAAGCATCGCTGCCCGTCCGCAAGGAGCTGGCCGGCGGCAGAACGTTGACATCGGCGGTTGGCTATTCACTGGATTACAACACGCTGGATAACAACAAGAACCCGACCGATGGTCTGCTTGTTGATTTCAGGCAGGACTTCGCCGGCGTTGGCGGCGACGTGACCTATCTGAAATCCGCGATGGACGCGAAATACTACGCGCCGCTGGTTGCCGATATCGTCGGGCTGATCCACCTGCAGGGTGGCATTCTCACCCCGGTCGGCAGCAACGGTATCCGTATGCTCGATCAGTTCCAAATGGGACCGAACCTCGTCCGCGGCTTTGCTCCGAACGGCATCGGCCCTCGTGACATCAATCCTTACGGTACGCAGGATGCGCTCGGCGGCACCAAATATTGGGGCTCGTCTCTGGAAATGCAGATGCCGTTCTGGTTCCTGCCGAAGGAAATTGGTTTGAAGGGCGCCGTCTATGCCGACGCGGGCGGCCTGTATGATTACCAGGGGCCGACGTCCTGGGCTGCGACGGGCGAAGTCAATGTGCCCGGCTGTATCCCGCCAACGAACAATCCGAAACTGGCTCCTTCGCCCGGCACCTGTCTGGGATTGCAGTATGACCCCCAAAATCTGGTCCGCACCTCGGTCGGTGTCGGCTTGATCTGGCAGTCGCCGTTCGGCCCCCTGCGCTTCGATTATGCGATCCCGATCACGAAGGGTCCTCATGACGTCGTGCAGCAATTCAAGTTTGGCGGCGGGACCTCGTTCTAAAGCGTTTTCGAGCGAAGCGGGTACCGGTTCGCGTGAAGAAAACGGATCAAGACACGGAGAGAGCCTGGTCCTGATTCTTCAGAACCATGCCCTGAATTAGATCACCGGCCGGACCGCGACGGGTGGAATGGCGCAGCCGACTTTTTTTGAACAACCTCCTTCGTCGACGCTGGCAGAGATCGCCGCGCTGACGAAGGCGCATCTGGCCGATGCGTCACGCGGCGGCCGGCAGATCAGGGGGCTGGCCTCGCTCGACGAAGCCGGCCCGATGCACCTGACGTTTTTCGACAACCTGAAATATGCCGATCAGCTGGCTTCGACCAAGGCCGGCGCGTGTCTGGTCAGTCAGCGCTTCGAGGCCAGGGTCCCGCCTGATGTCGCCGTCTTGCGTGTGGATCAACCGTTCCGCGAGTTCGTCAAGGTCGCGCGCAAGTTCCATGGCGAGGCGCTGCGTCCGCAATCCTGGGTCGGCAATGCCGGTATCGCGCGCTCCGCGGTCATCGACCCGACGGCGCATCTGGAAGACGGCGTGATTGTCGATCCACTCGCCGTCATCGGCCCGCACGTGGCCATCGGTGCCGGGACGATCATCGGCGCGGGTGCGCTGATCGCGGCCAATGTCCGGATCGGGAGGGACTGCAACGTCGGGGCTCGATCCGCCATTCAATGCGCCCTGATCGGCAACAATGTTCTCATCCATCCCGGCTGCAGCATCGGCCAGGATGGCTATGGGTTCGTTTTCTTTGGCCCGGAGGGCCATTTGAAGGTCCCGCAAACCGGCCGCGTCCTGATCCAGAACGACGTGGAAATCGGGGCCGGAACGACCATCGACCGCGGCAGTCTGCGTGACACCGTGATTGGCGAGGGTACGAAAATCGACAACCAGGTCCAGATCGGCCACAATGTGACGATTGGAAGACACTGTCTGCTGGCGGCCCAGATCGGTTTGGCCGGCAGTTTGACGATTGGCGACAATGTGGCGCTGGGTGCCAAGGTGGGGATCAACAATCATCTTCACATCGGCGATGGAGCCCAGGTTACGGCGATGAGCGCCGTCAAGGATGACATTCCGGCCGGCGGCCGCTGGGGTGGCCACTTCGCCAAGCCGACGAAGCAGTGGTTCCGGGAGATCGTTGCGGTGGAGCGCCTGGTGCGCGATAGCGCAGCCGATCCGAACGGTGAGGGGCGGAAGTAATGGAGGAGGCATCGGTCAGGTTTGAGCTCGTCGATATCAACGAGATCCTCAAGACGCTTCCGCATCGCTATCCGATGCTGCTGATTGACCGGGTGATCAAGATCCGGAGCGATTACAGCGGCATTGGCATCAAGAACGTCACCTTCAACGAGCCGCCGTTTCTCGGACATTTTCCCGACCGTCCGGTTTACCCGGGCGTGATGATGATCGAAGCCATGGCGCAGACCGCCGGGGTCATCGGAATCAAATCGGTCGAGGGCACCCAGAAGCCGCGCGCGGTTTACTTTCTGACCATCGACAAGTGCAAGTTCCGCAAGCCCGTGATGCCCGGCGATACCATCGAATACCACATGCGCAGCATCGGTCGGCGCAAGGCGATGTGGTGGTTTCACGGCGACGCCAGGGTCAACGGGGTGACCGTCGCCGAAGCCGACGTTGGTGCGATGCTGACTGACTGACAAAGCCTGACGGTTGCGCGCGATCGCCCCGATAGTGCCAGCAGCGGCGCGGCGATCGGCTGCAATCGACACGACGGAAATTCTATGTTCTAATTTCCGCACCGGGCTTGGAAGCATCACATGCGTACCGCGATGACAGTGGCCGTTTTGGCAGCGCTCATGGTTGCCGTGAATGTCCGCGCGGAAGCTGGCAAGAACTGCATATCCACGGCGACAGAGGCGCTGCCGCGCATCACCGGGCTCGTTGTCAAGAAGTCGCGGACCCGTCCGGTACCGGCAGCGATTTTGGCGTCCTGGAAGGGCCAGTCGCGGCCGGTTATCATCGACGTGGATACCGAGGCCGCGGGCGAGGCGCAGACGTATTCCTATATGTGCGTGGTCACGCAGGGGTCTGCGTTCGTGCAGCGCACGATGAACTAGAGCATTTTCGAGCGAAGCATGCCCTCGGACTTGATCCGGGGGCGGGTGCCGGTTCGCGTAAAGAAGACGCGTCAAGACAAAAGACCAGCCGACCGGCCTGCAGCCGGCCGGGGAGCTCGGCAGCCGGGGGATATCCTTCAGTCTTCGCCTTTGAGCGGCTCGCCCACCGTCTTGCGAATTTCGCCGATGGCGATGAACGTGAGCACGGCAAGGATGGTAAGTCCTATCATCATCGCGCTACCCCATAAAATCTCTTGGGCATGATTGTAGGGACGCTGCCGACGATTTTCGCGCTCAATTGATGCTCAAGCGTCTCGAAGTTTGAGCATGGCCAGGCCCAAGCAATGGGCATCGGCAGCGCCTTCTCGAACCCGACCGGCCCGCTTGGCCGTGACAAGACCCGAATCAATTTACCACACCAGGCCCGCCCCGATGCGCCGGGTCGGGCACCGGTTTGGGACCGCCACACGTGGATGGAAGGTCATCAGACGTCACTGGACAGTACCGGCAGCCCGCGCTAACCACTGAAAAATCAAACGATTTACCCCTGACCCCAGCAGCGATACGAGACCCTTCGATGAGTACGATCGATCCCACCGCGCGGATTGAGGATGGCGCTGTGATTGGCGAGGGCACGTCGATTGGTCCCTATTGCATCATCGGCCGCCATGCCGTGATCGGCGCAAACTGCAAGATGATCGGGCATGTCCATGTCACGGCGCAAACCACCATCGGCGCTGGCTGTACGATCTACCCCTTCGTCTCGTTGGGGACGCCGCCGCAATCCCTGAGTTACCGCGGCGAACTTACCAGGCTTGAGATCGGCGAGGGCTGCACCATCAGGGAATCGGTCACCATGAACGCCGGGACCGTGGCCGGTGGCGGCATCACCCGCGTCGGCGACCGCGGCTATTTCATGAACTGCAGCCACGTCGGCCACGATTGCCAGGTCGGCAACGATGTGATCTTCGCGACCTCGGCCACGCTTGGCGGTCACTGCGAGATCGGCGATTTTGTTTTCATAGGCGGGTTGTCCGCGGTGCATCAGTTCACGCGGATCGGGCCGCAGGTGATGGTTGGCGGCGTCTGCGGGGTTCGCGGCGACGTGATTCCGTTCGGCCTCGTCAACGGTCAGTACGCCCGTCTCGAAGGCCTCAATATCGTTGGCATGAAGCGCCGCAAATTCACGCGCGAGCGGCTTGCCACACTGCGGTCGTTCTATCAAAAGCTGTTTCGCGGCCCCGGCAGGTTTGCCGAGAGGCTGAGCGAGGTGCAGGCTCTGGCCTGCACGGATCCGGCGATCGCGGAAATCCTGACCTACATCGGC
>Ga0181532_10004411_pt1 | contig 12286 bp, 12 predicted proteins | sample PEATcosm2014_Bin_33_FD_119768 | JGI IMG/M metagenome (GOLD analysis project Ga0181532, IMG submission 119768) | Peatland microbial communities from MTU Mesocosm Facility, Houghton, MI, USA - PEATcosm2014_Bin11_30_metaG | ecosystem: Environmental > Terrestrial > Soil > Wetlands > Peat | place...
GGATGATGGCACGGACACAACCAGCTTTTTCAATACCGAGTACTTCGTCGATTTGAAGCCGAAAGAACAGTGGCGGCCCGTCTTCCACGAAAACAAAGACGAGCTGATCGCCGCCATGAATCGCGAACTCGATAAAATCCCGGGCGTGGTTTGGGGCTTTTCTCAGCCCATCGAAGACAACATGGAAGAGGCCGTAAGCGGAGTGAAAGGCGCGCTGGCCACAAAGATTTACGGCGACGATTTGAAAGTTCTGGAAGCGAAAAGCGATGAGATCGTCAATATCATGCGCCGAATCAAGGGCATTGAGGATCTTGGCGTCTTTCGTGTCCTCGGCCAGCCCAACCTCAACGTAACCGTGGATCGCGAGGCGGCCGCTCGTTACCAGATCAATGTGGCGGATGTACAGGATGCGATTCAAACAGCAGTGGGAGGCAACGCGCTCACTCAAGTCCTTCAAGGCGAAGCGCGATATGACCTTACGCTGCGCTACCTGCCAAAATATCGCGATACCCAGGAAGCGATCGAGAATATTCGCCTGCTATCGCCTTCTGGCGAACGGGTATCGCTCGCGCAGCTCTCCAAGATCAGCATGACCGACGGTGCCTCTGAAATCTATCGCGAGGGCAATCGACGCTATGTGGCCATCAAATACAGCGTCCGCGGCCGGGACCTGGGCAGCACCGTGGAAGAGGCAATCAAGAATGTAAATGAACAAGTCAAATTGCCAATCGGATACACCCTCGATTGGGAAGGCGAATACGAGAGCCAGAAACGAGCCAACGCGCGCTTGCTTATCGTGCTCCCGATCACCATCCTCATCATCTTCGTCATCCTTTACACGATGTTCAAATCCTTCAAATGGGCGCTGTTGATCATGGCGAACATTGCCATCGCACCCATCGGCGGTCTGCTTGCTCTTTGGCTTACCGGCACCAATTTCAGTGTTTCCTCGGGTGTGGGTTTCCTGGCCTTGTTCGGCGTGTCGGTGCAAACCGGAGTCATCATGCTGGAATACATCAATCAACTTCGAGCCCGGCGCTATTCCATCGAGGACGCTGCGGTGGAGGGTGCCGTCCTGAGACTGCGACCCATCATGATGACCATGCTGGTGGCAACGCTCGGCCTCCTACCAGCCGCTCTCTCGCACGCCATTGGCTCCGACTCTCAGCGTCCGTTCGCTATCGTGATCGTAGGGGGTCTGATTGCAGCCCTCATCATGAGCATTTTCCTGCTGCCGACCCTGTACGTGTGGATCGCGGGCGAAACTGACGTCCTGCCCGCAGCCGAAGAAGGTTTCGAAGTGGGCGAGCATGTGGATTAGGCATTTGGATTAGGCATGGGGATTAGAAACGATCGGGTCATCTGACCATTGGTCATCGGGCCCTCTCAGTTTCGCTTTTGTTGAGTGACTCGATCAACCGAGGACCTGATCATTTGACCCGATCATTCGATCACTTTCGTCACCTTCATAGCTGGTATACGGTTCCAAGCGCGGGCCGCAGCGACATATACTCCAGCTCAAGCTTCTACCTTTGAAGGGACGACTTCCGAATAATGATTTCGATTCTGTTGAGGGCCCTGTGGGTCGTCGTCCTGGTGTCGGTTGCCGGCACACGCTCCCTTTCAGCCCAAAGCAGCGCAGAAACGAATCCGCAGCGGACTCAAGACGCGAAACTAGATCCGCCAGTGCTGCGTACCGTAGAAGCATCGACGAACCCGGCCCCGGAACAGCTGCCCGTGCCAGACCTTCCAGAGCCCCCTAAGCGTATGTTCGGGATGATCCCCGACTTTCAGAACACCAACGATGTCCCCGCCAACCGCGATCCGCTAACCATTCCCGAAAAGTACATCCTTTCACTGCATCAAGCTTTCGACATCAGCGCACACATCGGAAACGCGTTTCAGGCAGCGTTGCAACAAGCCGCGAACGGCCAGCCGCATTACGGCGAGGGCTGGAACGCCTACGGAAAACGCTTTGCGGCGGCCGAGGGCGATCAGATCTCGGGAAGCCTTCTGATCTATGGCGTGCTGCCTTCGCTCCTGCACGAGGACCCTCGCTACTTCCGCCGAGGCAGAGGATCGACGCTCGCCCGTGTCTGGTATGCCGTCAATCGAACGTTTGTCACGCGCAGGGACGACGGCACCTCAGGATTCAACAACTCGGAGATATTCGGTCAATTGATATCCTGCGGCATCTCGACCAGCTATTATCCGCAGCAGGACCGCAGCGTCAGCCGAGTGTTCTCAAATTGGGGTGTTAACCTGGGTGGCAACAGCGCCTACAACGTTCTCTCCGAATACTATTCCGACATGAAGCGCGTGCTCTTTCAACGTTATCGGAGACCCGTCGTTCTGAATAGCAGTGACGGCCTGCACTCGAGTCGAACCGCACGCTGACGGCCAAAAGCCAACAGTCCATTTCTTGCTTTTTGAGCGTGCTTCCGCTAGCTTTTATCTTTCCTTAGATTTGACAAGAATGATTTGACGAGCCGGATCTGACGAACGGGCAGGCCGAAACTTGCATCCAGGAGTGGTGGGTATGGAGCGAAGCTACGTTGGGCTCGCATTGGGGGCGCTGGTGGCATTGGGAGCGGTGTTGTGCCTGCCGAGTTGCGGACACAACCAGAAGCTGGTGAGCTTGACCATTCAGCCCGCCACGTTCGCTTTTCTGGAGCCCTATCCGACGGGGACGGAACAGTACACCGCGGTGGGCACCTATATCCATCCTCCAGCGACGATGGACGTCACCAGTCAGGCGACCTGGAAGATTGATGACGGAGTGGTTACGTTGTCGGCTCCCGGCTTGTTCACTCCGGCACCTCCGCCCGCGGGCTCGCCACCAGGCACGCCACCACCTTGCGGTGGCGGGAATATCTCGGCAAGCGTTCCCGAGGGCACAGGAGGTTCGTCGAACGTTCTGATTGCCTACGCCACGGTTACCGTGGACGATCCCAGCCGCCTAATTTGCCCGGGCGGCGGCACGGTGGCAACGTTAAGCGTGGGAGTGATCGGACCTGGAACGGTGATGAGTCTCCCGGCCGGAATCAACTGTCCCGGGGCGCGCATTGCCTCGTACGACGTGAGTTCCTCTGTTCTGCTCACGGCAAGTGGCCCCCCTATGACCTGGCAAAATTGCCCGCAAGCGTCAGGCAACGAATGCTCGGTCACCATTCCCGCCGGGGGTGCTGCCGTCATTGCAACGTTCGAATGAGGGGAGCGCAAACTTTGCCGCTACTCGTCTGTCAGTAGTTTGCCGAGCGTGGGCTTGTGCCGCTCCGGCTTGCTTTTCTTGGCGCGGACGAGTTGGGACGGTTTGGGACTGCCGACGCGTTCGCGGGCCATTTCGCGAACCACCTTGGCGGCAGAGAAGATTTTTTTCTTGCGCTTGCGCGGCATGGTCGTAATCCTCGCATCTTCGCACATTCGCTGCACAAAAATGCAATAATCTGAGGTGGCGTGGAGTCCCCACTCATTCGCAAAAGGCGCGAATGAGTATGGCACCCCGCGTTAGAGATCCGAGGGCCTGATATTTATGGATGAGCGTGAATTTTTTGACGAACGGTCCGATAAGAAGCCGGCAAGTTTAAGTTGTCCGCATTGCCATCAGTCGGCGGAGTATGAGATCCAGTGGCTGGTGCGTATGAAGAAAAAGAGTCTGCCGCCGCGGGCGGACGATCGCGACCGGGCAAAGTTCGCCAAAGCACAGTCCTATATGCTGCGGCGAGACGATATGATGATGTGCAAGAACATGCGTTGCCGAAAGCGATTTGAGATCACGGGCGTGCAGAGCGTCGCGTTTCTGCAGGATGGCCTGCCGACCGGCGGTCGTTGATCTCCGCTGGTCGCTCCAGGGTGACAACCAAGTAGGATTCTCTAAGGTCCATCCTGTACCGCGAATTTCCCCCCGGGTGGCAGAATTTGCCGGTCGGGGACCTCCTCGAGCTTCCACCCATTGCTTGCAAGCTGCTGAGCTGGCTCAAGATGTGATCCGATAGAACCCATTTGGCAGGTAGGTTGCACCCTTCTTCTGGTGAGCCACATGCTCATCACAGGAGGTCTTGTGGATATGGCAATCAAGACGAGACGATACACCCGCGCTTCTCTGGTGCCGCTATTTACTCTGGCGCTATTTGCACTGGCAATGCTGTTCTCGGCCGGCACAGCGCTAAGCGGACAGACCATGCCAGCGGCTCAGACGCCGCCGAGCCCACCGACTGCGAACCCGCCGATCGTGGCGCGACCGGTCCCAGGTCCCCCGGAGTCGAATCCGCCCGACGATATCACCCGTCGAGATGTCGCCGAAATGGATCGGTTCCTCGATCAACATGCGGAAATCGATCAGCAGCTCCGCAAGGATCCTTCGCTGATTGACAACCAGAAATGGGTTGCGAATCATCCGGCGCTGCAGGAATATCTCCAGAACCACCCCCAAGTCGCCGATGCGTTCCGTGCGAACCCGAACCTCTTCATGCGCGACGAGAATCGCTTCGACCGGCAGACGGACATTTCTCGCAGAGACGTAGCCGAAATGGACCGGTTCTTGGACAGCCATCCGGAAGTTGCCGAGCAACTCCGCAAGGATCCTTCGCTGATCGACAACCGGCAGTGGGTCGCGAATCATCCGGCCTTGCAGGAGTATTTGCATAGCCATCCCCAGGTCGCCGAGGCATTCCGCGCTCACCCGGACGCCTTCATGCACGACGAGAATCGCTACGACCGGCAGACAGACATCAATCACAGAGACCTAGCCGAAATGGATCGGTTCATGGACAGCCACCCGGAAATTGCCGAGCAGCTCCGCAAGGATCCTAAGCTGATTGACAACCGGCAGTGGGTCGCGAATCATCCCGCCCTGCAGGAGTATCTGCACAGCCACCCCCAGCTCGCCGAGGCATTCCGCTCGGACCCGAACGCCTTCATGCGGGACGAAGATCGCTACGACCGCAACGAGGGCGATCGCGATCGTGACGATCGAATGAACGCGCGCGGTGGCGACGATCGTAACCGTGGGGAACTGACAGGCTTTGGTCAATTCCTCGGCGGTCACTCCGGTGTTGCGGCAGAGCTTGCCAAAGATCCTTCGTTGGCTAACAACAAGGAGTACCTGGCCAACCATCCGGAACTGGATGAATACCTGAAAGCTCATCCCACAGTGAGCCAACAACTGGCGGAGAACCCGCAAGCGGTTATGGGTTCGAGTTCGGTGCAGGAAGGCAGCGGCATCAGCATGGCCGCAAAGCCTGCTATGCCAAAGACGAAGTCTACCCCGAATCAGTAGAAAATCACGGGTAACCCGCGGAAATGGAGGCCGAACGACCGGCCTCCGCTTCTTATTTCGGCTTTACGGTTCGTCTGACGTGGACATTGTGGACATTGTGGTGTGAATTATCTTCAGGGAGGTCTTATGAAGCTCAAGAAATCGATTATCGCTGCGCTCTCACTGGTTCTGGCTGTTTCCTCCTTCGCGCTCGGCAAGGACAAGAAAAATCAGAAGAGGGGTATGTTGGAAAGCATGCAATCCGTTCCTTGTGGCGCCAAGCAAAGAGGGCTTACGGGCCTGGGGAGTGTGTTTGCATCCGTGGGGGTGGAGCACGTCGATGCACATGAGCAGTTGTGCGCCCAGTATTTGCTCCGCACCGACGAAATGGATTACCACATTCGTCCTGTCGACCTGAAGCATGCGGTGGTTCTTCCCGTCGGCCATGAAGCTCAATTCAAGATCAAGAAGGACCGTCTGTTTCTGATGGTAGAGGACGGAGACAAAAAGACGAGAGCCTACCAGGTGGTTTCAATGCAGCCTATAAACTCCGACAGCAAGACTGACAGCGCCGCCTACCATCCAGCGGAGAAGCCGGCAGAATTTCGGCCCTTAAATAACAATAACGAGGGAAGCAAGGTGACGGGTCAGGCGAGCAATGCTCCGCCGCCGCAGTGACGTCCCGGCTGTGACAATTTGATTTGAACCAGGTTGATTTGAAGCAGGCGAACCTCAGCTCTTGGCGGAGGAGCGGTTGGCGACGAGGGTAGCAGCGAGCCGGCGGACACTGTGGAGAAGCTGCCCTAGCGTTTCCGAGGCTGGGGTGGAAAGCGGTTTTGGCGGAGCGTCGCTGAAGCCCTCTTCTTCCATTTGTTTTGCGGCGGCGGCGAAGCGTCTGGAACTTGCATCGTCCATCGCGAGAAAACGGAAAGCTTGCGCGAGCGCCACACCATCGGCGCCGGTCTGAAGGAATTCGACATGAGCGCTGACTTTGCCGAAAACGGTACCCAAAGCCATTTCACCCATGGTCCCCCGGGAAATCGGACCTTTGGAGAGGACCGCCGAACCTCCCGTGAGAGAAAGGCGGTGAAGCACGCCTACGAAGCGGACACCGTCAACCGTAAATACAGCGCGCTCACTGTTGGGGACGCGGATCCGCGGAGCGCGTGGACTCCTAGCCGGTTTCTGCGACTTCTTCACAACAGTTAGCATCGCAAGCGAGAAGAGCTTGGTCAAGGTTACGGCGGTGTACCCCTCCAAGACCCGGTGCCAGGCACGGAGTTGCGCTGCGACACAGACACGGCAATGTCCGTCTTCGATTCCCTCGTTTATACTCATATGTTTGGCCTGTAGCGGACGGACGCTGCGTGGGATTGGAGTCGATTTGTGAGGATTTTGGTTTGCCTGAAGCAGGTGCCGCAGAAAGACGCTCCGCTGAAGCTGAATGATGCGGGGACGTGGATCCGCGAAGATATCACCTACGAAGTGAATGAGCCGGATGCATTTGCGCTCGAGACCGCATTGCGGCAGAAGGAGAAGCACACCGGCGAGGTGGTGGTCATTACGGCGGGGCCAACGCGGGCGTCCCAGGTGTTGCGCGAGGCGCTGGCGAAAGGCGCGGATCGGGCGATCCACCTCGAAGACGACGCTTTTGTGGGCCTCGATGCCTATAACACGGCGCGAGCCATCGCCGCGGCCATCAAGGATGAAAAATTCGACCTGATCTTTACCGGCCTGCAGTCGGACGACTACGGATATGCGCAGACCGGCGTGATTCTCGCCGAGATTCTTGGATTGCCGCACGCGACCATCATTATGCAGATTGAAAAAAATGATGATGGTATCCGCGTGAAAAGGGAACTGGAAGCCGGATTTTTTCAGTATGTTGACATGCCGTTGCCAGCGGTGCTGACCATCCAGTCGGGGATCGATAAGTTGCGCTATGCGACGCTGATCGGGATCAAGCAGGCCAAGAACAAGCCCATGCGCAAGGTCACCATGGCTGAGGTGCAGTCCGCGGTGGGCGCAAATCTGCAGAAGATCGAGAAGCTGTACCTGCCTCAGAAATCGAAGAATACCGAATTTCTGGAAGGCCCTCCGGCGGAAGTGGCGAAGAAGCTGGTGGAAAAACTGAAGAATGAACTGCGCGTGATCTGAGACTGCCGGAGAGGGAGCGAGACGCGGCAAGCCGCGTCTCTCTACCGCGAGGTCACTTATGGCTGAGACTATATTGGTAATCGTTGAACAGCGTGAAGGGAAACTGAACCGCGTCTCGTGGGAGACGATTACCGCCGGACAGGCGATCGCCGCTCAGACGGGATGGACGCTGGACGCCGCGGTAGTGGGCTCGGGCGTGGCTTCCGTCGCGAGCGAGGTAGCGGCGAAGAAGGTCGCCAAAGTCTATGCCGTCGAGTCGGCCAGGCTCGAACCCTACACTCCAGACGCGTTCGCGCATGGGTTGCAGGAATTCCTGGGGAAGCATCCGGCGAAGCTGGTATTGATGCCGCATACCTACCAGGTGCGGGATTTTGTGCCGAAGCTGGCGACAGCCTTGCAAACAACGGCGATCAGCGACGTGATCGGCTACAAGTACGAAGGCGGGAATCTGCTGTTCACGCGGCAAATGTTCCAGGGAAAGTTTGTGGCCGACGTGAGTTTTGCGGGCTCTGGACCTTGCTTTGTCACTTTTCAGAACGGCTCGTTCCGTGCCGATAAAGTCGAAGCGGGTGCAGCAGCGGCTCCGGTTGAGACCGTTAACGTCGATATCCCGGACGGCGTCGTGCGCAACCATCCGCAGGAAGTTTTCAAGGAAGCCAAGCAGGCAGTGGATCTGACCCAAGCTGAGATCATTGTTTCGGTGGGGCGCGGCATCAAGGAGGAGAAAAATATCGTACTGGCGAAGCAGTTGGCGGATGCGCTGGGCGGTGAGCTAGCGGCGTCGCGTCCGATCTGCGATAACGGATGGTTGCCGATGGATCGTCAAGTCGGATCGTCGGGACAGACGGTCGCTCCGAAGCTGTATCTGGCGCTCGGTATCTCGGGCGCGATCCAGCATCTTGTGGGAATGAAGGGGTCGCGGAGCATCGTGGCGATCAACAAAGATTCCGAGGCGCCGATTTTTGAGATTGCGGATGTTGCCGTCGTGGGAAACTTGTTTGATATCGTTCCCCCGCTGATTGAGGAAGTGAAGAAGGCGAAGGGGTAGTGTGCGACTTTTCCGGTTCACTTCATTATCTGCATCACTTCCATGTCGCCCTGAAAAATTCTACCGCGAGGGCAGCGGTATTCGCGTGGATCGCGTCGCGGTCCACTCCCTCGCCGTCCGTGCATAAAACCGGCCTAGCTTTTCGTCCTGCTTCGGTACATGAATCCAGGAACACATAGTGCGCCACATTGCCGGGGAAGATGGTGAGCTTCGCACCGGGAATGTTCGCAGCGAAGTATTTTGCGCTGGATGCGATTGGGACGTTCGTGTCCGCCTGTCCGGCGACGATCTTCACCGGAATAGCGATTCTTGCCAGGCTCGCGGGGCGGAATGCGGGCCCGAGCGCGGGAGCGATGGCAAAGACTGCCCGAACGCGTGGGTCGCGATAAGAATCGCTGGCGTGGCGAAGAGCGGCCTGAAACTCAGCGTCGGTCTTGGATAACTTCTCAAAGTCCTCCAACAGTGTCGGAAATTCCGGCGGGCTTTTGCAGATGCCGTCGGCACGTGGAGACGCGCAGAATTCCGTGAAGGCTTCTGGTTCGGTGATACCGCCAGCGATCTCGATCATCGTATAGCCGCCTAAGGAAAAACCCGCCGCGCCGATGCGGCTAGGGTCAATGTGGCCGGCAAACATGGGATCAGCCAGCATGGAATCAATAACCACGGTCAAATCGCGAGCGCGCTCCCACCATGTGGAAAATCCAAGCGTGGTGTAAGCCTCGGTGCCGTTGTTCCCGGGGTGATTGACTGCCGCCGCTATGTAACCCTTGGCGGCAAGCGCCGTGCCCAGCCACGCCATTATCATCGCGGAACCGCCGGTCCCGTGAGAAAGCACAATCAGTGGAAATTTCGCAGGCGCGGAAGCAAGGCTCGCATCTTGAGCGGCGTTTCCGAGGACGAAAAGCTGGCTCAAGCCAGGGATTTCCACGGGATGCTCGACCGCAGATGCCGCTGCCGGGTACCAGACCGTGACCGTCAGGGCATGGGTCTTCGCACCACGCCAGTTGTACGCCTTGTCCGGCGGCGTGAATCTCCGAAACGTGCCTCCAACCTTAAAATCCGACGAGGCACTTCCCTCCATCTTTGCGGACTGTGGGAGAGAACCGGAATAGAGAGGCTGCAGTAGGCATGCAGACAGCGCGACGATGCTCCATCCTTTATCCAACGCGAGTCACTCTCGTCGGATGATTTTACTCCGCACCGATCATCTCCGGCGATGTTTCAAACAGACGAAGGGTTCGAGGGTACCTCGGCAACGACCGATTGTCCTGAGACTTTCGAGGCTACGAGCCGGCCGCGAAACCGCCGATGCGTGCCACGGTCAGGCGCAGGTACTTGTAGGGGTTTACCGGGGCGTCGTTAATGCGGACTTCGTAGTGGAGATGCGGCCCGGTGGAGCGTCCGCTGGAGCCTACGTAGCCGATGGTGTCGCCGCGGTGGATGATTTGTCCGGCGGTCACGGCGAGGCTGGAAAGGTGACCGTAGCGGGTGGTGATGCCGTGTCCGTGGTCGACCATGATGGCGCGTCCGTAGCCGCCCAGGAAGTCGGCGAAAGTGACGGCGCCGTCTGCCGGAGCGATCACCGGCGACCCGACATTGGCAGAGATGTCAACGCCGGAGTGGAAGGCGCCTTCTCCGTTAAACGGATCGATGCGCTCGCCGAAGGAAGCCGTGATCTGGCCTTCAACCGGCCAGAGGTTCGGAGCGGAGTTGGCGCGAATCCAGTCGGCTGTGGTGGAATTCTTGGTGAGCCCGAGTGAGATGCCGACGCTGGCTGCGCCGCTCAGGGCGGTGTGCTTCAACGCATAAAGCTGGTCGAGCGAAGAATTCACCTGCGCCGCTTGAATCTGCTCGGTTGAGGCGGCCACCATCGCGGGATCCGACTTGAGTCCGTACAGCGCGGAAACCTCACTGGCCAGCGATCCGAGAGAGGCCACCTGAATGTCACGTTCCTTTTCGACCTGTTCCAGACGCGAATAGTTGTCCTTGAGCTGAGCATGCTCGGTGCGGAGTTGGTGGAAGTGAGCAACCTCGCGCAGCATCTTGGTATAAGAACTGGCGATTCCCGTGAGGCAAAGCACACCGATTGCCGCCCCGGCCAGAAGCACGTACAGGTATTGGACGGGAATGGTGATCTTACGAAGCTGTCCGGCTTCGTCCCGGGCTACGAAAAATATGTAGAAACGTTTACGCAATATCCATCTTCCGCAAAGCAAATTTTCGCTTCGGAATCCTGCCAGAGCTTGAACTGTCACGCTCGGGCTCGGAATCCTGATTCCACCAGCCGCATCAGGAGCAGACTGGCTCTTTCCCTAGACCACGGAACCAGGCAAGCCAAAAACCAATGTCGCTGCAACTGATTCAGATTGCAGTACTTGGTTCGGCATAATGTTTACGAACGGCGAATTAAAAGGTAGCAAACCTGATTCCCCATGTCAACCGCACTGCGCCCTTTGGACGGTTACCAAGGCAGGTAAGCGCTGTGCCCGACCGGCCAGATTACTGCCGTCAGGGGGTCAGGTGCCCGTTACCGATGGCACCGGGGAACACGTTACTCTGGGGCCGGAGGTATAGTGATCGACGTGCCACTTAGCGAAAAGAAACTGATTCGGCAGATCCGCCGCTCTGCCCGCAGGGATAGACATAAGGACAGAGATAGCGATAAAGACAAGTCGGTCGTGACCGGTATCGGCGATGACTGTGCCGTGCTGCGGGTTCCTCCACGACACGAGTTGCTGGTCACCACCGACTTCACCATCGAGCAGGTGCATTTCCGGCGAGATTGGCACCGTCCCGAGTTGGTAGGTCGGCGCTGCCTGACGCGCGGGCTGAGCGATATCGCAGCGATGGGTGGCGACCCGCGGGTGGCGTTTCTATCGCTGGCCGTTCCGAGCGACGTTCCGCAGAAGTGGGTAGATCGCTTCTTGAAGGGACTGCTGGATCTGGCTAGAGAATTCAAGGTTCCGCTGGCGGGTGGGGACACGGCGCAATCGGCCGGCGGGATTCAGGCGGATATCGTGGTTGTGGGCTCGGTACCGAAGGGAAAGGCGGTGCTGCGGTCGGGGGCGAAGGCGGGTGATCAGATTTATGTAACCGGAGAGTTGGGCGGGTCGGCGGCGGCCCTGGCCCGGCTGATGGAATCGAAGCCCGTCGGAGCGAAGCATTTCCGGGACTCTTACAGGCAATCTCGTCCGCTGGCGCGGGTTGCAGTCGGCCGATGGCTGCGTCAGCGCGGAGTGGCCTCGGCCATGATTGATGTGAGCGACGGGCTTTCCACTGACCTTGAACACATCTGCGAGGAAAGCCACGTGGGCGCGGAGATCGAGGCGGAGGGGATTCCGCGGGCGCAGGTGGGACGAGGGAAAAAAGAGCTGGGGAAAAAGCGGGTCGCGCTCGAACTGGCGCTGCACGGTGGCGACGATTATGAATTGCTGTTTACAGCCGCGGGGCGGGTCCCCTCCAAGGTCGCGGGAGTTCCGGTAACGCGGATCGGGCGGACCACGCAATCTGCAGGGATGCGTCTGATTGGGGCGGATGGGAAAGCGCGGCCGCTCAAGGCCGAGGGATGGGAGCACTTCAAGGGGAATCAAAAATCTTAACCACCGAGGGCACAGAGGGACACAGGGGAAAGCCCTCCCTGATTCTCCCTGTGAAACCCTGTGCCCGCTGTGGTCCAAGCTTTGCTCTTCCCGGCCAGGCCGACAGGTGACTTTCGTTACCTGCCTTTAGTGACAGCGGGAAGCTAGAGTAGACCCATGCGAAAACTATCTTTACTCCTGGCGTTCAGTGTTGCACTGTTGATTCCAGCTTTCGGGCAGGGGCAA
>Ga0181532_10004412_pt1 | contig 12285 bp, 9 predicted proteins | sample PEATcosm2014_Bin_33_FD_119768 | JGI IMG/M metagenome (GOLD analysis project Ga0181532, IMG submission 119768) | Peatland microbial communities from MTU Mesocosm Facility, Houghton, MI, USA - PEATcosm2014_Bin11_30_metaG | ecosystem: Environmental > Terrestrial > Soil > Wetlands > Peat | place...
CGTAGGAGACGGCTTCTTGCGCCCGTTGGGCAGCGTCTGGAACTCGGTTCTGCCCCTGCGTATGGGCTCGTTCGTGGGCCTCTCGAACAACGCGGTCGGCCTGATTGCCGTACTCAGTGGCGATCTGCTGGTGAGCTGCCATCACCTGGGCGCGTGTGTGAATTTGCTTTTTGTCGCGGGTGTTGTGGGCAGCGATCTGGGCGGCTTCCGGCCCACTGAAGCCGCTTCGGGCGATGGCCTCCTCGATCTGCTGGCGACGAGGACTGGAAGCGTCCAGGTACTCCTGCGAATAGCCTTTGATCTCAGGTGCGCCGCTCTTCCCTGCCTCGATCTGGTAACCCAGATTTCGGAGCTGATAGGTCAGCTCCGTTTGATAGACAGCGGTTGCGAACTGCTGGCTGTCGAAATAGCTCTTCGGCTGGATGGCGTGAGTGGAACCAGGCACTCCCGCACGGCAACGACAACTGACGTTTACATGCAGGAGATTCCGGAAAGCGTGCAGAAGACGGTCGACGCCATCAGCGCCGAGCTTCGACTCCTTCCTAATTTGGAAGAGGTCACGCGCGAGGCGGGCGTTTTGCTACCAAATGCTACCAAACTGAAAAGTGGGGTATCTGCAAGTAGTTGAAAAGATGGTGGACCTGGTCGGGATCGAACCGACGACCTCTTCCATGCCATGGAAGCGCGCTCCCAGCTGCGCCACAGGCCCACTGTTGGGGGACACTACAAGCTGTCCGTTGCGGACGGCCTTAAGTATTCTCGCTGAGTGGGCGGAGATAGTCAACGCGCCGGATTTCCGCGTAGTGGCTCGACGACCTTTACCACGCAGGGCACGAAGTCGCAGAAGGAAACACCGGCGAGATTTCAGAATCTTGATCCATTCGGGCCTCTACGGAGGATCACTTCGCGGAGAGAAAGCGGAGAATCTCGCGCATCACGCGGTCTGCTTGATCCGTTTGGAAGAGAAACTGAGCGTGGGCAGAGCCGTCGAGAATGATCAGCTCTTTTGGTTTGGGAGCCTTCTCGTACTGTTCGCGGATGCCGGGGAGACGTGGTCCATCTCCGCTGGCATCGTTGCGTGCCACGATGAACAAAGAGGGGGATTTGAGCTTGTTGGCGGGGCCGCTGGGCGCCGAGCCGAGAAACACCAGGCGATCGATCTCACCGGGATGCGAAGCGATCGAGGCGTCGCCGGCAGCCCATCCTCCCATGCTGGCTCCCACGACCGACACGCTCTTCGCGCCCATTTTTCGCAGATAGCGGACGGCGGCCAGAACATCCTGGTAAAGCGGAGCGTCCATCGGGTCGGAATCGCCCGGGCCTCGCGATTTGCCGTAGCCGCGGAAGTCGATCGCCAACACACGAAATTTAGCCGCCACGAGCGTTTCAGCCTGGTTCTTCCAACTCTCCTTGTTGAACTGGCCGCCGTGGGCCAGCACGATATCTCTGTCACCTTCTCCGAAAACATCGGCGTACACCAGGCCTCCGTCCTCGGTGGGAAAGGACACGGTGGTCTGCGCCGCACCGACCGCGGAGAGTAAAAAGGCTGCGAGGATGGGAACGATCTGACGCACGCCGCAAATTTACCACGGAAACCAAATTCTCCCGTTTCTTTCCACAGGACGTTCTGGCATAATTACTCGTGCACCCCACCTGCACCATTTTTCAAAAACAACTTAAAGCGAGGAAGAGATGCCAGCGAAGTACATCTTTGTGACGGGCGGAGTTGTGTCTTCACTCGGCAAGGGATTGGCCGCGGCTTCCATCGGCTGCCTGCTGGAGAGCCGGGGAATGAAGGTCAATCTGATGAAGTTTGATCCGTATTTGAACGTGGATCCGGGGACGATGTCGCCGTTTCAGCACGGGGAAGTCTTCGTGACTGATGACGGGGCGGAGACCGATCTGGACCTGGGTCACTACGAGCGCTTCACGCACGCCAAGCTTTCTCGCGACAATAACTGGACGACCGGGCGGATCTACGAGCAGATCATCGCCAAGGAGCGGCGCGGCGACTACTTGGGCAAGACGGTGCAGGTGATTCCGCACGTCACCAACGAGATCAAAGCCGCGATGAAGAAGGTCGCTCAGGATGTGGATGTCGCGATTGTGGAGATTGGCGGGACGGTGGGCGATATCGAGTCGCTGCCGTTCATGGAAGCGATCCGGCAAATGCGGCAGGAATTGGGACGCGAGCACACTTTGTTTGTGCACGTGACGCTGGTGCCGTTTATCGCGGCGGCGCAGGAGTTGAAGACGAAGCCGACGCAGCACTCGGTGAAGGAACTTTTGAGCATTGGAATTCAGCCGGACATTTTGCTGTGCCGCACCGACCGGTTTCTGGCGAAGGAGATCAAGTCGAAGATTGCGCTGTTCTGCAACGTGCCGGATGAGGCGGTGATCACGGCCAAGGATGTGGCGTCTATTTATGAAGTGCCGCTGGTGTTCGCCAATGAAGGCGTCGACACGCTGGTGCTGAAAAATCTGCATCTGGAAGCGAAGGATCGTGATTTGTCGAAGTGGGAGGACATTGTCCACCGCGTTTACAACCCGAAGGACACGGTGACGATCGGGATCGTTGGGAAGTACGTCGAGTACGAAGACTCTTACAAATCGCTGAAGGAAGCGCTGGTGCACGGGTCGCTGGCTCACAACCTGAAGCTGCAGCTTAACTGGATTGAAGCCGAAGGTCTGGAGACCGCGGACGGCGACGGGTACGAGGCGCAGCTCGAAGGCTATGACGGGATTCTGGTGCCGGGCGGATTTGGCAAGCGGGGCATCGAAGGGATGCTGCTGGCGATCCGGTATGCGCGCGAGAAGAAGGTCCCGTACTTTGGAATTTGCCTGGGGATGCAGACGGCATGCATCGAATTTGCGCGGAACGTGGTCGGGCTGGAGGAGGCGAACTCGAGTGAATTTGATCCGGCGACGCCGCATCGCGTGATCTACAAGCTGCGCGAGTTGCGCGGCGTGGAGGAACTGGGCGGGACGATGCGGTTGGGGGCGTGGCCTTGCAAGATTGAGCCCAACACGCTGGCGCACTCGATTTATGGGAAGCTGGAGATCAGCGAGCGGCACCGGCATCGCTATGAGTTCAATCGCGAGTACGAAGAGCCGATGACGGCGGCTGGCCTGCGCATTTCGGGGTCGACGCCGGATGGGACTTACGTAGAGATGGTGGAACTGCCGGACCATCCGCATTTTATTGGTTGCCAGTTTCATCCGGAGTTCAAGTCGAAGCCGTTGGAGCCGCATCCCCTGTTCAGCAGGTTTATCGGGGCGGCGTATGAACATGGGTTAAAGCGGCGGGCGGACAAGGAAACGGCCGCGGTGGAGATGTTCCACCGGCCGGAGAAGGTGCGGAGCTAGGGCAAGAGCGCAAGAGCGCCACGAATTTTCACGGATCGACACGGATTATCTCTTGATATTTGGGTTTCACCGTGCGGATCCGTGGGTCTATTCGCTATCGATGACAACATCTTTCAAAGTCGGTGACGTTCACATCGGATCTGGCGATCTGTTTCTCATCGCCGGGCCGTGCGTGATTGAGAGTGAAGAGCACGCGATGCGGATGGCAGAGATTATCAAGGGCGTGACGCGGGCTCTGGGGTTTCCGTTCATTTTCAAAGCGAGTTACGACAAGGCGAATCGAACATCGATCCGCAGTTTTCGCGGGCCGGGGATCAAGGAAGGGCTGCGCATTCTGAAGAAGATCAAGAACGAACTGCAGGTGCCGGTGCTGACCGATGTGCACGAGACCGCGGACGTGGGCAAGGTCGCCGAAGTGGCGGATGTGTTGCAGATTCCGGCGTTTCTTAGCCGGCAGACGGATCTGGTGGTGGCGGCCGCGCTGAGTGGGCGGCCGGTGAACATCAAGAAAGGGCAATTCGTTTCGCCGTGGGATATGCGGCACGCGGTGGAGAAGTGCCGCGACGCGGGTAACACCCAGGTCTTCCTGACGGAGCGCGGGGCGAGTTTCGGATACAACAATCTGGTTGTGGATATGCGGTCGCTGGCCATTATGCGGAAATTTGCGCCGGTGGTGTTCGATGCGACGCATTCGGTGCAGTTGCCGTCGTCGCAGTCGGAGGGCGAGGGCCCAGCGGCGAGCGGAGGGCAGCCTGAATTCATTCCACTGCTGTCGCGAGCGGCGGTGGCTGCGGGCGTGGACGGAGTGTTCATGGAGGTCCACGACAATCCGAAGGAAGCGAAGTCGGATGGAGCGAACGCGCTGGAGTCGACCAAGCTGCGGGGAGTGCTTAAGGAATTGCTGGCGGTGAGGAAGGCTTTGGCGGAGGCGCACGCGACGCCGTAAACGGAATTAGTTGTTGCCGGGGCGGCCTTCTAGAATCCAGCAAGGGAGGAAACAATTTGGCCCAGCGCTTCAGCGCTGGGTGGGTGTTAGACAGGAGGCAAGTCGCGGAGGGACGGCACAATTACCCGAGCACGTGAGCTGGCTCGTAAGACACTCCATATTTTTTCAAAAACTCCACGAATTCTTCCTCTCGGGATGTGTACGTTGATTTTGGATGTAACGCACCACGTCCGAGGTCTGCGATGAGCTCACGCTAAATGCGCCGTAGCTTTCCTGCCAGGTAAATTCTCCTGTCGTTTCGTTCATCCATTTTGATGAGCTGCCTTTGAGGAACTGGAGGGCTTTCGCCAGGAGCAAAGTATGCGGCAGAACGATCAGAGCGTGGATGTGGTCGCGGGCACCGCCGACGATCATGGCTTCGAATCCCTGATTGTGGGCGATTCCAGCCATGTACGCCCAGAGTTTGGGTTGGAAGTCGTCGGAGAGACACTTCCTTTGTTCCTTCGTGCTGAAGATTATGTGGACGCGGTTGCTCGAGTAGGAGTGTGACATTGTGTCGTCCCTCCGGGCCTCCTCCGCGCGCGTAAACGCGCCTTTGCGTCCATGGGGCAAGGCAACCGCGAGTGCTGGTGCCTGAGCAACAGAGTAGAAGATGACGTCTGTCCCGCTCTGTGACGGTTGCCACCTCAGGCCCGTGGATATCCGAGAACAGGAATCCGCAGTCACGCGCGATCACAGTCCGTCTAGTGATGGGTTGGCGGGATGAAAGGGGCGGCGCGAGCCGCCCCTTTTCGCTTGCAAGCGTTACGGGTTATTCCAGAACGAAGATGTTTTTCTTCGCGCACATTTCTTTTAGCACCTTCGGCCAGACGGTGACGCTTACCTCGCCGAGGTGCGCTTTGCGCAGGAGAAGCATCAGGGTGCGGGACTGGCCGATGCCGCCGCCGATGGAGAGCGGCAGTTGGTTGTTGATGATGCCCTGGTGATAGGGGAACTTGAGATTGTCGAGGAGGTTGGCGATCTCGAGTTGGCGGCGGAGCGTTTCAGCGTTGACGCGGATACCCATGGAGCTGAGTTCGTGGCGGCGCTGGGTGACGTGGTTCCAGACCAGGATGTCGCCGTTGAGTCCGTGAGTGTCGCGCAGGGTCTGCTGGCTGGTGTCGGTGAACCAGTCGTCGTAATCGGCGGCGCGGTTCTCGTGAGGGAAGCCGTCTTTGAGCGGCCAGCCAATACCGATAATGAAGATGGCGGGATACTTTTGCAGGATCACCGTCTCGCGGCGTTTACGCGGCAGATCGGGATACATCGCAAGCAGTTCTTCGGCGTGCAGGAACGTGAGTTCCTCGGGCAGGTTGGGATAGCGCGGCTGGCGCAGTTCGGGGAACATTTCCTGAGCAAATTTCTCGGCGCCGACCAAAACTTTCCAGATCTTGCGCACGATGGACTTGAGGAATTCCAGATTGCGCTGCTCGGCGGTGATTGTGCGTTCCCAATCCCACTGGTCGACATAGGCGGAGTGGTCGTGGTCGAGGAAGTAATCCTTGCGCACGGCGCGCATGTCCGTGCAAATGCCTTCGCCGGGGCGGCATTCGAACTGCTTGAGGGCCATCCTCTTCCATTTGGTAGCGGCTTGCACGACCTGAGCGTCGATGGGATGCTGGTTGCGGTCGTTGGAAATGTGGAACTGGATGGGGGTGCGGGAACCGTCTCGATCAAGCATGTCGTTGACGCCGCTTTCCGCGTCGACGATCAGAGGGACTTCCACCATCAGCAGGCCGAGTTCCTTACATAGATTGTCTTCGATATAGCGTTTCAGATGGAAAATTGCTTTCTGGGTTTCTTTGGGAGTTAGAAGCGGGTTGTAGTTGCCGGGGAGGATCTTTTCGAGCTCTGCATAATCGCCAATGCCGGGGCCGGCCAGGTCGGCTCTCTTGCTGGATTGAGAATCGGTTGGAGGCTGGCTGCAATGCTCGGTCGCATCGTTTCCAAAGGTTTCGGTCGCAGTGTTCGTGCGATCATCCGAAATATCCGAAATAAAGAGACTCATAATAAGGGCTCCTTCGACAGCAGTTCGAGCCGCTGTCGTAGTGGCTAATCGTCTCTATTGGATGGCCGATGACAGGCAGGAACAGTGATGGGCGTCACAGGCGAGCGTGCGGCAAGTAACACGCTGCCGGGAGGTTTCTTTTCGGTGCTGGAGCGAAAGTAGCGCGCTTTCGTGTGTTAGATTGAAATTCTTCCATGAAACACGTTGCCAAATGGGCTTTGAACATTGCCGCGCTGCGCGGAGCGACCTACGCCGATGTGCGGATTGTCGCGCAACGGAGTCGCGCGCTCACGACCAAAAATGGGAAGGTGGGCAGCGCGTCTGATGCGGAGTCGGTGGGCATGAGCGTGCGGGCGATCGCGGATGGGGCTTGGGGATTCGCGGCGTCTGCGGAACTGGGGCGGGGCGCGGTGGAGGCGACGGCTGCGCGGGCCGTGGAAATCGCGCGCGCTTCGGCGCGAGTCAAGCAGGAGGATGTGCGTCTAGCGCCGGAGAAACCTGCGGTGGCGGAGTGGAGCACACCTTACAAAGTCGATCCTTTCACGGTGTCCGTCGAACAAAACATCGAGCTGTTGTTGAAGATTGACGCGGAGTTGCGTTCGGTTGCCGGGATCACCTTGGCCGAGGCGAATCTTAACTTCAATCGCGAAGAGCAATGGTTTGTGTCGTCCGAGGGCGCGGACATTCACCAGACGAAGCTTTCGACGGGCGCGGGATACGCGGCGTATGCGTTTGCGGGGAATGAGATTCAGAAGCGATCGTATCCGAATTCGTTTGGCGGGCAGTGGCAGAACAAAGGATATGAACTGATCCACGAATTAAAGCTGGTGGAGAATGCCCGGCGCATAGGGGAAGAGGCCGTGGCGCTGCATCAGGCGGATCAGTGTCCGGAAGGGAAGTTCGACATCATTCTCGACAGCTCGCAACTGGGGTTGCAGATTCACGAGTCGGTGGGGCATCCGATTGAGCTGGATCGCGTGCTGGGGATGGAAGCGAATTTTGCGGGAACGTCGTTTCTGACGATCGATAAGCTGAGGAAGTTGCGCTACGGCAGTGAGCTGGTGAATGTGGTTGCGGACGCGCGGCAGGAGCATGGTCCGGGGCTGGGGACGTTTGGGTTTGATGACGAAGGCGTGGCGGCGCAGTGCACGCCGATCATCACGAACGGACTGTTCACGGGCTACTTGAGTTCGCGAGAGACTGCGCACACGATTGGCGAGAACCGGTCGGGAGGGACGCTGCGGGCCGAGGGATGGAACCGGCTGCCGATGATTCGTATGACGAACATCAGCCTTCTACCCGGAGAAAAACCGCTGAGCCTGGAGCAGCTGATTGCGGCGACTGATCACGGCATTCTCATGCAGACGAACCGGTCGTGGTCGATTGATGACAAGCGCTACAACTTTCAGTTCGGGTGCGAGATTGGATGGGAGATCAACGGCGGCAAGCGCGTGGGGATGGTGAAGAATCCGTCGTACTCGGGGATTACGACGGAATTCTGGAACTCGCTGGATGCGATTTGCTCGCGCGACGAGTGGACGTTGTGGGGAACTCCGAATTGCGGGAAGGGACAGCCGCAGCAGGTGATGGGAACGGGGCACGGGGCGGCGCCGTCGCGGTTTCGCGGGATTAAGGTGGGGAGCGCGTTTAAGAGCTAGATCACCACAGAGGACACAGAGGGCACAGAGAACTGCCGAGCAGCACTGAATGCTAACGAAGGAACAATCCGGCGACATCTTTGACCGCATCCGGAAACTCTCGACTGCGGATGAGGTCGAGGTGCTTTTCTCGGGCGGGCGGTTTGCGCTGACTCGCTTTGCCAATAACACCATTCATCAGAATGTGGCCGAGGAGAATTATGTGGTCTCGGTGCGGGTTGCGTTTGGAGGACGGACCGCGCGGGCTTTTACCAACAAGTTTGATGACGAGAGTTTGCGGCAAGTGGTGCGATCGGCGGAGAGTCTGGCTCGGGTGCAGCATTCAGATGACGACCTTTTGCCGATGCCTGACGCCCGCTCTACGGGCGGGACGGGCGGGGCGCCCGTCCCCACACGAGATATTCCTTCGCGACATTTTCAGCGGACTGCCGACGTCACTCCTGAGTTGCGGGCCGAGGGCGTCTCCAAGATTGTGGGCGTGGCCCAGAAGCACAAGCTTACTACCGCGGGAGTTTTCTCCAGCGCTGAAGCTCTGGACGGGATTTTCAACTCGCGCGGGTTGAGCAACTGGCATACGCAGACGTTGGCGGAGGTTTCGATCACTATGCTGGCGGGCGATTCTTCCGGCTGGCAGAAGGCAAATTCGCCCGACGTGGGGAATCTTGATCCGCTGGCGTTGGCCGAGACTGCGGCGCGGAAGGCGATCGATTCGGCGCGTCCGCGAGAGATTCCGGCAGGGAAGTGCACAGTGATCCTGGAACCGGCGGCCGTGCTCGACATTGTGGGATTCATGTTCTGGGATTACGCGGGCATGGCGATTCTCGACCAGCGCTCGTTTCTCACGGGACGAATCGGGACGAGGTTGTTCGGCGACAACATCACGATTTGCGATGATGTGGCGCATCCTCTGCAGACGGGGTCTCCGTTCGATGGAGAAGGTGTGCAACGGCAGCGAGTGCCGCTGGTGGAAAACGGGATCGTGAAGCGCGTCGTCTATGCGCGGGCGACGGCGGAGAGAATGAAGCGGTCAGAATACAGAGATAAGGTTGGTCCGATCGAAGCGACTGGTCACGGCTTCGCGCTGCCCAACGAAATGGGAGAGATGCCGCAGAACATTGTGTTCGCCCCGGTGGGCGATCCGCAGAGTGTGGAGCAGATGATTGCGTCGACCGAACGCGGAGTGCTGGTGACGCGGCTGTGGTACATCCGCGAAGTGGAGCCGTTTGAAAAGATGCTGACCGGAATGACGCGCGACGGGACGTTCCTGGTGGAGAACGGGAGGGTGCAGGGGGGCGTGCGCAATTTGCGTTTCAACGAGAGTCTGATTCACATGTTGTCGAATGTGGAAGCCATGAGCGTGCCGGCGCGATCGTGCGGGGAAGAGTCGTTCGACATGGTAGTTCCGGCGATGAAGGTGAAGGAGTTCAACTTCACGGAAGTGACGAAGTTTTAGAGCACCCAGCGGTCGGCATTCAGCACTCAGGAATCCCCGGTTTTCAGCCCGCTTTTTGCGTCCTGTTTGTCTCCGACAGTCACCGGAAATTGACCCGGATTTGACCGGAAATTGGCGGGTTCCGACAGGCTATTTCAGGCTCAAATCCCACCCTCGGAGTCACCCTAAGTCATTCAAAGAAAATAAGTTACGCCCCATTTGTTCCATGACTTCGGTAACTTTATTTGCGAGATTCGAGGGTGTAGGCTGCCCTTGAGTTGGATGAGAGTCCGGAAAGCGGAAACGGCGCTCCCGGCAGGAAGGTTCTTCTCAGCGTGGCAGCAGAAGGCACAGCACCGATGACCGAGGCGCAAGCCAGGGCAGGGCACTACGAGGATATGCAGAGTGCGCCGCGATTTCCGCTGCATCTGGCAGCGTCGGTAACGAGTCAGGGCAGCGCGTATTCGGCGGAGACGGAGAACATCTCAGCCAACGGCGTGCTGTTTGCGATGGACAAAGACGTTCCGGTGGGCTCGATGGTGGACTTCACGATTCTTTTGCCGGCCGATGTCGTGGGCGCGCGGCGGGATGTGCAGATCGATTGCCGGGGCCGGGTCGTGCGCAGCTTCGAGGATCGGGGCCGGCGCGGCGTGGGCGTAGTGATTGACGAATACCATTTCGAACGAGCGTAGGCGCAAGGGGCTGAATGGCTACCATTCCGGTTAGCGTGGAAGAAAATCTCGGAGCAGGCGAGGACGGCGGCAAAGGCCAGTTCGTCCGCGTGATCGTGGCCGATACGCAGGCCATTTTCCGCGCTGGTCTGCGCAAGGTTTTCGCGCTGGAAGATGACATTCGCGTGGTTGGCCAGGCGGAGACGCTGGCGCAAACGCAATCGGCAGCGGCGAAGTTTACCGCGGATGTGCTGATTTTTGAGGCTGCCTTGACGCCGAATCCAGTGGAAGCCGTGGCCGATTTGCTTCGCCAGAATCCACAGTTGCGCGTTGTGGTGGTGACTCCGGGCGCCGACGAAGAATTGACGCTGGATCTGTTCCGCCGAGGCGCGCACGGCATTGTTTCGCGCGAGGTTGAGCCTGAGTTGTTGGTGGAGTGCTTGCGCAAAGTAGTAGCGGGAGAAACGTGGCTCGACAGCCAGGGCGTGCACTGGGTGATGGAAGCGTACCGCAACCAGACGAACCGGCCGGCGGGAGCGCGTCCGAAGGTGCAGTTGACTCCCAAGGAAACGCTGATAGTTTCGTGCGTGACCCAGGGGATGAAGAACAAAGAGATTGCGTTGCGCGTGGGCACTACGGAACAAGTGGTGAAGAATTACCTGCGCAAGGTGTACGACAAGCTCGGAGTTGCGGACCGTCTGGAACTGGCACTGTATTGCCTGAACCATCATGTGGTCGACAATACGAAAGTGCCCCCGCTGCCGGCACCGCCTGAGAATAGCGGCGCGGCGAATGCCGCGGCGGCCGGGGCGTCGGCTTCTGGCGCACCTTCTATCGCTGGTTCAGCGCCCGCCTCTGGCGCAGATTCTGCTGCGAAACTCTCCTAAGAGTTCTGATGCTTCCGGTTGCGCCCTTCCTTTCTTCCTTTCAAGTTGCGGTTCGACGACTTCACCCATAGAATTGAAAAGAACAAGAAGCCGCGCGATCGCCAGGATTTGCGGCTGATGAGCAGGAAGCTTCGTTAAGAGTCGTTCCTTCCATCCGATTCACGCCGGAGAGATGGCCGAGTGGCTGAAGGCGCACGCTTGGAAAGCGTGTTTACTCGAAAGGGTAACGTGGGTTCGAATCCCACTCTCTCCGCCATATTTTCAATGACTTGAGGGTGGTTCCGTGCCGTCTCCCGTGCCGTTAACTACCAACCGTGCTACTTTCCCGGATGCCGTGGACATCTCATCCGTCACCACAGTGCCGTAAACGTTCATTGTGGTGCGGATGTCCGCGTGCCGCATCAACTTTTGCTGCACTGCTATTGTGGTGCCCACGGCATCTAGCCAACTGCGGTAGGTATGACGCAACGTGTGGGTTCCGAACGTCTCAAGCTTCGCTGCTACCGCCGCGTCTTGAAACATCTTCCACGTCCAGGGATAGGACCACGGCAACCGGCCAAGCTGCGACGGGGAAGCGAAAACCCAATCATTGGGACTGCCAAATTGCGTGGACATTTTCCAAGTCTTCAGTACCGCTAGAATCTCGGGAGCAAGAGTCAGTGAGCGCCGTGAGCCTTCCGTTTTAGTCTCAGCAACTCGCCCGATGACGATGCCGCGTTGAACTTGCAGCGCACCATTGAGCCAATCGACATCGGACCACATCAACGCTAGACACTCGCTGATGCGCAGTCCCAACGAAACGCAGACCACTGCCACTGTACGAAACGGTTCCCGCAGTTGGATAACGAACTGCTGAAACTCTTTCGCCGTCAAGCTGCGCGGCTGTCTCAATCGCTTGGACGCACCCCTCACGGTGACCAATGACATTGGGTTGCGTTGCACCGGGACGTTGCCGGACCACATGGCGAAGTCCCACAGACGCCCTAGTGAAGCGCGTACTTCCGCTTTAGACTTTGGGGCGAGGGGCAGGGAAATTAGCCAAAGCTCCACGTCCCGAGGCTGTACGTCCGTGATGACGTGCGCGCCCCAACGCGGTAACACATGGCACTTAAGCCAAGACTCGTAGCCGCGCCGCGTGCTGTACCGCGTTGGCATTCGTTCTGCTCGGTAGTGTTCTACCAGAGCGGCCACAGTGGGCGCACTGGATGGTTGAGGTTGGGGCAGTTTGGCCCGGAACACTTGCGCCGTGTTCCACGCCGCTGTCTTGGTTGAAAAACG
>Ga0181532_10004413_pt1 | contig 12284 bp, 7 predicted proteins | sample PEATcosm2014_Bin_33_FD_119768 | JGI IMG/M metagenome (GOLD analysis project Ga0181532, IMG submission 119768) | Peatland microbial communities from MTU Mesocosm Facility, Houghton, MI, USA - PEATcosm2014_Bin11_30_metaG | ecosystem: Environmental > Terrestrial > Soil > Wetlands > Peat | place...
CCGACTGCGCCCGTGGGATTCGGATCGGCGGAGGGAACTCCGCCCCAGGACGCGCACGAGCCGATGGCGATGACTGCAGCTGCCTGGCCTGCGACTTCCTTAATCACCTGAATGGCGGGCTTGCCGCCCAGTTCCATGTAGATGCCGTCGTCCCGGGTGGGAATCGCGCCTTCCACGACCAGAACGTACTTCCCCGCGTTGTCGGCGATGGCGGAGCTGAGTGCGGCTTCCGCCTGCGCCCCGGATGCGGCCATCAGCGTCTCGTGGTAGTCGAGCGAGATCACGTCGAGAATCAGGTGGGCGACGTCGGGAGCGGAGGTCCGCAGCAGCGTCTCGGTGCATCCGGTACAGTCCTGGAAGTGCAGCCAGATGACGGAGGGCCGGCGCGCTTTGCCCACCAGCTTGGCAACTTGTGCGGCGGTGGCTTTGCTGGTCAGGCTCAGGCCGACGGGCGCGGCCACGATGAGGGTGGAACAGAGTTGCAGAAAACTGCGCCGCGACACTCCGCTTTTCTTGAGATGTGCCGCAATCGTGTCTCTCTCGCCTGTCTTCATGGACAGTCTCCCTTGCCAAAAGTCGAGGTCAGCTCAATCGGGCCCTAGCCGGCTCCGCGATGGGATGGGGCAAGGTCGCGGCGCTGGAGCGTCACGCGCCAAGACTTTGCCTTGCTTCTTTCGGGGTCCGGATCGACTGCGGGGGAGTGTCGGTGAGACGGATCGGGGTCTAACTGGTAGAGAGATATAAAAACGGATGAAATAGCCAGGGCCTGCAAAAACCCGGTTCGCCTTCCAACCTCTCCCTTCCTGGGCTGCCTATACGGCGCACGGCCAGACCAAATCGAGTCGAATGCAGTGTTTATCTTCTATTAGGGAATTGTCATCAGTGACCCAGATCACAGATGGGCGTGATACCGGTCATGCAAGGAGAGGAAATTCGGCAGGGGAGGGAAGGGAAGGATGGCTTGTCGCCCGAAGATCTGTAGAGAAATAAATCAGCGTGTTGTTGAAAAACGCAGCACAAAAAACCACTTGTCATCCTGAGCGAAGCGAAGGACCTGTGTACTATGTTGGCAGTGCCCCGCCGCAAGCTAATTACAGAGGTCCTTCGCTTCGCTCAGGATGACAACGAACCGAAATTATTCCTGCACATCATCGAGCAGCGATCGGAGCTTGCCGGAGCGTGAGGGATGGCGCAGCTTGCGCAGGGCCTTGGCTTCGATCTGGCGAATGCGCTCGCGGGTCACGTCGAATGACTGGCCGACTTCTTCGAGTGTGTGTTCGGAGCCGTCGTCCATGCCAAAGCGCATGCGGATAATCTTCTCTTCTCGCGGGCTGAGAGTGCGCAGCACATGCGCGGTGCGCTCTTTCAGATTCACGTTGAGGATCGCCTCGGCGGGAGACATTTTCGTGCGGTCTTCGATCAGGTCGCCGAGGTGGGAATCTCCCTCTTCGCCGATGGGTGTCTCCAGCGAAATCGGCACGCGCATGATTTTTTTCACCTTGCGCACCATCGCCTCGGGAATGTCCATCTGCTTGGCAATTTCCGCCGACGTGGGTTCGTGCCCCGAGGCCTGCACCAGTTGGCGCGAAGTGCGAATCAGCTTGTTGACGACCTCAATCATGTGTACGGGCAGGCGGATGGTGCGGGCTTGATCGGCAATCGCCCGGCTGATGGCCTGGCGGATCCACCACGTGGCGTAGGTGGAAAACTTATAGCCCCGCCGGTATTCGAATTTGTCCACTGCCTTCATCAGGCCGACGTTGCCTTCCTGAATCAGGTCGAGAAACTGCAACCCGCGGTTGCCGTATTTCTTGGCGATCGAAACCACCAGCCGCAGATTGGCTTCGATGAGCTCGCGCTTGGCCTGCTCCGCATTCATGTCGCCCTGAATCATTTTGCGCTGGGTGCGCTGCAGGTCGGGAAACGTCATTCCCGCCTCGTCTTCCAGTCGCTTGATCTCGACGCGATGCGCCTTCTGTGCCGCGCGATAGTTCTTCTTGAGTTCCTCGCTGCGCGTGCCGTGAATCTTGGCTTCCAGGCTCACCAGTTCGCGATCCAGCGCGCGCATGAGTTCGATGGTCTTATTCACCCGCTCGATCAGGCGCTTGCGCTCGGCGTGGTTCAGTTCAAGATTGCGGATGATGAGCGAAATCCGAACCATCTCCCGGCCCAACTGCCCGCGACAGCGGCGATATTCCTTGGGCTTCTTCTTCGCGGGGATGGTGGTCAGCTTCTCCGCCAGCCGGTTCGCAGTCTTGTAATGTTTGTTCAGTTCGTCAATGCGGCCGGTGATGTCGTCAACCCGCTTCTGCAGAATCTCGTCGGTAATCTCTTCCTCGTCGAAGGCGACCAGGTCCTTGATGGAGCGCAGTCCGCGCTTCAGGTCCTCGCCCAGGGCCAGCACCTGCTGGATCACAATGGGCGAGCGGGAAAGGGCTTTCAGCGCAGTCAGTTGTCCGCGCTCGATGCGCTTGGCGATTTCGACTTCTTCTTCGCGGGTCAGCAGCGGCGAAGCGCCCATTTCGCGCAAGTACACCCGTACCGGGTCGCTGGCCGAGTCGGGCGCGCCGGGGGTCAAATCGAGTTCGACTTCCTCGCTGTCCTGGGCCAGCCTGCGCTCCAGGGCGGAGTACGGCGAGGCCGACTCGCCCTCCACTACATCCAGGCCGCGCGTGGCGATGGAGCCAAGCAGGTCGTCAACTTCTTGCGGAGAATGTGCATCTTGGGGAAGCAGTTCGTTCACCTCGTCATCAACTTCGGTTTTTCGATTCGCCAACATCGATTTAGTGTCGTCTATCGCCAAGTGGGATGCCTCTTCAGTGCCTTTGTACGCGGCTGCCTCTGTATGGAGAGAAGGGAACTTAGCTAGTCTACCGTGGCAAGTTCAACAGAAAGCGTGGAATTAGGCCTTTATCTATGCTAGCACAGCTGGCTCCGCATTCCTATGCTGGAAAGAATGCGGTAGCGTGCCAGTTGAAAAGAGGGTCGTATCAGGGCATGCCTTCAGGCATGCCACACCACTGCCCACCTCACAACAGGCTTTAGCCCGCTGTCGAGCCCGGGCCACAGCGGCTAAAGCCGTCACACTCGAACCCCCTTTAGCGGCATCGCTAAAGCGATGCCCTGATACAGATCATTCTTCTCAAGATTGCACCATTACCGAGAATGCTGCGCCAGATTGCGTTCCCCTCCTGAAGCGGTCAACGGGCAGAACGCTTAGGTTTCAACACGGCTGGCCTTGCTGTCCGATGTACCAGGGAGCGCTCACGGTGAAGATGCGCTCATTGCCGCGGGCGAGCAGCACCCATTCCAGAAGGCGGCCACGCTGGTTGTGGAGGAAGTATTCGTACCAGCGGTCCTCGACGAGTTCCGGGATAACGACCACGATGCTGCGGCCGGGATTCTTCTTCGAAAGATCGAGCACGAACTGCACCACGGGAATGATGACGAACCGGTAGGGTGAGGGCAGGATGTGGAGTTCGGGTGGCTGCTTGCCCTGAGCGCGAAAGGGTTCGACAACGTAGTGTTCCCAATCGCCTTCGAGCAATTCAGAATGCTCGTTGGGTTCAACGTGCAGGGCGATGACTTCCGGGGAAAGCCGGGCGGCAAATTCGATGCCCTGGCGCGTGATGTTGCTCCAGCGGTCAATGGCGATCACCGCGATCGGATGCTGGCTCAGGCCAGCCGCGTCCACCGGAACCTTGCAGGTGGTAAGCGTCTTTACGTGGTGGTAGTGGCGGCGGACAATGGAAAAGAAAAAGATGGTTAACGGAATAAAAAGCAGCGTGATCCAAGCGCCTTCCATGAATTTCGCGACCAGCACGACGGCCGTGGTGGTTCCGGTGACCAACGCGCCGAGTCCGTTCACCATTGCACTCTTCACCCAACCCGGCCCGCGATTCTTCCGCCAGTGCATGACCATTCCAGCTTGAGAGAGCGTGAAGGCCAGAAACGCGCCCACGGCGTAGAGCGGGATCAGGCGGTCGGTGACGCCGCCGAAAAGAATGAGCACGCCGCCACAGAGCACGGCCAGCACCATAATGCCGTAGGTATAGACCAGTCGCCGACCGCGGTAGCCGAAAACGTGCGGCAGGTAGTTGTTCTGGGCGATGGCGCGGCAAAGACGCGGAAAATCGGCGAATGCGGTGTTGGCCGAGAGAGACAGAACCAGCAGGATGGAGCCAATCGTCAGGTAGTAGAAGATGCCCTTGCCAAAGACCGCGGAAGTGAGCATGGAGAGCACGCTCTGATAGCCGGGCGCACCCGGATCGGTCGCCGCGATTCCATACACCTTGACGAGATAAGAGATTCCCGCCAGCAGCACTGCCAGCAGAAAAATGATTGCCGTGAGACTGCGCTGGGCATTTTTCACGGCGGGCTCGCGGAAAGCCTTCACCCCGTTGCTGACCGCTTCGACGCCAGTCAAGGCCGTGCAACCGCTGGCAAAAACCTTGAGCAGCAGCCAGTAGGTAACAGCTTCGGTCACGAAGGGGGGAGGCGGGAGAGGAACGACCGGTGTGGGGTGCCCTCCGCTGAACAGCACCCGCAGAATGCCCCCCACGATGGTGATGAGCAGGGTGCCCACAAACAGATATGTAGGAATCGCAAAAGCGCTGCCGGCTTCGCGCACGCCGCGGAGATTGAAGATGGTGATGACAATCAGAATGCCCACGCACAGCGAAACCATGTGCGGCAGCAACGACGGAACCGCCGAAACCAGCGCGCCCACTCCCGCGGAAATGCCAACCGCGGCCGTGAGAATGTAGTCGGCGAGCAGCGCGGCTGCGGCCAGCAACCCGGCCGGTGCACCCAGATTGAAGCGCGCCACGGTGTAGGAACCGCCCCCGGAGGGATAAGCCGCGATGGTTTGCCGGTACGAGAAGTAAACGATCACGAGCAGCGTGATAATGGCGGCGCTGACCGGAACGATGTAGCGGACGCCCAGTAGTCCCAGGGGAATCAGCAGGCTGAGGGCAGCTTCCGGGCCATACGCGGCGGAACTTAGGCCGTCGAGACCGAAGATGGGAATGCCTTGGGCAGGGCCAATCTGCTCGGCCCGCTCGTCACTGGTTTTGATGGGCTTACCGACTACGACATCAAGAATGTTCATGGGAATTAGGGTTCCAATGGAACATAAACCAGACCGGAAAACGACGCCGGAAAACTCACTGTGCCAGATGCAAATCTGGGCGTACAACGTCTTAGAGCTTGTTCAATCCGTCTAACGCGGCGACCTTGTAAGCTTCCGCCAGCGTGGGATAGTTAAACACCGCATCGCGGAAATATTCAATCGTTGCGTTCAGCGCAATCACGGTCTGGCCGATGTGAACAATCTCAGCCGCCCGGTCGCCGATCACGTGAACTCCCAGCAGTTTGAGCGAGTCCGGATCGAAGATCAATTTCAGCAGGCCCTGTTCGTCGCCCAGCATCTGTCCCTTGGCCAGTTCGGCGTAGCGAGCCAGTCCAACTTCGTAGGGAACTTTTTTCTGCGTCAACTGTTCTTCCGTGTACCCGACCATGGAGATTTCAGGAATGGTGTAGATGCCGTAGGGAATCAGGTTCGACGGCATTTTTCCGGGAGTGCCGAACATGTGGCAACTGGCCAGGCGGCCCTGTTCCATGGAAGTGCTGGCCAGGGCGGGAAATCCAATCACGTCTCCGGCGGCGTAAATGTGAGGCACCGCAGTTTGGAAATGTTCGTTGACCACCAACTTGCCTCGCCCGTCCGACGAAACGCCGGCCGCCTCGATATTGAGCAGATCGCTGTTGGCCTGCCGCCCGATGGTGTAAAGCAATCCCTGGCCGTGCACGTTCTTGCCGCTTTCGAGTTTGGCAAACACGCGGTCCCGGGCGTCATCCAGCCCCACCGAAACGACTTTTTCTCCCAGCCGCAAAACGGTTCCCAGTTGGCGCAACTGGAAGCACAGGCTCTCAATGATTTCGCGGTCAACGAAATCCAACAAAATGGGGCGCTGGTCGAGCAGCGTAACTTTGACGCCCAGCGCGGCAAACATGGAGGCATATTCCAGCCCGATGATTCCGGCGCCGACGACCACCAGATCGCGCGGAACTTCTTCGAGACAATGAACCTGATCGGAATCAAAAATGCGCTTGCCGTCGATGGGAATATCGTCGGAGTGCGCCGGCCGGGTTCCACAGGCAATCATGACGTGCTGGCCGCGAAGGAGTTGGGAGCCGTCATCGCATCGGACTTCGATGGTATGAGGATCGAGGAAGCGGGCGTCGCCTTCGAGCGTGGTCACAAAATTACGCCGCAGTTGCGCCTTAATCACTTCGACCTCGCGCAGCATGACGGCTTGCGCGCGAAACGTCAGGTCGGACATGGCAATGCGATCTTTCAGCACGTACCCGCGTCCGTAGAAAGTGCGCTGGCGAAAGCCGCTCAAGTAAAGAACCGCTTCGCGCAAGGTCTTGCTGGGGATGGTTCCGGTGTGAACGCAGACGCCGCCAATCGTCTTCTTCCGGTCAACAATGGCGACCTTCTTGCGAAACTTGGCGGCGCAGATGGCTGCCTTCTGGCCCGCCGGCCCGCTCCCAATCACTACCAGGTCATATTCATTGGCTTCCATCATGTGCACATCCAAAATTCTGTATGCTCAAAAGATTGCAGGTGCGATTGTCTGGCTGACCGTCTCAAGAACTATCCCCCACTCGCCCGGCCCGTTTTCTGGCATCCCGAGAAACTATCATTAACCTCCTCGGGAACAGAAGGGGATTGTGGAGTGTAACAGTCTATTTACAGATCGGCTGCAATCCCATGGAGCTTCAGGATATGGGGCCTTAGGGTGTTTGGCAGCGGTGCACTGTGTGAGAAGAATGATCCGTATCAGGGCTTCGCTTTAGCGATGCCGCCAAAAGGCGCGAAGTCTAGCGGCTTTAGCCGCTGAGGGTCTGGCTCGACAGCGGCTAGAACCTGCTGCGAACTGTGGAACGATGTGGCACGCCTGAAGGCATTCCCTGATACCAACCTTCTGCTCTTACGGACCCTCTTCTCAAACTGCACCACGGCCAGGATTTCCCCGTCTTTCCGTGATTTGGGTCACAGACCAAACTACCGATCCGGCGCATGGTTGCAGTTCGGGTAAAAGCGGAACTGCGAATGCAACCAGCCTACAGGCTCAGCCGTCGGAAATTCCTGCAAGCCGCCATGGTCGCCGCGGCTGCGGCCGGTTCGGGCATTGGCTGTGTCGCCGGCAGGAGTCCCTGGAGATTCCTGTCGGTGGATGAAGCCAGAACCCTGGCTGCAATTTGCGATCAGATTATTCCTCCCGACGAACATCCCGGAGCCGCCTGGGCCGGCGTGGTGAATTACATTGACCGCCAGCTCTGCGGACCCTTGCGGCGCCTGCAGAATTCCTATCGCCTGGGACTGGCCGCCATCGACACCAGCAGCCGGGCGCTCTACGGTGCGAATTTCGTCGTTTTGGCCGAAGCCAGGCAGGTTGAACTGCTGGGCCTGATGGAACAAGGGCGGGCGTCGAGCGAGGCGTGGAAGCAGATTTCTTCCTCCGAATTCTTCGCGTTGCTGGTGGATCAAACCATGCAGGGTTTTTATGGCGATCCTCGGCACGGCGGCAACCGCGAGGGCACCAGTTGGAAGATGCTGGGCATGCCCTATCCGCCTATTCGGGGCAGGCTGCACTATGACGTCAACCAGCGGGACGTGAACCAGCCGGTCGTCAACCTGCCTAACGTCAAAAAGAAAGACATTACCCAGTCGCAGCGCACGGCACCGGTTTCGGTCGCAAATTCAAAGGTCAAGTAAATGGCGCTCAAACACGTCAACGCGGTCGTGGTGGGTGCGGGCGCGGGCGGAGGCATTGTTGCCAAGGAACTGGCAACCGCGGGCCTCAGCGTGGTGCTGGTAGAGCGCGGGAAATGGTATACCGCCTTCGATTGCCGGAAAGACGACTTACGCAATCAGCGCACCACGGTGCTAGGTAATTCATTCGGGCCCGACGAGGATCGCAACCCGCGGGTTCTCGTCGACGAGCAAGGCAAAGAATACGTACAGAAGCCCAGCGACGGCGGATACAGCAACAATGCCGCGTGCGTGGGCGGCGGCACTGCCAGTTACGGCGCCATGGCGTGGCGGTACATGGAAAAAGATTTCCGCATGCGCTCGACCTACGGCTCGGTCGCGGGCAGCACGCTCGAAGATTGGCCGATCAGCTATGCCGACCTGGAACCCTATTACGAAAAGGCAGAATGGGAGATCGGCGTGTCGGGGGACGACGGGAACAATATATTCCGGTCGCCGCGGCAACGCCCACTGCCCATGCCGCCTCTCCCGCCGAATCGCGAATACCAAGTTCTGAAACCTGCCGCGCAGCGTCTCGGCCTTCATCCTTTTGACATTCCCATGCTGCGCAATTCGGTTTCCTACAACGGCCGGGCGGCCTGCATGCGATGCCGCTGGTGCGTGGGGTTTGCCTGCGAAGTGGACGCGAAGAACGGCACGCAGAACACCGTCATCCCCGCGGCTCTGGCCAGCGGCAATTGCGAGCTGCGCAGCGAGTGCATCGTCAAAGAAATTCTCACCGACTCGCAGGGCCGAGTGAAAGGCGTGGCCTATTTCGATTCCGAGTCGCGGCTGCAAGAGCAGACGGCGGATCTGGTTGTGGTTTCTGGTTCGGCCAACGAGTCGGCGCGGCTGCTGCTGAATTCCAAGAGTCGGCTGTTCCCGACGGGCCTGGGCAATCGCTACGACTGGGTTGGAAGAAATCTTCAGGGTCACGCTTATACGGGCGCGGTCGGGCTATTTGATTTCGAAGTCTACGATGACCTGGGCCCGGGCGCTGGCATCGCCATCTGCGACTTCAACCACGGCAACAAAGGATTAACCAGCGGCGGCATGCTGGCCAACGAATTCATCCGCCTGCCCTACCAGTTCGTGGGCTGGCGAGCACCGGGTGTGCCGCGCTGGGGACGGGCCCACAAAGAATACATGCGGCAGTGGTATCGGCGCAGCATCGGTGTGATGGGGCCGGTGCAGGAAATGCCGATGTTTGACTCGCGCGTCCAGGTCGACCCCACGGTGAAAGACTACTGGGGAATCCCGGTGGTTCGCCTGTCTGGACATCGTCATCCTAACGATCTGGTAGTGGGCAAGTTTCTAGCCTCGAAGGCCGAGGCGTGGCTCAAGGAGGCCGGGGCGATTACAACTTGGACGTTCCTGCCCGGCACTGGACTGAGCGGAGGCCAGCATCAGGCCGGCACGTGCCGCATGGGCGAAGATCCGCAGACTTCGGTCGTCGACAAGTATTGCCGCGTGCATGATGTGGACAACTTGTATGTGATCGATGGCAGCGTGCACGTCACCAACGGTGGATTCAATCCGGCGCTGACCATCATGGCGATTGCCTATTACGCGTCCGACAACTTGGTGAAGTTGTGGAAGGGAACCCATGGCGCGGCTTGACGACACACTGCGGGTAAGCTGCCGGGTAAGCTGCCTATGACCGCCGACCGCAAACGCTGGTACCGGCGTCTTTCCGTGGTTGTGCCCATCCTGCTGGCTGCAGTCGTCATCCTCTTGCTGCCGGGCGCCAGCGTTTACTATCGCTACTCCGGCGGACGATCGTGCGCGCGCTGTCATGAAATCTGGCAGCCTTATACCGATTGGCATACCTCGACGCACCGCAACGTGCCCTGTGCTGACTGCCACGGAGATGTCTTCACTCTCGAGTTAGGCTTCCATCTCAACAACATTCGCCGCCTGGCTTCTCACTTACGCGGCGAAGTTCCCGAACAGGTGCGGCTCAAGACCGACGACGTGCTGCGCATGGACAGCCGCTGCCAGAAATGTCATCGGCAGGAGTATGCGGATTGGGCCGCGGGGCCGCACGCCGCCACTTACAAAGAAATTTTTCTCGACGCCGATCACAATCACCGCGAGCACTTGATGGACGATTGCCTGCGCTGCCATGCCATGCACTTCAACGGCGGTATTCGCGACCTGGTTACGCCACTCGATACCAAAGGACCGTGGCAGCTGCGTGATCCGCAGCTGGCGGGACAGCCGGTCATCCCCTGTCTGGCCTGTCACCAGATGCACCGCGAGGGAACTCTGCTGAGTCGTCTGACCAGCAAGCCGGAGAATCCCGGGTCGATCCAGGAAATCTCTCGGCCGTCGCTGGCTTTATTTGACCGGCGGGAACTGGGTTATGTGGCGCTTGCAAATCTGCCGCTGCCCACGATGCATGACGGAGACGGCGACAGAACTATCAAGATCAGCCCAGACATTCGTCAGGCGCTCTGCTACCAGTGCCACGCGCCCTTGGCCACAATGAAAGTCGCATCGGGCGACGATCGCACTGCGGTGGGGGTTCACGAAGGACTTAGCTGTTTCGCCTGCCACCAGGGACACGGCCAGAAGACGCGAGCTTCCTGCGCCACTTGCCACCCGCAACTTTCAAACTGCGGGCTGAACGTGGAAACGATGGATACCACGTTCAAGTCAGCCAAGAGTCCGCACAACATTCATTTCGTGAAATGCATCGATTGCCACACCAAAGGCATCCCGAAGAAGAAACTCAGCGTGAGTAATCCGCGCAATCTGCGGCAGTAAGCTCTGTCCGAAAACCAGTGTCGAGAACTAGGCGCGGGCCACGGCGACCCAGAGTGGTTGGGCCGGCGCGTCGGCGACCGGCAGCGTGATGGTGACCCGCGCGCCGCGCGGCTTCACGTTTTCGATTTCGAGTTCTCCGCCACGTTTCTTGACGATCCCGTAGCAGACGCTCAACCCCAGGCCCGTTCCCTTGCCTGCGGGCTTCGTGGTATAGAAGGGATCGAGGGCGCGGCTGAGATTGCCAAAGCCGGGGCCGGTATCCTCGACTTCGATCACCGCCTGTCGACCGCGCTGGTAGGCGCGAATGCTGATCTGCTTGCCGCCGGCCACGCCCTCCAGAGCATCGCTGGAATTGTTGAGCAGGTTGAGGAGAATCTGTTTGATTTCGTCCTCGCTGACGGCCAAAAAAGGCAAGTCCGGTGCGATGTCGAGTTTCACCTGAACATTGCGGGTACGCGTGTAGTATTCGCGCAGCGCCAGCACCTGCTGTACAACCGGAGCGATCTGTGCCACCTGCGTGTCTCGCGCCCCGTGCCGCGAGAAGCGGAGCAGGTTGTCGATAATCCGGTTCATGCGGCGAGCCTCACTGACCAGATTAGCCAGTTGATCGCGCGCCTGCGGCGCCGCGATGGCGTCGTTGATCAGTTCGCCATATCCCATGATCGCGGTCAGCGGATTGTTGAGCTCATGCGCGACTCCGGCCAGCAGTTGCCCCAACGCCGCCAGCTTTTCCGAGCAAACCAACTGCGCATGCAACGACTGCAGTTCAACGGCGAGCGCAATATCGGTTGCGAGCATTTCGATGTGCGACAGTTCAAGCGTGTGGATGGTCCGCGTATCTCGCGGCGCCGCCAGACGGATGCAGCCCAGGTATGCGCCTCCATCCGAGTGCAGCGGAATCAGAAGCTCTTCGCCGGTCCTCCATTCCTTATTCGGATTCTCGGGCAGGGCAAACAGGATGGCTTCCGGTTCGAGCAGTAAGTACGAATTCTTGCCCATGCGCTGAGCGGTGGAACACAAACTCATAACGTGATCGAGCGTCCAATCTTGGGTTTGCGTTTGCAGACGCCGCAAAGACTCCTCCGACAGTCCACTGGAGCCCGCTACCCGCAGGTGGCCGCCCGCGCCTTCGAGTTGGACCACGGCCATGCTGAAAGTGCTGACGTCGGTGATGGCCGAAGCGATGGCGGGGCAAATCGTATCCAACGGCGCCCCACCCAGCAGCCGGGTCGTGATCGCTGAGAAGCGTTCCAACCGGCGGTCGAGCCGGTCTGCCTTATGCTGCATGCCGGTGATCGATTCCGACTTGTCTTCCACCACCGCCAGAATCATTCCCAGCGCCACCAAGATCTTGGGAGTGTCCCACAGTTCTCCGGGAATCGTCAGGTGCGGCATGAGGCGATCGAGAAAGAGTCGGATGGGAAACGCGGCTCCCCAGCTGACGAATCCTGCGGCGATGGTCAGAATGGCGGGCGACCAGCGCCCGCGATTCCGGCAAATGAATATGCCCGCCAATACGAACCCAATTCCAATCAGCGCAATCGCGCCTTCCGGAAAAAAGCCGCGGAGCACAGCGGCCATTGCCCACGCTGCGGCAAGCGATGCCAGGAAGGTTACCGCCCCCAGGTACAACGAGAACTTTCTGCCCCGAAGGAAGAAGTCGGCACCTCCGCCGAAACCGGCCGCGAGGAAC
>Ga0181532_10004414_pt1 | contig 12282 bp, 11 predicted proteins | sample PEATcosm2014_Bin_33_FD_119768 | JGI IMG/M metagenome (GOLD analysis project Ga0181532, IMG submission 119768) | Peatland microbial communities from MTU Mesocosm Facility, Houghton, MI, USA - PEATcosm2014_Bin11_30_metaG | ecosystem: Environmental > Terrestrial > Soil > Wetlands > Peat | place...
AACATCCTGTTTTGACAGGGTCTGCCCCCCCGTTAAGATGCGCCTCGAGGTTAACTGGCCATCCGGCCGGGTCCAACTGGAAGTGTTGCTGCACCTCCCTATTGGACGCAAAAGGTTAGCAAAGTGTTGTTAGCTAAATACCGCGCTAACTTTTGACTTGACAAGCAGTTCGAGTTCTAGCATAAAGAGACTAGCCGCGAATGCGGCGTCACGTGGCGATTTAGGGCGACTTGCTCCACGTAAAAAACTGCTAAAGAGCTGGTAGAGTTCACAGACTTCAGTCTTCTGAAACCCTCCAAGCTTTTTGGCACGGAGGGTTTTTCATTTTCCCCTCCGCGCTGCCCTTAGTCAATGTCACGTCATTTCACACATAGGCCCCCACCCAGGCGGCAGGCCATGGTGGAACCTAGCGCGAGGTGACTCATGAAGGAAGTCTATTTCTTGCGGTGCAGGGAATGCGCCAAGAAGTATGCCAATACGCCGCAGTCGTTTTGCGAGGAGTGCTTCTCCCCGCTTGAAGTGAGCTACGACTACGAAACACTCAGTCGGACGGTCAAGCGCGAGGCATTGTCCCACCGTGCATTCAATATGTGGCGGTACTCGGAGCTGCTGCCCTTGCCAGAGGGATTCACTCCCTCACAAGCCATTGGCGGCACGCCGCTCGTGAAGGCGCGGAAGTTGGGTGCGGATTGGGGAATTAGGAACCTCTATTTCAAAAACGACGCGGTGTGCTTCCCCACGCTTTCCTTTAAGGACCGCGTGGTGGCGACGGCACTGGTAGCAGCGCGCCGATTTGGCTTCAAGACCGTGGGCTGCTCGTCCACAGGGAACCTTGCGAATGCACTGGCGGCGCAGGGAGCGCAGCAGGGATTTGATACCACGGTGTTCATCCCCGCGGACCTGGAACCGGCCAAGATCTTGAATACCGCGGTATATGGAGCTCGGATTATCCGCATCGACGGGAACTACGACCAGGTGAACCGGCTGTGCACTCAGATTGCGGACCGCTTCAAATGGGGACTGGTGAACGTGAATTTGCGCCCGTACTACGCGGAGGGATCGAAGACGCACGGCTATGAAATCGCGGAACAGCTTGGGTGGGAACTGCCGGACAATGTGGTTGTTCCGATGGCGGGCGGCTCGCTGATTGGAAAGATAGCCAAGGCGTTCTGCGAACTCGCTCATCTCGGCTGGGTGGAACCGAAACAGGTGAAATTCTTCGGCGCGCAGGCTACCGGCTGCTCGCCTATTGCGGACGCCGTCAAGCGGGGGCTTCCCCGGTTGGAACCCCAGAAGCCGAACACGATTGCACGCTCGCTGGCGATTGGCAACCCTGCGGATGGCCACTACGCGCGGCGACTTATCGCAGAAACAGGCGGCTGGGCAGAATGCATCAGCGACCCGGAAATCATCGATGCCATCAAGCTGCTGGCGCAGACGGAGGGAATCTTTGCCGAGACGGCGGGCGGCGTTACGGCAGGCGTAACGTCCAAATTGATCCAGCAAGGACGGATTCGGTCGGACGAAACTACCGTGGTTTGCATCACCGGAAACGGATTGAAGACCACAGATGCCATCGCGGCGGACTTCCCCGCAACGGAGGCGATCCCGCCAAAACTGGAAGCGTTTGAGGCACTGGTGGCACAGCAACTGGACGAGCCGGTTCGCGCTGACTGAGGATTGAAGTTCCGCCCCAGCCATCTGCACAAGCTCGACCGTGATGCCGCGAGTAATGCTCGAGCGTTACTCCTTGCACAGTGGCTCTTAGCAGGAAATGTAATGGCTGTTTCGAATGACTTCTAGATTCTGATTTCAAAAATTGGAGCAAGAACATGGCAATTACGATTGAGATCCCTACGGCGTTCCGGCGATTCACCGACGGAGCACCCAAACTGGAGAGTGGTGCGAGCACGGTTGCGGAAGCGTTGAACGAATTGATCACGCGATTTCCTGCCCTTTCCCGGCACGTACGCGACGAACAGGGACAGATTCGGCAGTTCATCAACGTCTATCTGAATGATGAAGACATTCGCTTTTTGGGCGGAGAAGCGTCGGCGCTGAAAGATGGAGATAAGTTACTCCTGGTACCGTCGATCGCCGGGGGCTGAAACCGACCTTCCCTCTTTCCTATCCATCCGCATCGACAGAATGCCTGTCACTGGGCGAGTTTGGTCTGAGGAGTCGGCCAGGAATTGCCCAGACGGAGTTGAACGCTCCGAGCGGGCCCCAGGACATTGGCGAAGTCTTTGCATCAGCCAGTTGTTCAATGAGCTGGGAACCGCGGGCATCAGGCGGCCTGATCAATGCTCAGCAAGTGTACGGCTCGCTGCAGCAAGATTTGAGGCAGTTTACGCAGAGCAGCAGGACCTCTGGCCTACGGGATCGTCTGCCTCTCGCTTGGGCGGGATATCGGTGAGCGCGTGAATACTCGTGGAAGCCGAGGAACGCTTGCTGCGTGGCCTGCTTTTGCTCGTCCGTGCCGCCTTGCTCCCAGGAGATTGTCTGAAATGGAATTGCACCAGAGAGTTCGCGCGCGGCTTTTTGGGCGTCCACCCCTTCCGGGCTACGGGGAAGAGGTGCAATTTGCTTGGAAGGGATGAGCAGGGTCCGGGCGAGAACCGCTACGATAAGCAATAGCAGAACAAGACCAAGAAATTTCAGCAGCTTCTTCATTCGCGAGCTCCGCCCGTTCAATTTCAGTCGCTTTCCAGATTAGACGTAGCCTACCATGTCTCCCTGCCAGCGAGATTACCAGCACAGTTTCAAACCAAACCGTTCCTCTCGCGCGAGACAACAGCGTGGTAGGCTATTTGCGTGTTGGTCCATTCCGGGTAGGGGGAGGGATCAAATGGTAGTGCGTTTCTGGTCAGCGCGAACCACGCAAGTGCGGTTTCCGGATTACCTAAGCCACTTCAACGAACACGTGTTGCCGAAATTGCAGGCCGTGGAAGGATTTCTGGAGGCGCGTGTCCTTTCGCAGTCCGATGGCGTGGTCGTGAAGTTCATTGTGGAGACGCTGTGGAGTTCGATGGAGGCGATCGACCGGTTTGCGGGGCCGGATCGGGAAGCTGCTGTCGTGGCCGACGAGGCACTGCACCTGCTAACCTCCTACGATCACCGGGTGCTCCATTACAAGGTGGACCTTTGCGTGAATCGGGAAGAGAAGGCCACATCAGCGTGAGTCAACTGTTCCGTCCCGCTTGCCGCCATTTTACGGAATGCTAAACTACAGAGGTACCCCTATGACACCTAAAACCCTTTATGAAAAAATCTGGACCAATCACTTGGTTTACGAAGAGCCCGACAAACCCTCGCTAATCTATATTGACCGGCACCTCATCCATGAAGGCACGTCCCCGCAGGCGTTCGCGGGACTGAGGGCAGAAGGGCGCAAAGTGCGCCGTCCCGACCTGACCTTTGCGGTGATGGACCATTCGGTTCCGACGAAAGACCGGCTACTGCCGATTGTCGACCAGGACGCCAAGTTGCAGTTCGAGGCCCTGGAGCAAAATTGCCGCGAGACCGGCGTGCGGCTGTTCGACATGCACAGCAAGAACCAAGGCATCGTTCACATTATTGGACCAGAGTTGGGAATCACTCAGCCAGGGCAGACGATTGTCTGCGGGGACAGCCACACGTCCACGCACGGCGCGTTTGGGACGCTGGCGTTCGGCATCGGCACCAGCGAAGTGGAACATGTGCTGGCAACACAATGCCTGGTGCAGAGCAGATCGAAAACCATGCATATCGTGGTGCACGGCAAGAGGGCGAAAGGTGTGACCGCGAAGGACATCATCCTGGCGATCATCGGAAAGATTGGCATCGGCGGCGGCACCTCTCACGTGGCGGAGTATGGCGGCGACGCGATTCGCGCGCTCTCTATGGATGGTCGCATGACTGTCTGTAACATGACTATCGAAGGCGGGGCGCGCGCCGGAATGGTGGCGCCCGATGACACTACGTTTGCATATCTCGAAGGGCGGCCGTTTGTTCCCCGTGGGAAAGAGTTTCAGGAAGCCGTCGAGCGCTGGAAGCTGCTGAAGAGCGACGACGGGGCGAATTTCGATATGACCGTGGAGCTGCGCGCCGAACAGATCGGGCCGCAAGTGACCTGGGGAACAAATCCCGGAATGGTCACCAGCGTGACCGGCCGCGTGCCGGACCCGCACGACTACAAGGATCTGAACGATCAGAAGGCCACGGAGAGCGCGCTGAAGTACATGGGGCTAAAGCCCGGCACGCCAATCGTGGACATTCCCGTGGATCGCGTGTTCATCGGGTCGTGCACCAATTCCCGGCTTGATGACTTGCGCGCCGCGGCCCAACTGGTGGCGGGCAAGCATGTCGCCAAGAGCATCAAGCAGGCGCTGATCGTGCCCGGCTCGCGCGGGATCAAGGCCCAGGCGGAAAAAGAGGGTCTGGACAAAATCTTCTCCGAGGCCGGCTTTGAATGGCGCGACGCGGGTTGCAGTATGTGTATCGGCATGAACGCGGATGTTTTGCCGCCGCACGAACGCAGCGCCAGCACTTCAAACCGCAATTTCGAGGGGCGTCAGGGACGCGACAGCCGGACCCATTTGGTCAGCCCGGTAATGGCCGCTGCCGCGGCCATTTCGGGGCACTTCGTCGATGTGCGCGAGTTTGATGTCGCACATGTAGAGTGATTATCAGTTGTAAGTTATAACTGCTCAGCAGGTTTCGTCATTTCGCTGCTTCCCCGGTTTCCAGAAGTTTGACGCAGCGTTTGCTGTAGAACATGGAGAATTTCTGATCGCTGAAATTGACCTGCAAGATAGAGTTATCCTTGGGGGCCGGCGTCATTCTGATGTCGTGGGTAGTTTTGGCCTCGGCATATTTTCGCCCCGGCGGCATCCCCGTGCCACTTGTCCGGCTGGTGATTGTGAGCTGGTTCGTCATACCGCTGACTACGGGCTTCCGATCCAAGCATGGCGGTCCTGTGGAAGAGGGACAAATAAGCAACAGGAGACAATGTAGGCCATGAAACCGTTCATTACGCATACCGGACTGGTACAGCCCATCGACAAAGTCAACGTCGACACGGATCAGATGGTGCCGAAACAATTTTTGAAGGCCCTCACTCGGCAAGGATTCGGCCGCATCCTTTTCTATGACTGGCGCTATCTTCCCGGCGAGAAGCCCAATCCGCAATTTGTGCTGAACTTCCCGCGCTACAAGGGCGCATCGGTGCTTCTGGCGCGCGCCAACTTTGGCTGCGGCTCAAGCCGCGAGCACGCTCCGTGGGCGATTGGCGATTACGGCTTCCGGGTGATTCTTGCCCCCAGCTATGCCGACATTTTCTACAACAACTGCTTTAAGAACGGCATTCTCCCCGCCGAACTCAGCGAAGCGCAGATTGAGGAGCTCTTTCATCGAACGGAAAAGGAAGAGGGCTATTCCCTGACAGTGGATCTGCCGAGCCAGACGGTGAAAGACAAGCACGGCCTGGAATACAAGTTTGAAATTGCCCCGTCGCGCAAGGAAGTTTTGTTAAAGGGGCTCGACGATATCGGCACTTCGCTGCTGCAAGCCGATTCGATAGGCGGCTACGAGAAGACCCACCCGGCTAAGGTGAAAATGTACGAAGAACTGGACGTGAAATACTACACGAATGGGGGGTGAATCATTTCACCTCTCCCGCCACCAGGGCTTGAAGTAAATTCGACCCTCGAAAATGGGTTCCGGCGCTTCTGGCGCGGCCGGCTCACCTAACAGTTCCGCGATAACAATTCCTGCCACCACCAGTCCTGCGCCTTTCCATCCGCGGGAACTCAAATGTTCGTGCAGCAACAGGTAGGACGTGATGACGGCGAAGACTGGCTCCAGCGCAAATAGGATGGCGGCGTGACCGGGCGAAGTAAATTGTTGCGCCCACAATTGAACCGTGAACGCGACCGCCGTGGCGAAGACAGCGCAAACCACAATGGAGAGATACAACGGCCAACCCCAAACGAAACGTATGGGTTGCCAGCGGATGGCCGCGGCGGCACCTGTCAACGGCCATGCCATTACCGCGCAGCCCGCCACTTGGATCAGGCTCAGCGCGGAAACGGAATGTTCCTGAGAGTACTCACCGACCAGGATGATGTGCACCGCGTAAAAACCAGCCGCGACAAATGTCAACACATCGCCGCGGTTCAAATAACGCAGGCCCTCCACGGGAACCGTCAACAGGTAGAGACCAATCAGCGCAGCGAGAGCCCCGGCATAAATCCACTTGGTGAGGCTGCGTCCCCAAAAAACACCGAGCAAAAGCGGCACCAGCACCACGCTCGAACCGGTGACAAACCCGGAATTTGAGGCGGTGGTGTACTCAAGTCCGACCGTCTGGAAGCAGTACCCTGCAAACATAAAAAAGGCCAGCCGCATGCCCGCAAAGACCTCTTCCCTATCGATCCTGCCAATGACTTTCGGACGAAAAAACGCCATGAGTGCCGTGGCGATGGTGAAGCGGACGGCCAGAAACACAAATGGCGAAGCATGAGCGAGGCCGGTTTTCACCACCACAAAGGTGGCGCCCCAGATCAGGGAGCAGAACATCAACGAAAGATCCGCTTTTACTTTGCGATCCACTTCGCAAACCTCACCACAGGCAGCCGCCAGTGTAGCTGCAAACCAAAAACCGCGTGCGCGATTCATTCCTTGTGCAAAGGGAGAGGCAAAGCTATTGACACCCCAGTCCGTCTTGGACATTCTCGTCACATGACTACCGCCCGAGGGTGTTGGGGTTTGATTCCTTGCCTGTGCCTTCTGATTCTACTCAGTCCGAAGCCTGCTGCTGCGAAAGACACCTGGATTGAGGTGCGTTCTCCGAACTTCACGGTCATCAGCAACGCGGGCGAAAAGGAAGCGCGCAGGATTGCCGATCAATTCGAGCAGTTTCGCGAGGTCTTTCACACCACGATACCGAAGTTGCGCGTGGATCTGGGGAAGCCGTTGATCATCTTCGCGGTGAAGAACGAGGATTCGCTCAAACTACTCCTGCCGGCGTATTGGGAGACCAAGGGTCGCGCGCACCCGGCGGGACTCTACGCGCAGGGCGAGGACCGACATTTCGTTGCGGTACGGACAGACGTCGAGACCCAGAACCCTTACCAAATCGTGTACCACGAATACACGCACGCCATCATGAACTTGAATTTTAGGAGTTTGCCGGTTTGGCTGGGCGAAGGACTGGCGGAATTTTATGCCAATTCCGCCATTCATGACAAAGATGTGGAAATCGGCAAGATCGCTCCCTACCACATTCAAGTATTGCAGACCGAACGGCTGATCCCCATTGACGCGCTGCTCGAAGCCAATGCCCAGTCGCCCTACTACAATGAACAGAACCACACATCCATGTTCTATGCGGAGTCCTGGGCCATCGTCCATTACTTGCTGATGGACCCGGAAGCGCGAAAACGCCAATTGTTGACCACATTCGTCGGCGCATGGGACGCCAGCGGCAATCAAGTGGAAGCGGCCCAAAAGACTTTTGGCGATCTAAAGAAATTCTCTCTCGCGATGGAAGCATACGCGCGCCAACAGACCTTTTATGTGGGCAGGGTAAAAACGGAAATCCGCGGCGATCCAAAGAGCTACACCAGTCGCGTTCTGCCTCCCGCGGAATTGGACGCGGATCGCGCGCTGTTTTACATACACACACAGCGGCCGAAAGAAGCCCTGGCCGCGCTGAACGAAGCTCTTCAAGAGGATCCGAATCTGCCACTGGCCCACGAAGCGCAAGGACTGCTGGCTTATTCGCAAGGGGAGTTCCTGGTCGCGGAAGGAGCTTTCAATCGCGCCATTGCCCTGAATACCACAAGCTATTTCCCCTATTACTTCGCGGCGGAAGCACAACTGCGCCACGGGCTGCCTTCCGAACCGGAGGCGCCGCAATTGATTGCCTGGCTGGAGAGAACGATCCAGATGAATCCGCAGTTTGCGCCCGCCTACGCAGCACTCTCGACGATCTACTCTGTAGACCCCGCAACACGAGAGAAAGCAATTGTCGTCGGCCGCAAAGCGATTGAGTTGGAGCCGGGAAATCTAACCTTTGCGATTGGCTTCGGCTACGTGCTGGTAAATGAAGGCAAGACGGCCGACGCCAAGGCGCTGGCGGCGAGAATTGGGGATGTCACTAAGTCGCCGATGGATCAGGAGAATCTACAGCAACTGCAGCAAGCGATCGCCGACCGGGAGAGCTTTGATCGCCAGGCTGCCGCGATGGCGCAGCAAACAAAACAGCCTGAGGGTACGACGGTGGTGGTCACGGCAGAAAAGAATGCCCAGGCCTCTGGCAACAAGAATGTCTCTGGACCCTCGACTGCTCCCAAACCGACTGGGGCCGCAGCACCCGCATCCGAGAGTCCGCATGAGGGTTCAGAGTATGCAGCGGAAGGAACAGTCGCGGCCGTGGACTGCGGAAATGGTCCGGGGAAAATCACTCTGGTAGTGGGCAAGTCGTTAATGAGATTTCGCTTCTCTGACCTTGCGGCATTGCAACTGATCCTGCCTGCAAGCCACCAATCCGATCCGCCGCCGGCCTGCTCCGCATGGAAGGGCCGCCGCGTCCGGCTGTACTTCTACAAGGTAAAAGACAAGGAAGTAATGGGCGACCTGGATTCGATTCAGTTCTTCTGATAAACGGTCTTGCCGCCAACGACGGTGCGAAGTATTTCGCTTTTCAAAATATCCTTCGGAGAAACGGCAGTCAGGTCCTCTGAGATCACGACAAAGTCGGCGAACTCTCCGACTTTCAGTTCACCCTTCCTTCCTTCCATGAACTCCGCATAGGCCGATCCCGACGTGTAGGCGCGAATGCAATCTGCCAGCGGGAGCTTCTCCTTGGGAATCCAGCCGCCCGTCGGAACGCCTTCGGCTGTTTCGCGCGTTGCGCACGAATACAGGCCGCGGAATGGGTTGATCGGCTCCACGTCGTAGTCGGTGCTGAACGCAAGCGTGGCACCGGCCTTCTCGAGAGAGTTCCAGGCGTATGCACCCTCAGAGCGTACCGGCCCCAGGCGCTGTTCCATCCATGGCAGGTCACTCATCGCAAAAGCGGGCTGAACGGAAGCAATCACATGCAATTTGCCGAAGCGCTCCAGGTCCTCCGGTGAGACCACGGAGACATGTTCGATACGATCCCGGCGATCGCGCGAGGGATTCACTCTCAGGAGGGATTCGAAGGTGTTCAGTGCGAGACGATTGGCCTTGTCGCCGATGGCATGAAAGGCGAGTTGAAAGCCCATCCGGTCGCGTTCGATGGCCATTGCTTTCAGCTTTTCCGGATCCACCGTGAGAATTCCGCTGTTCGAAGGGTCATCGGAGTATGGAGCCAGCAGCGCCGCAGTCCTCGTGCTCAGTGCACCATCCAGAAAGCCCTTGAGCGCGCCCGTTTTCAGCCAAGGGTCGGTTGTGCCGCCCTGGGCGCGCATGTTCTGAAGTTCATCGATGGGAAGAGAAAACGGCAACCACTCCGTAATTCGCACGGTCAGTCTGTGTTCCTGCTTCAAGTCCATGAAAACCTGGAAGTCTTCCCAAGCAGAGTAATCCTGAACGGATGTCACGCCGTTCAGGGCAAGGTCATCCAAGACCAGTTCAATGCCCCTACGACGCTCCGCTTCCGGAGGGTCCGGGATGCGCTGAGCGACCATCTCCGTGGCGCTTTCTTTGAGAATGCCGGTGGCTTCGCCATCGGCGAAACGCTCGATCTCGCCGCCCCGCGGATCGGGAGTGTCGCTGCTAATTTCCGCATGCTTTAGGGCCAGCGAGTTGACGATGGCGATGTGGCCGGAGATGTGACAGAGATAGACTGGGTTATTCGGTGCGACCTGGTCGAGGTCCAGGCGGGTGGGGTATTTCTGATCGGCCCAGCGTGTCTGGTCAAGTCCGCTGCCCAAGATCCATTCGCCGGGCTTGTGCCCGTCCGCAGCGGCTTTGACGAGAGTGAGGACCTCCGCGGCCGAGGAGGTCCGGTTCAAGACTAGTGTGAGCTTGTCGCGGCCCGCTCCGCCTACATGCACGTGAGCGTCATTGAAGCCGGGCATTACAAAGCGGCCCTTCAATTGGACGACGTCATTCGATTCCGCCCCACCACAATCGAGAAGAATCTGAGATATCGTGCCGATGCAGAGAACTTTCTCATCACGCACGGCCATACCTTCGGCCCAAGGATGCTTGGGATCGTTGGTGTAAATCTTCCCGTGTAGGTAATACGTGGTGTGGTGGAGAGGAGGCTCTGGAGATTGCGCGAACAATGGTGAGGCGATGAGTGAAACTGTGAAGGGAGCCACCAATAGTACAGTGACAACCGGACCGACCCGCCTATTCACTGCCCCTTCTCCGCTGCCAGCCCAGAAATACCGAGCAAGGTCAGAAAAACACGTTTCAGACCGATCTCGCGACCTGCCGGTTCATACCACTCCTGCAACGAGTGCGCGCCTCCGCCGTTTCCCCCGGCTCCTATAGCAATGGCATCAATGCCCATGGAAAGAGGGATGTTCGCGTCCGTGGAAGACCGCTCAATGCGCGATTTGTTGCCGACGTCGTCGTCGGCAGCGCGCAGAGCGGCTAGCAACGCGGAATCGGCCGCCAGCTCCCCTCCAGGACGGCTGCCAATCAGATTCACCTTCCAATCCAGCTTGCCGCGACTGCGATCCCGCGAATTGTCCATTTCATCCTTGACGCCCGCGGCCATGCACTCACGCAGCGCTGTTTCCAGGCGTGTGATTTCTACTTCGCTTTCGGAGCGCAAATCCACCTTCACCTTGGCTTCGTGAGGAATGGAGTTGACCGAGGTGCCACCTTCCACTTGCCCCAGATTGAAGGTGGTGCGCGGAGACGAGGGAACTTTTGTGTTAATGAACCGCATCGACCCGCGAACCAGTGCGTTGATCGGATTGGGCAAGCCAAAATCGGACCAACTGTGGCCACCAGGGCCGGTGATGACAACTTCAAGGCGGCGCGAGGCCAAAGCTTTGGTGGTGACATGGTCGATGCCGGAACCATCCAGGACAATCACGGCCGCCAGCTTCGTGCGGTAGGCATCGATGAGGGCGCGCATCCCGCGCAAATTGCCCTCGCCTTCCTCACCCACATTGGCTACAAAAAGTATAGTGTGCTGCGGCTTGATCTTGGCAACATGTATGGCACGCGCGATGGCGATCACTCCGGCGAGACCGGTACCGTTATCGGAGATTCCCGGAGCCATCAGCCGTTCGCCTGCGCGCCGGACCTTCACGTCCGTCCCGGCTGGAAAGACAGTATCCAGATGAGCGGCAAGAAGCACGACATCCTTATCTTGCGCGCCGCGGAGCTCGCCGATGACGTTCCCCAGATTATCGACGTGGACCTCCAATCCTTCAGCCGCGAGCAACTGCATGACGGCTCCGGCACGCTTTTCTTCCTGAAAGGACGGAGCGGGAATCTCGGTAAGTCGAATTTGTTGGTGGGTGGTCCAGGCAAGATTCTTTTCCAGCCAATCGAGGGCAATGCGAATTTGTGGTTGGTCCTCGAGCGAGGTGGAGCGGGCAGGCCGCGTTGCACGAGGGATGACCGAAGAACGAATCGGCATAGCAAAAAGAATAGCGCAAACGGCAACCCGTTTCACTGCCACAAAGGACAGGTGCTGAAGGGGTGACCTTAAAGGGTTACGTTGTTGGTCGTCCATCGGCCGCTACGCCCGAATTGTATACCACTGGACGGGATGGAGAGCACACTCTGAGGAACTGCTCTATGCGCGGGCACCCGGAGCGGTCGAGAGCGCACGCACCTCATCATCGGTCAAAACGCGCGTCGATCGTTTGGCGGCATCGAAGATACGATTCACCACTTCGTCGGTTTCTGGCACGCCGTGTCGCGCCAACCAGTAAATTACGTTGGATTTTCCGCTCATGGGACCGATCTCCACGATCTGCTCCAGGCCCACCAGGTGCGCGGGGACCCCGCTGTAGACCGCGTCGGCAAGCCTCCGGTCATGATTGCGGAGAGCTTTGATAATCGCCGCCGCGTGCACACCGGTGGCCGTACGGAACGCATCGCGGCCAAAGACCGGGTAGTTTGGAGGAATCGTGGTGTGGGTGGCCTTGGCAATTTTTTCGCAGTACGCGCGCAGATAACCCAAGTCATTCTGCCGAAGCCCCATAAGCCGCAAATTCACAAGCAATAATTCCAGCGGTGTATTCCCCACTCGCTCCCCAAGCGAAAGCGCCACGCTATGAACCTGGCGCGCCCCCGCGGCAATCGCGGCGAGCGAATTGGCGATTGCCAGGCCGCGGTCGC
>Ga0181532_10004415_pt1 | contig 12281 bp, 10 predicted proteins | sample PEATcosm2014_Bin_33_FD_119768 | JGI IMG/M metagenome (GOLD analysis project Ga0181532, IMG submission 119768) | Peatland microbial communities from MTU Mesocosm Facility, Houghton, MI, USA - PEATcosm2014_Bin11_30_metaG | ecosystem: Environmental > Terrestrial > Soil > Wetlands > Peat | place...
ATCGGATTTCGTCAGCACCGTGATCCCGCGCTGTACGGCCAGCAGGCGGCAGATGTCGAAGTGCTCGCGGGTCTGTGGCTTGATGGACTCGTCGGCGGCGATAACCAGCAAAACCAGATCGATGCCGCCGATTCCGGCCAGCATGTTGCGCACAAAGCGCTCGTGTCCGGGAACATCAACGAAGCCGATGCGAATGGGCTCACCGGCGGAGCCGGACAATTCCAGGTTGGCAAATCCGAGATCAATGGTGATGCCGCGCCGCTTCTCCTCGGCGAGGCGGTCGGGATCGATTCCGGTTAGAGCGCGCACCAAGGCGCTTTTGCCATGATCGATATGACCTGCGGTGCCGACGATGACGGCTTTCATAAATTCAGTTTACCGGAGAGTTTCTGGAACTCCAGGAACGCAGCGGTGGAATGGCTTTAGGACGTGCCTTATGCGAAAATAGAAGCAGAAACTAGCTAGAAGCTCCCGGTTTACTACGGTTGCGCCATCCTCAAGAAGCTTTTGCCTTCAACAGTCGAGGGGCGTCTAATGTATTTGAACTCTCGGCATATTTGATCCACGGATGGCATCAATCCTGACACCACCAGATAGACCAACACCACTTCCCCCGGGAGAAGACGGAGACCTTGCGCTCTGGGAAGGCGGCACGACGCTCGACGCCGAACTCATGCCGCACCTGCTGATCCAATTGGAAGACGACTTGGAGCGCTCGCGCGTGCGCGAGGCGTTCTGGATTTCGGTAGTCGTTCACTTGATGGTGGTGATGTTTCTCGTACTGTCTCCCAAACTCTTTCCTGGCACAAGAGGGGTAGTGCTGATTTCACCTGAAGACCTGATGCGCAATCAGCAGATGACGTATCTAGACCTTCCTCCGGACCTGCAGAAGGAGCCGAAGAGGGCGCCGAAGACTGACGTACTGTCGGACAAGAACCGAATCGCGGAGAGCAGACATCCCACGCTGGACAAGAAGACGCTAGAGGAATTGAAGCGCGCCGGTCCGCCGAAGATCCCCTCGGCTCCAGCGGAGCAGGCCCAAAATACACCGCCTCAGCAGCAGGCGCAACCGAGCCAGCAACCCCCGAACCCGGCGCAGGGCCAGCCGATGGCGCAGCTCCAGCCAGCCATTCCGCAGGACAACCCCAGGCTGCCGCAGCAGCAGCAGGGCGCGCCGAAGTTTCCCGGCAATCTGGCCGGCGTGATGTCACCGGGTTCGTCGATTGAGCAGGCGGCACGCGCGGTCGCATCGCGTCGTGGGAGTGGCAGCTATGGAGGCGGCGGCGACTACGGCGCCGGCCCCGGCGGAACCGCCGCTCGCGCGCAGGGCAATCTGGAAGTCCTGTCCGATACCCAAGGCGTCGATTTCGGGCCGTACCTGTCGCGCGTTCTCGATGCGGTGCGCAGAAACTGGTACAACATTATCCCGGAGGAAGCACGGCCTCCGCTGTTGAAAAGGGGCAAAGTCTCGATTGAATTCGTCATCCTGCCGGACGGTAAGATTGCAGGCATGACGCTACGTGGGCCTTCCGGCGATGTCGCGCTCGACCGCGCCGCCTGGGGCGGAATTACGGCTTCCGTACCTTTCGCACCTCTGCCCACCGAATTCCACGGACCTTATCTGGCCTTGCGATTCCACTTCTATTACAACCCGGCCAAAGGCGAAATCGAATAGAGCAGGATCAGTCCCTGACCGGCGCTCCCCCCCATGTATCAAGAGTGAAACTACCCCAGCAGCACGCGTAGAATTGTTCTGTGGATGAACCGCAGCAGGACGCGAATCCGCTTCGTTCCCAGGAGCGCGAGCTTCAGTTGCAGCAGCGTCAGCGTGCGCGCGACCGGCGGAAGTTGATTGGCTTGCTGGCCATCGCTCTCTTCATTCTGGTGCTGGCATTCATCCGATTCGGCAAGAGCATTCCCTGGGGCGCGCGATGACAGTCCCACCGACGCGATGACCCCGGCTTCGCAATCTGAGCCATTGCTAGCGGTCATACTGGGGCCGACGGCATCGGGAAAGTCGGCGCTGGCGCTCGACCTGGCGCAGCGCTTCGCAGGCGAGATCGTCAGTTGCGATTCGGTGGCCGTTTATCGCTGCTTCGAGATCGGTACTGCCAAGCCCTCGCGTGACGAACGAAAGCTCGTTCCCCATCACCTGCTCGACGTCGCGGAACCCGATGAGCCGTTTACTGCGGGCGAGTATGCTCGACAAGCTAGAGCCGCGATCGATGCGATCGTCGGACGCGGCAGGCTGCCAATCGTTGTCGGGGGGACGGGTTTGTATCTTCGCGCCCTGCTGGAAGGCTTGTTTCCAGGGCCGCAACGCTCGGAAGAACTACGGGAACGATTGCGACAGCGGGCAACGAAGTTTGGATCCTCTTATCTGCACCGAATACTCGGCCGGCTCGATCCAGCGGCGGCTGCGAAGATCCACGCGAACGATGCACCCAAGCTGATTCGGGCTCTCGAGGTTTGCCTGGCTTCGCGGACGCCGATGAGCGAACTGTGGCAACAACACGGGCGCGATCCTCTGCGCGGCTTTCGCATTCTGCGAATTGGGCTGAATCTACCGCGCGACAAACTGTACGACCGCATCAACATCCGTGCGCGAAAAATGTTCGACAATGGTCTGGTGAAAGAAACGGAAGCCCTGCTCGGCAGGTATGGGCAGCGGAAAGATGTAACGGCACTCGACTCTCTCGGGTATCGCCAGGCAACGCAGCTGCTGCGAGGCGAGTTCACGCTGGAGCAGGCGATCGCCGCAGCGCAACAGGGCCATCGCAATTATGCCAAGCGGCAGATGACGTGGTTCCGTCGCGAGCCGGAGGTTGCGTGGCTGGAAGGGTTCGGAGACGATCCGGAAACAGCGCAACAGGCTGCCGAACTGGTTGCCTCGCATTTGTCCGTGGGCCCGCCGATCGAGCGGCCCTGATGTCGTCGGGTAGCCGTCGTGCAATAGAACAGCCCACTCGTCGTTGCTCTTACGAGCCGCTTTCCGGGAACCAATGTCCCGCGAAATTCGTATCAATCGACAGCGAAGAACCGCAACCAGACCGTTGTGTTAATTTTCACTGAGGGCGTTTGTTCCGATGCGGACGGATTGTGGAGAGGCAGCTTCGAGCCGGATTCCGAACGCGAAGTATTGAGTTCCAGCGGAGGACCACAATGAAGAACGGGGCCATGAAAGCATTATTGGCGACCGTGATCGCAAGCCTGACGCTGCTGCTGGGCGCATGCAGCATCAGTGTCGATGATAAGGACAAGAAGAACGAGAAGGTGGACATCAAGACTCCTTTCGCCGATCTCAAAGTGGACAGCAGCGGCAAGGCAGCCGACAACGGTATTCCGGTGTATCCAGGCGCGCACCTTCGCCCCGCAGACAATGGCGACAATCATTCAGCGAACATCAGCATCGGAGCAGCGGGCTTCGGATTGAAGGTCATTGCCGCCGAGTACGAGACCAACGATTCGCCAGACAAAGTGAGAGCATTCTACGAAGACAAGATGAAGTCGTTCGGGACCATCCTGGTGTGTAACGGGCACAGCGGTGGTTCGGATGTGCACATCTCGCACAACGACGATGACAAGAAGCTCAGCTGCTCCGATACCAAAGGTGACGGCTGGGAGATCAAGGTGGGCAGCAGCGACAACCAGCATCTGGTGTCCATTGAACCCAATGGCTCGGGCACCCGCTTCGGCACGGTCTTCATACAGACACGAGGCAAGCAGGACACTCTCTAGGCGTAATCGTCAATCATCGAACGCCGGGCTTTTGCCTTTTTTCGAAATGTTCCACGTGGAACATTTTTCCCGATTCGGGAATCGCTCGCTAGAATTCGCCGTCCGTCCTTGACAAACCTGTGCCGCGTGCAGATTGGCTACTGACTGCCAGTTGCTAATTGCTCGTCCCTTCCTGTAACTTTCGGCAAGTGGAACATCCCTGTTATCGTTGCCAAGCTGAGATCCCGGAAGGGACTGCCTTCTGTCCGCACTGCGGCGCACCGCAGATTCGCGTCATTCCCCCTGAAGCAGAGCCCCAGTGGACACCGGGGCCGACGCCGGATACCTCAGCGCAAGCGCTTCCGCCTCCTCAGCCCACGGCGCAGCCATCTTTGATGTGGTCGCCGGGTTCGCCCAACCCACCTCTCCCCACCGCCATTCGCTGGGACCTGGCGTGGAAAGGCGCGTTGCTGTGCGGGGTGGGCGCCGCAGTTCTCACGGCCATTCCTATCGTCTCGGTTGGTTGCTGCCTCTGGATGCTCGGAGCCGGCGCGCTATCCGTCTCGCTCTATCAGAAGCGCGCGCCGGAGACCCTGATCACGCCGGGCATGGGAATGAAGCTCGGCGCGCTCACCGGCCTATTTGGCTTTATGGTCAATTCGGTAGTGTCGACCGTCTCGTTCCTCACCTTTCGTTCCCGCGGCGACTTTCGCCAGGCAATGGAACAGCAGATGCAGAAACAAATGGCCAGCAACCCCGATCCCAAGGTGCAGGAAATGATGCAGCGCATGGTCGAGTGGATGACCACTCCGCAGGGTGCGGCCACCATGATCGTGTTCTTCCTGCTCATCATGGGAGTGGTGTTCGTCTTGTTCACCGCGGCCGGCGGCGCACTGGGCGCTTCGATGTTTCGTCGACGCCGCGAGTTCCGCTAGGCATTACTATCGCTGCGCGTTGGCCGGGATTGCTTGTGGAATGGCGAAAATTTCAAGAACTATCCGAAGATTAGCACGAACGAGCCGGTTTCCGTATTGTGGACCATCCGTCGAGAATGTTCTTATCACCAAACCTCTTGCTCAGAAGGCGCGTCGTGGGCTCGGTGCGGACTCAGGATTAGCGACCCTGAAGCTTCCCGAAGATATTGGTAACTGAGCGCCTCCTTGTTACTGTTCGCCCCACCTGTGATCGATTTTCGGCGGATGCTCCAAGGTTTGCATGACCACACAATACTGTTCGGTTTTCTTCTGCAATGCGCTTAACTGCTCCTTGGTTGCCTGCGGTGCGCGAACGTCGAAAATGACTCTGATGTTTTCAAATCCCACAGCCGCCTCTTTGGAAATTCCAAGTGTGCCTTGCAGGTCCAGGTCACCTTCGACCGTGACGTCGATGCCCTCGGTAGGTATGCCCATGGCAGCGGCCACCATCTGACAGGTTATTTGCGCGCATGCGGCTATGGCACCCAGCAGTAAATCTCCGGAGCAGGCGCCGGTACCGGACCCGCCGACGCCCTGGTGGGCTTGTGCCTTGTAGATCTCGCGGCCCAGATCCACCGAGCAGGTGATGGGAGCGTCGGTCTGGCTGCCGCGTGCCTTCAGGGTGATTCGCGAACTCGACGGATTTTGGCGATACTGTTCCTTCAGCGGGCGCTGCAATGTTCGAATATCCATGAATTCCCCCACGATTTTGAGTATTATAAGCGCATCCAGGGGTGGTGCCGGCGTCGCGGCATCGATTTAAGGACCAATTCCACGCGATCACGTAGCGTCGAGCAGTCAGCTTGGCTGTTCCCGCAGCGCCAATGAGGTTCATGGGCCCGCCGCACACGCCAGATTCAGTTCCGTCCACCTTGTCGCCGGGTACGCGCTTCGGCACGTACGAAATCCTTGAGCAACTCGGCGCCGGCGGCATGGGCGAGGTTTATCGCGCCCGCGACACGCGCCTGGGGCGTGAAGTCGCCATCAAGACGGTTTCACTGAACGATCGCCATTCGCAAGCGGAGGCCCTGACCCGCTTTGAGACGGAAGCCCGTTCCGCGTCCGCGCTCAATCACCCGAACATTGTCACCATTTACGAGCTCGGTTGCGTGGACAACACGCACTTCATCGCCATGGAGCTGGTTCGTGGCGAGACGGTGCGGGCGTTGCTCGCCTCCGGTCCCATTCCATTCCGCAAGGCAATCGCCGTCGCGGCCCAGGTGGCCGACGCTCTGGCGCGGGCGCACGAGATCGGTGTCGTTCATCGCGATTTGAAGCCCGACAACCTCATGGTTTCCGTGGAAGGCGCCGCCAAGGTCCTGGATTTCGGCCTGGCGAAATTGCTTGCGGTCGACCGCCCGACGGATGCAGATGCTTCCACCTCCATCAGCAAGGACGGAGCCGTGATGGGCACGCTTGGCTACATGTCACCGGAGCAGGCGAACGGCGCGAAAGTCGATTTTCGTTCCGACCAGTTTTCCTTCGGCTCGGTGCTCTACGAGATGGTCACTGGAGTTCCTGCGTTTCAGAGGAAGACCGCTGCGGAAACCGCGGCTGCCATCCTGCGCGACGAGCCGGGTCGCATTGTTTCCAGAATGCTTCAGGCGCCCGCGCCGTTCGTTTGGATTGTGGAGCGTTGCCTGGCCAAGGACCCGAAGCAACGTTACGCATCCACGCGCGATTTGGCCCGCGACCTGGCGGCAGTGCGGGACCGGCTGGCGGATGCGCACGTCAGCCATGCGGAGCCGCGCCCCAGCAACCTTCCGGTGCCGCGTACCGCTTTCATCGGACGCGAGCACGAGGCGGCCGCACTTCGCCAGCTCCTGGATCGCGACGATGTGCGGCTGGTGACCCTCACCGGTCCTGGCGGCATCGGCAAGACGCGGCTGGCTTTGCAGGTGGCAGGCGAAATCGGGGACCAATATCCCTCCGGCGTCTGCTTCGCTTCGCTGTCGGTGGTAGGCGAGCCCGGATTGATCGCTTCCACCATCGCCCAGACAGTGGGCGTGCGCGAGACTGGCAATCAGTCGGCGCAGGAGGGCCTGAAGGAATACTTTGGCGGGCTAGACCAGCCGATGCTTCTGCTGCTCGACAATTTTGAGCATCTGGTCTCCGCCGCCCCAGCCATATCGGAGCTGCTCTCAGCTGGACCCAGGCTCAAGATCGTAGTCACCAGCCAGTCGCCACTGCACGTTTACGGCGAACACGAATTTCCCCTGCCACCGCTGGCGCTTCCCGATCCCAGATCCCTGCTGCCCCTGGATGCGCTCTCGCGCCTTCCCGCGATTGCGCTTTTTGTGGAACGCGCGCGCGCCGTGAAGCACGACTTCGCATTGACCAATGAAAACGCCTCCGCTGTCGCGGCCGTCTGCGCCCGGCTCGACGGTCTGCCGCTGGCCATCGAACTGGCGGCGGCGCGCATCAAGCTGCTCTCACCCTCCGCCATGCTGGCGCGTCTGGAAAGCTGCCTGAACCTGCTGACCGGCGGCGCCCGCGACCTTCCGGCGCGTCAGCGCACTCTTCGCGGCACCGTTGACTGGAGTTACGGCCTGCTCAACCCGGCCGAGCAAACTCTCTTCCGCAGGCTTTCGGTGTTCATCGGCGGTTGCACGCTGGAAGCGGTAGAGGCTGTCTGCGATACGGCTGGCGATTTGGGTCTTGACGTACTCGACGGCATGGCTTCGATGGTGGACAAGAGCCTGGTGCAGCAGGTGGAAGCGGCAGCGGGCGAAACCCGTTTCGTCATGCTCACCACCATCCGGGAATACGCCCTGGAACGCTTGGCCGCGAGCAACGACGTAGCCGCCACTCGCCGCCCCCACGCCGCGTATTACCTGGTGCTCGCCGAAGAGGGCGCGGCGGAAGCGGCCGCTCATCCCGAATGGCTCGATCGCCTGGAGGTTGAGCATGATAACCTCCGCGCCGCGCTGGAATACCTCATCAAAACCGGCGACGCCGACTGGGGACTTCGCCTGGGTTCGGCGCTGTTTCATTTTTGGGAGACGCGCGAATATCTTACCGAGGGCCGCAGCCGCATTGCCCGCCTGCTGGCGTTGCAAGGAGCTGCCGCGCGTCCGAAATTGCGCTCGCGCCTGCTGTTTTCTGCCGCGGTCCTGGCCGGCGAGCAGGGCGATTACACTTCTGCGCAGCAATTGTTCGATGAGAGTCTTGAGACTTGTCTGGAGCTGAACGATAACCGCGGGGTCGCGGTTGCGCTGAACGCGTTGGCCGTAAATGCCCGCGATCGCGGCGAAATCCCCACTGCTTGCCTGCTGTTTGAAAGATGTGTGGCGATTTGGCGGGACGAGGGAGATCCAGCCGACGTTGCTCGCGCTCTCAGCAATCTGGCGAACGTGACCAAGCTGCAAGGCGAAGCTGCGCGCGCGGCATCGCTCTACGAGGAATGCCTGGCGATCTTCCGCAAAGTGGGCGACGTGGCCGGTATCGCCTGGACCCTGAACTACCAGGGAGACGTTGCCCGCGAAAGCAACGATCTGCCGGCTGCCCGTTCCTTCTACGAGCAGAGTCTGGCGGCGTTCAGTCTTTCGCGGGACGGCTGGGGAATCGCCAGCGCCCTGTCCGATTTAGCCGGTCTTAGTTGGGACCGGGGTGACAATGACGAGGCCCGCCGGCTGTACGGTGAAAGCATCCAGATGTTTCAGAATCTGGGTCACAAGCGCGGCATCGCCAGGGTGCTGGAGTGTCTTGCCGCAAACGCCGCGGCGCAATCCGACGCGGTGCAAGCGCTGCGCTTTGCCGGGGCCGCGGCTGCACTGCGCGAGCGCCTGGGCACGCCGCTGACGCCCGCCGAGCAACTTAAACTGGAGAAGGTATTGGAATTCGCACGCCGCACCCTGGGCAACGCTGCAGGCATGACAGCGTGGATGGAAGGCTGGGCCTTACCCGTAGAGCAGGCCATTCAGGAAGCGCTGGGCCTGGGCGCAGGGCCCACTCTTCATCCTGGAGGCGACGCCTGATTCACTCTGCGGTGCTGGTATCCATCAACCGCCGCACCGCCGAAATGCGATTGGCTGGTAAACCTACGCGGCGGGCATGTTCGCGAATCGTTTCCTCATCCGGCGCAAGGTAGACGCAATAGACTTTATCGCCGGTGACGTAGCTGTGCAGCCACTTGATCTCGGGGCCCATCCCTCTCAGCACATCCACCGATTTTCGGGCGACTTCCTGCAACTCCGCATCCGACAAATTCCCCGCGCCCGGGATCTCCCGCTCGATGACATATTGGGCCATTGGCCACCTCAGCGAACCCGCTCATGGTAGCAGATTCCTGGCGTGATTCGGAAGTGTACGAGGGGCTGTGGTGAGACACTCCCCCGCACTGTTGCAAGCAGTCGAAAGACGACCAGCCGCTCACCCGCGCGCAGTTCGTGAGCGGTTGACGGGCTAACCGGAAGTTATCGGTTCGCAGCATTAGCAATCCTGCTACGAGCTGCCGGCGATCAATCCGCTACATTGCCTTACTTGCGACACAGACGTTGCCGCCCCAGTTGCCCCACGCCTCCCGCATTGCGTATGATTCGAGCGGCATGACGAAGGCCTCGACTGACTCCTCGAAACTCCGCGAAAAATCGCAAATCCTTTCCGGCTCAGAAATTGAGCGAACGCTCGTCCGCCTGGCGCACGAGATTGTCGAGAAGAACAACGGCACCGCCAACCTCGGGCTGGTTGGGATCATGCGGCGTGGCGTGCCGCTGGCGCACCGACTGGCGAAGATCCTGGGGCGTATCGAGAAGACGCCAGTTCCTGTGGGCACGCTCGACATCACGCTCTATCGCGACGACCTCTCCACCGTGGGTCATCGTCCGGAAGTAAAAAAGAGCACGATGGAGTTCGACATCCGGGACAAAGACATCGTGCTGGTGGACGACGTGCTCTACACCGGCCGCACCGCGCGCGCCGCTCTCGATGCCCTGTTCGATCACGGCCGCCCACGGCGCATTCAGTTCTGCGTACTTATCGATCGCGGCCATCGCGAGTTGCCCATCGAGGCCAGTTTTGTTGGCCGCAAGATCCAGACCACGCCCAACGAGTTCATCGAAGTCAAACTTCAGGAGAGCGACGACGCCGACAAGGTGCTGCTGATGGAGCAGGTGCCGCAAGGACAATGACGCCATCACTGGGTTCACTGCTGAGCATCGACCAGCTTACGACCGAGCAGATTGAAGACATTCTGGCGCTGGCCCGGCGCATGGACCCGAATCGTCCTACGCGCCTGCTGCACGGCAAGCGCGTAGTCCTGCTGTTCTACGAAGCTTCCACCCGCACTCGTACCTCATTCGAGTTTGCCGCCAAGGCATTGGGCGCGGTGACCACCCTGGTGACCGCTACTTCCTCCAGTATCGAGAAGGGTGAGTCGCTGATCGACACTGGCTGGACGGTAGAGTGCATCGGGGCCGACGTGATCGTGATGCGGCATCCTAACAGCGGCTCCGCCCACCTGCTGGCGCGCTATATGTCGGTGCCTATCGTGAATGCCGGCGACGGTATGCATCAGCATCCATCGCAGGCCCTGCTGGACGCGCTCACCATTCTGAACCACAAGAAGCAACTGAGAGGATTGCGCGTGGTCATCGTGGGCGACGTGTATCACAGCCGCGTGGCGCGCTCCAACGCGGAACTACTCTCGCGCTTTGGCGCCGAGGTCATCTTCTGCGGCCCGCACGACTTTGTACCGGAGGTCGCGGCGACCCTGGCGCCGGGAGTGTCGGTCAGCCACGATCTGAACGCGGCCTTGCAGGGCGCCGATGTGGTGATGGCCCTGCGCGTTCAAAAAGAGCGGCTCGCCGGACGGCATCACAGCGTTGAGGATTATGTCGCACACTACCAGGTGACGTCGCAGCGCATGATGCTGGCCAAGCCGGACGCGATTCTGATGCATCCCGGTCCGGTCATCCGCGGTATGGAGTTGGCCAGCGAAGTCGCCGATGGACCGCAGTCGTGCATTCACGAACAGGTGCGCAACGGCGTGAAGACGCGCATGGCAATTTTGGCCATGGTTCTGGGGGCGAAAAACTGATAATGGAATCTTTGCTGATACAACGCGGCCGAGTGATTGATCCGGCCAGCGGCATCGATCACGAGATGGATGTGCTGCTGCGCGATGGCCGCGTCGCAGCCGTTGCCCCTCCGGGCAAGCTACGTGGTCAGGCGGCGCAAACCCTGAACGTGCGCGGCGCCATCGTTACGCCCGGACTGATCGACATGCATGTGCACCTGCGCGAGCCGGGACACACGCACAAGGAGACGATCGCAACCGGAACAGCCGCGGCCGCCGCGGGTGGATTTACCTCCGTCTGCGCGATGCCCAACACCGGGCGGGTGAACGATTCGGCCGAGATTACGCGCTGGAAGCGGGCACCCGAGCGCGGCGCATTAGTAAACGTGTTCCCGATTGCTGCGGCGACGGTCGAGAGTGGTGGAGAGAAGCTAACTAATTTCGCCGCGCTGAAAAAAGCGGGCGCCGTTGCGTTTAGCGACGATGGCAGACCGATTCTCGACGACAAACTAATGCGTAATGCGCTGCGTACGGCCGCTCGCCTCAACATGACCGTCGTGCAGCACGCGGAAGATACTCGCGTGACCGTTGGCTGTTCCATGAACTACGGTCCAACCTCGTTCCGGCTGGGCGTACACGGCATGCCAAACTCCGCGGAGTACAGCATCGTGGAACGCGACATCGCCTTGGCGCGCGAGACCAAGGGCCATATGCATGTCGCCCACATCTCTACGCGGGAGGCGCTGGAGGCCGTGCGTCGCGCCAAGAAGGCGAAACTGCGCGTAACCGCCGAAGTTACGCCCCACCACTTCACGCTGATCGACGAAAACGTCGGCGAATTCGACACTCACTACAAGATGAATCCGCCGCTGCGCTCGGCAGCCGACCGTGACGCCATGATCGAGGGCATCCTAGACGGCACCATCGACGCGATCGCCACCGATCATGCGCCCCATGCCTTCCACGAAAAACAGGTCGAGTTCGAACGCGCGGCCTTCGGCATCACTGGTCTGGAAACTGCGCTGCCCATCGCCCTGACCGTATTGCATCGCCACTTCAAGTTGACGTTGTGGCGCATCGTTGAACTACTCGCGTCCAATCCCGCGAAAATCTTCAGCCTGACCGGACGCGGCACCCTCGCCAAAGGCGCGCACGCCGACATCACCATCTTCGATCCCAAAAAGAAATGGGTGTTCGACGCGTCTCAGTCGCTCTCGAAGTCCAGGAACACCCCGTTCGACGGATGGAACTTCACGGGACGGGCGGTGATGACAATCGTCGGTGGGAAGGTAGTTTACGAAGGATGAACGCTCCGCCTTATTCCGCCGCTTGCTCGGCGACAACAGGCTCTCTTAGCAGGTCCTTGTACCTGCAGTCGTAGAGCTCTCGAACTTCGAGAATCGGTATCATTGCTGCCCAGACATGGATTAACCGTTTATCGATTTCAGCACCGCTAGAGCATTTCTAATTTAAGTATATACAGTCTTGTGACATAATGCTTCTGCCGGTAAAGGAGAGGCATGAATGCAATCCTATTCGCAGGACTTGCGCGAGCGGGTGTTGCGGGCACTGGA
>Ga0181532_10004417_pt1 | contig 12278 bp, 12 predicted proteins | sample PEATcosm2014_Bin_33_FD_119768 | JGI IMG/M metagenome (GOLD analysis project Ga0181532, IMG submission 119768) | Peatland microbial communities from MTU Mesocosm Facility, Houghton, MI, USA - PEATcosm2014_Bin11_30_metaG | ecosystem: Environmental > Terrestrial > Soil > Wetlands > Peat | place...
CGCAACGCGAAGACCGCGCCGCAGACAAACTCCATGGCAATCATCGCGCCGCTGGTGGGATGGCTTCTGCCTGGTCTGGGACACTTCATTCAACGCCGCTGGATTCGCGGCCTGTTGCTGATGGCGGCGATCTTCACTATGTTCTTCGCCGGGCTGGCCATGCAGGGCAGGGTGTACTCGTTTAATACCGGCGACCTGCTCGACATCCTGGGATTCATCGGCGACATCGGCGTGGGCGCGCTGTACTTTGTAGCGCGCATGATGGATTGGGGCATCGGCAACATTCATCGCGCCGTGGCCGACTATGGCACTAAATACATCGTGGTGGCCGGATTGCTGAATATTATCGCCGCCGTAGACGCCCACCACATCGCGATCGGCAAGAAACCATGACCTTTGAACTTTCACACTTCAATGCCGCACTGCTGTTTGCGCTTTGCGCCTCCACCGTCTTTGGCATCTCGCAGCGCAACACACCGCGCGATATGTTCCGCTACGGCGCATATTGCTTCGCGCTGTTCATTGGCGGCGTACTCATCGCCGCCTGGGTGATGTGGGCGATCAAGCACTGACCAGTAGTGGCCAGTTGTCAGCAAAAACAAACCCACTCAAGGAAACCGGCTGGGAGGGTCGCCGGCCAGCAGATCAATGGCTACGATTCCAACTAATCCCTGTCGTCGGAATACAATTTCTCTTTGGACAAGACTCTTCGCATCTACGCCTGGTTTCTGCTTGTCGTGACCGCGCTCCCTGCGGCCGCGCGCCTGGGCAAGCCGCGCGAGCTGGCCCGCATCGTGATGCTGCGCTACCAGGATCCCAAACGACGCAAGCGCACCCGCGTCACCGGCTTCATATATCTTGGGCTGGCGCTGCTCGGCATTCCCTTCCTGCTGTACGCCCAGGCCCGCCAGGCGCGCTGGATTATCATCCTTCTACTGCTGGTTATGCTTTCGGCCGTGGAATCATTGTTCAACAGCCGTGTCCCGAATGAGGAGGCGCTGGCCCGGCAGAACCGCTTGTTTGGCGGAGTATATGCCGCCATCGCCATCGCCACAGCTCTGTTACTCTTCACCCGATGACCCGCCGCCGCTGGATCGCCGATGAATTCTCCTCTGACCGGGCAGCCCTGACCGGAGACCACGCCGCTCACCTGGCGCGAACCTTGCGCGCTCGCGTGGGACAGGAGTTCGAAGTTGCATGTGGAGATCAGGTGCGACGCGCCACGGTCGCCAGCGTGGCCGGTGACCGTGTGGAATTCACACTCGGCCAAGAAATCGAGGGCGGTTCAGTTGTCCCGATCACACTTCTGCTGGCTGTCTACAAGTTCGATCGGATGGAGTGGGCGATCGAAAAGTGCACGGAACTGAATGTGACCAACATCATCCCGGTGATCGCGCGCCGCACCGAGAAGCACCTTGCCGCTGCCGCAGAAAAGCGGGTGGAACGCTGGCGGCGAATCGCCCGCGAAGCTTCGGAACAGTCGCGCCGCACCATGCCTCCTGAAATCGCCGTCCCGGTTAAGCTGAGTGATGCGCTGCAACTCCCCATGTTCTTCAGCGCGCCGTATCAGGAGGGAAATGCCGGCACTGCTGCTGCGCTTCGTATCGTGCTTGATGAAACCGAACGCGAGGCCTCGCTCGCGGACGTCGTACAGGCGCATGGCAACTTGCGATCTGTCGCACTCGCGATAGGACCTGAAGGTGGCTGGACGGCCGACGAGTTGGGCTCCTTCGCAACTTCGCAATGGATATCAGCCTCATTGGGCGAAACCGTTCTCCGCGCCGAAACCGCGGCTATCGCGGCCCTCGCTATCGCAAGAGCGGCAACCTGAGGCTCTCAGTCGCGCAGCCCGGCGGCGGCTTCCAAACATTGTCTGGCGCGCGCGGGATCGCCAAGCGCACGGTACGCGTCAGCCATATTCATCAAGGCTCTCCGTCTGATGGCGGCGTTGTTGGTGTTGCGTAACACTTGGTTATATTGAGCGATGGCCACTGAAAAATTCTGGTGCACCTGCTCGTAAGCGCCGATGTTCAGATTGCTGGTTGGATCGGGCGGAAATATCGCTGCTGCCCGGAAGAAGTGCGGCATGGCCTCTTCCATTCTGCCCTGTTCCACAAGCGCTTCTCCCAGATTGTCTTCTGCCACGAAGTTGCCGTTGGTGACCTTTACGGTGTGCGACCACAATGTCACATCGTCTTTCCAGTATCCGATCTGGCGATAAGCAACAATCATCAGGGCTAACAGCACTACCAAGCTGGTAGCCGGCAGAACGGCAGCCGGGAGATGCCATTGTTGCGCCAGATCAGCCACGCCCCAGCAGATCATCAGGTAGAGACCGATGAATGGGAGATACGCGTAACGGTCAGCCATTGCCTGCGTACCCACTTGCACCAAACCGATCATGGGAACGAGTGTTCCAAGAAACCAGAGCCATCCCACCAGCAAATAGCGGCGGCGGCGCGCCAGCACTACGCGAACCGTTATGCCGATCAGCAAAACCAACCCCGCCACGGCCTGCCAGCCCAGGGCAAACCGCAGCGGATGAGGGTAGAAAACGGCGAGTCGCGACGGCCACAGAGCTTTTTCCAAGTAGCGGACGTAGGAGATTGCGGCGTTGGCCAGCCGAATGTCGAGGGGAATCCTAAACGTGGCCAGGGCGCCACCGGCCCGTTGCGCCTTTATGGTGATGATGGCGCTGGCCGCAGAAAGCGCAAACAGCGGGAGCTTCTCCAGGATCAACCAGGAGAATCGCTTTTCGCTCTTCGCCATTCGCTCTTCGTCAGAAGAACGCTGTTCGTTCTTTGCAAGTTGAGTTTCGTCAGACGCAAGGGGCGCGTCTTTCTGGCGAAAAGCGAAGGGCGAAGGGCGAAAAGCGAGCCGCTGCAGCGGCCAGTAGTCCCACAGCAACAAAACAAAGGGCAGGGTGATGACCTGCGGCTTGGACATCAATCCGAGCGCGAACAGCAATGCGCAGACGGTATAGCGAAGGATTCCCGGCTTTTGCGCGTACATACGGTAAGCCGCTAGCGCGAGCAGGAAAAATAACATGCTGAGGAGGTTCTTACGCTCGGATACCCAAGCCACGGATTCGACATTGATGGGATGCAAGGCAAACAGCGCAGCCACCATGGCGCTGCGTCCAACAAAACCGGTCGCCGCCTGCAGCAACCAGAAAAGCAGCAGCACGTTGACGACATGCAGCACCACATTAACGCCGTGATGGCCGGCAGGATCGAGACCGAAGAACTGAAAGTCCAGCGAGTGCGAAAGCCAGGTCAAGGGATGCCAGTTGGCCGCGTCATAGGTGGAAAACGCCCACTTGACTGTCTCTCCGGTGAAGCCTCGCTGGACGTGAGGGTTGGTGGTGATATACACACTGTCGTCGTAGCTGCAAAAGGGGAAGCTGGTAACGGCAAAGTACGGTGCGGCGGTTACCAGAACCAGAAGAGATGCAAGAACAAACGCCCACCTTTTCCTCGAAGAGAATCGACCTTTTCCGGGGGTGGATTCACTCTCCGGCCCAAGTCTCAACTGCAATGGCTGGCTCGGTTTGTCAACCATTACGTGAACTCCAGAAGTGCCGTGGTCATGCTGAGGGCACGAATTAAGCGATCCAGCGCATCATAACTTAATCAAGGGAAATCATTAGGGACAATTATCAGCTTCCGCACGTTGGATGAATTGTCTCAGCTCGCCCGGTACCACCACGTCACATCCAAGCTGTACCCTTGTGCTACATTAGCGGCCAGAGGCGCACATCAATGTTGCGGAGTCCACGATCGATTTTTTCAGCTTACGCCGTTCCGGTTGTGGTGAAGCGCATGTTTGTTGCCGGCGCAATGGCAATCGCGGTGGTACTTTTCATGAGTTCCGCAGCCGCAGCTCAGGCAGCGGTTGAATACGGTCACATCGCGACGGGCAGCAGCACCGCAAGCTCAGCCGGACTCAGCAAGCTAAGTAACAAGATAAATTCCACGCTGTCCACGAACAAAACGCCTTCTTCCGCACGGACTGTTAACGAGCAGCCGGCGGCCGTGACCGGCACGGAGAGTAATCCCCAGGATGCGAACCGGCGGGCGCTGGAGCAACGCGCAGGAAAGGACGCAGCAAAGCTCAGTCTGAAGTCTGAGCCAGCCAAAGCCCTGGTGCGAATTGATGGCAAGGCGGTTGGGCGGACACCGCTGCTGATCTCCCTGGCTCCGGGCGTCTACAAAATCGAGATGGAAGGGCCACGGATGGAATCTGGAACGCAGCAGCTCAACCTGGGCCCAAACGAGACGCGGGAGATCGCACTGCCTCTGTCGGCTGCGCCCCGATATCCAAGCCACATTGAGTTGCCGTAAGCATCGCTCACCGGCTGTGCACTCTAGGCTCGGCAAAGTTCGGCAACCATCATTTCCTGGCGCTCCTGCGCCACCCGGTCTATATGACGAAGAACTGCCCGGTAGGCGAAGAGCGAAATTACCACCAGCATCACCAGGATCAGGTTCGCGATCCTATAATTCCCATAGTGCCTGGCTATCCAGAACGAGCCCACTGCCATACCCACCACCAGGATTTGAACTGCCATGCTGATCAGCACGGTAATCTGGGAAGCCCTTTGTCTTCCGAAGGTCGAATAGTCGAACTTCTTCGGTGAATAGATTGACAGCACGTTGCCAACGGAAAAATTCACAGCCGCTGCGAACACCAGGCCTGCGAGTGTGGCAATGGTCAAACTGATGGTTGGCTTGCCGAAGAGGCTGATAACTACGACCCACACCACAGCCGTTTCCATGACGAGAACGCTGGCATGGGTAACATTCTTCGCCAGCACGATGTCGCGAAACCTCACCGGGCACGCATAGAAAAACTGGATGCCGTTGCCGTCTCCGCCAAAGTTGTTATAGATGAGATTCGTTAATGTCAGGAGGGCAAAACCGGCAGCCGCGGGAAACGCCGTGCCAGGAGTGTGTCCAGGAAACGCCGTCCCCGGCTGTCGCACATAGTTCATGGGTCCAAACCGGAAGATGATCAGCATGAAAATTGGCATGATCAAGGTCAGCAACATGGGGCCGCTGCGCAGCAGAGAGCGAATCTCTTTTTCGAAAACCGCGGCTACAGGAGAAGCGAATCCCGGCAGATTCCATCCTAATCGCAGCCGTCGATCTTGGGGGAGAACGGGCTTGGCGGAAGTTTCGCTCAGACTCTCACCGCGATACTGGGCCAGCAGTCGCAGGTGCAGGCAGTATCCAACCGCGAACACAAAAGCACACAGCAGCACCAACGAACCAAAGCCCGCCCTCCACTGCGAAGCTGAAATTTGAGCAATGGAGCGGGAGGCAAGTCCCGGGGGAAAATATTTCTGACCCTGAATGAGAATTTCCCCAAATCGGTGCACTGCCGGTCGAGACTGGGTGGTGAAATATCCGATCAGAGGCGCGATCAGCTGAACACTCAGGAGCAGCAGAAGAAACAGGATGCCCATGACTTCCCGGGTGCGACGCCGTGACAGCCAGCGTTCGACCCAGGCAAATATCGTCTGCATCAACACCAGATTAAAGGCCGCGAACGCCAGCAACACCAGCAACATCCAAGGCAGCAGGCTGGGTCGCGCGAACCCTACGCCCAGGAGGATTCCGAACGACCACAGGCCACCCAGAGCGGTCGCCGGATCGGCTGAGCCGTACGCCAGCCGCACTAGAAAATACGACACGTAGTTCAGTGGAAAGCGCAGCAGGTCCGTGGAGTCCGGATTGTTGGTGAAGGCTGTGGCCATGATGGGAAAAACTTGCCAGAAGAGAAAGATCGGCCACAGCAACACCGTGAGCAGCCCCGCCTTGCCTTCCCAAACGAAGAAAAAGGCCGCGACGCCCATGCCAGCAGCGCCGCCAATCCCAACGATTGCGAAGCCCAGCCACACGATACCGCGCGAAATCAGATCCAGTTTGCCACGCCTGGTTCGCAGTGAATTGACGAAGAGCCGCCAGCGTACCCACGCAATGGCTCGCAGCTGGGTGACTCTGGCGGTGAAGCCGGCTTCAGTCATGATCGCTCACGGAGTTGTCTCACGTAGAAATATTGCGGGAATGTCCGCCTCTGTCTTGTCTATCCCAGCCACGAAAGTTCCTGATCGGTTGGGCTCATGCCGCCCACAGTGCGCAGGAAAATCTGTTCCAGAGTCATCTTCTCGCCGGAGGATCTCGAGCCTTCGCCTTGCAAGGGCGCGCGCGCTTCCACGCCGGCGCGCAGCTCCTCCAGCGATCCCTGTGCCACCAGACGTCCTTGATGGATGATAGCCACGTGAGTGCACAGCCGCTCCACGATTTCCAGCACGTGTGAAGTCAGGAAGATCGTGGCCCCGCGTGCAATCATGCCTTGTAGCATCGCTTTCAGGGTTCCAGCGGCGATAGCATCGACGCCCTCGAAGGGTTCGTCCAGGAAGAGCACCTTGGGCCCATGGATCACCGCGGCCGCCATCGCCAGTTTCTTCTGCATTCCATGGGAGTAGTCGGTTACCAGCTTCTTCGGCTGATCGGCCAAGTGCATGAAGTCAAGCAGTTCGACTGTGCGCCTGGCCGCGGTTTCGCGATCGAGTCCGTACATCCGTCCGGCGAAGTTCAGGAACTCTGATCCGGTCAGTCGCCCGAACAGAGACATCCCTTCGGGAACCACGCCAATCTGCTGCTTCACCTCGACCGGATGGGCGGCGAGATCCATCCCCAGAATTTCGATTCTCCCCGTGCTGGGCGCAAGCAAACCGGTGAGCATCTCAATGGTGGTCGACTTCCCTGCCCCGTTCGGTCCCAGAAAGCCAAAAAACTGCCCGCGCGACACGCGCAGGTCAATGCCGTCAACCGCAACGAACTCTCCGAAACGGCGGGTCAGGCTCTGTGTACAAATGGTGGGAGCGGCGTCCATGAAGCTCTCCGAATCTAGCACACTCCAAGGTAATCTCTCGTGATCTGCAGCGTTGCGACGCGAATAGCGGACAGGTTACGGGCATTCGTGGTACTGCCGGACGTGTTAAAGCGAACCCTCAATTTGGCAGTAGTGGTGCAACTGCGTCACGCCCAATTTAGCTTCTCTTTCGCCGCGAAGATGTGTCATCTTTAACTTGAGCACACCCTTCATAGATACTCGGCGAACACCGGTGCACGACTCAACCGCGAGCCCTACAGGGGAATGGTCTACAACATGAAGTCCGGGCTTTTATTCGTAGTGGTGGTATGTGCGGTCGTGCTAGTGGGCTTTGCTGTCCATGACATAGTTACTTTTGGAATGGGAATCCTCGGTAGTGCTACCCACGCTCCAGGACAATTCCGGGATGCTCTTGCCAACGCGGTTGCATGGGGCATGGAGTACAAAGAAGGCGTAACGATCGCCTTCATCGTCTGCCTGGCTGCGCTCTACCTTGCAAGACATCCTGGGGCAAAGCCGCGGTAAGGCAGTGCTACGAAGGTAACCAATTTGGATGCGAAAAACTTCTGCCGTCCCTACCGGGACTCGGGATTCTTTGAACCGCCTACCCCGCCCTGAAGGGCGGGGCTATCTTCTTTCGCGCCTGCGGCGCTCGAGTATAGTTTGGCCAACAGCGTGACCGAGTTCGCATGACTGTCGCAACTCCATAAACGGTGCTCCGCGGAAATGCGAATCCTAAAGTGCTATTTACGAGGCGAGCGCACAGCGTGGTTCAGCATCCGTCTTGGCAGGCAGCTGACGGCTGACAGCTTCCTCAGCACGCCAGCGAATCGCGCGTGATCTTCAGCCCGTTGAGATTGCCTAGCACGGTAACGGCAATCAGCTCAGGCTGAAACAGTTCATTAGCGGACTGCAAGAGGTCCTCGACGGTCACCGCCTGGATTCGGTCGATGATCTCATCCATAGTGAAGAAGTGGTCGTAGTACATCTCCTGCCGCGCCAGGTTCGACATGCGTGCCGTGCTCGACTCCAGGCTCAGCATCAGGCTGCCCTTTAACTGGTCCTTGGCGCGCTTCAACTCTTCCTCGGAGATCGGCTGGGTTTTCAGCTCGTGGAACTCATGCACAATCGACTGCACGACCTTGGGCGCGGATTCGCGCGAGGTTCCGGCGTAGACCGAGAGCATTCCCGTATCGCGGAAGGGATTCAGCTCGGAGAAGATGGAGTAGACGAGTCCCTGCTTTTCTCGCACATTCTGGAAGAGCCGCGAGCTCATCCCGCCGCCTAGCAGCGTATTGAGAATGTAAGTCACGTAGCGGCGATCGTGGCTGATGGGATACGACGGGACGCCGACGCAAATCTGCACCTGCTCCAGCGATTTCTTGTTACGCAGGATGATGCGGGAATTGATCTTCGGTGGTGTGTCGTGCCAGCCATTGGATCCGACCGGCAGTTGCTCGAAGCGCTGCCGCAGCAAGTCAACAAATTCCTGGTGATTCAGGTTTCCGGCTGCCGAGATGATCATGTTCCCAGGAGAAAACTTGCCGCCGTAATAACCCCAGATGGCTTCCTGGTCGAAGCGACGAACGGTCTCCTTCGTGCCCAGAATCGGCTTGCCCAGCGGATGTCCCTTGAAGAAATTCTGGGTGAAGATCTCGTGGACTAGATAGTCGGGATTGTCCTCATCCATCTTGATCTCTTCCAGAATCACTCCGCGCTCGCGGGTGATCTCGTTGGTATCGAAGACGGGATGGAGCACCATATCGCTGAGGATATCTATAGCTACCGGCAAATGCTCGTCCAACACTTTAACGTTAAAACAGATGGTTTCCTTGCCCGTGAAAGCGTCCATGTTGCCCCCGATGGAATCCACCTGGCGGGCAATGTCCTCGGCCGAACGGCTGCTGGTCCCCTTGAACACCATATGCTCGACAAAATGGGAGATGCCGTTGACATTGGGATCTTCGTGACGCGATCCGGACTTCACCCAGATGCCGATTGACACCGAGCGAATGTGGTCCATCTTCTCCGTCAGGATGGTGAGCCCGTTGGGAAGTACCTGTCGTTGAATGTTGCGCGCTTCTTCAACCATGATTCTTGCTCCAAGCGATCTGGACGTCGTGGGTCATTGCGAAGACATATCTGCTGCGACGGGCTTGGCGCATGTACAGCCTCAGGAACCGGCAGGATAAACTACTCACGCTGAAACGTAATGGCGAAATAACCCCGAAGCGACGTCGGGCGACTGGGAATCTAACCAGATAGCATATTGGATGCATGGACCAACCACAACAGACCGAACTTTTAGGCCTTTGCCTTCAAGAGCTTACGGAGATTACTGAGCGGCTTGAAGAACCCTCTTACCGCGCCCGCCAGCTGTTTGACGGTCTGTACCGGCAAAGGTGGTCAGGCTGGGAGAAATTCACGACCTTGCCGCTCGGGCTGCGCCGGAAGCTCGGCGAGTTGGGCTTCGCTGTCGGCGGGCCAAAGGTCGAGAAGAAATTTGTTTCAGCCGATGGCACAGTCCGATATCTGCTCGGCTTCGCCGACGGCCAGAGCGTAGAGACGGTGTGGATGCCGGAGGGCGATGGCGGCGAGGCCGGCGACGGTTCGCAAAGTGGCGATGAAGAACTGGCGGATAAAAAGGGATGGCATCGCGCCACCATCTGCATCTCCAGCCAGGTGGGCTGCGCCGTCGATTGCGCTTTCTGCATGACAGCTCTGCTGGGGCTGCGGCGCAACCTTACCGCCGGCGAAATTGTTGGCCAAGTCCTGGCAGTGCTCGACGATCAGCAGGCCGACGCAGAGCGCGACCGCTTGAACCTGGTCTTCATGGGTCAGGGCGAGCCTTTCCTGAACTACGACAACTTTATGCAGGCAGTGCGACTGCTGGTGCAAGGGGTTGGGATTCCCGAGTCGCGCATGACGGTGTCGACATCGGGGATTGTCCCGCGCATTACCGACTTCGGCGCCGAGCCGGTCCGGCCTAAACTGGCTGTGTCACTCAACGCCCCTAACGAAGAGCTGCGCACGCGGATCATGCCAATCACGAAGAAGTGGACTATAGAGAAGCTGATGGCCGCGTTGCGCGACTTCCCTCTTCGCAATCGCGAGCGGCTGACCTTCGAGTACGTTCTGCTGGGCGGGATCAATGACGACGTGCAGCACGCTCGCGAAGTAGTCGAACTTATGCGTGGCCTGCGCGCCAAGGTAAACCTTATCGCACTGAACGCAGGACCGGAGATCCCATTCACGATGCCGCTCGAGGAGCGCGTGCTGGCGTTTCAGGGAGTGCTGACGCGGGCCGGAATTCCAACGTTCATTCGGCGCCCCCGAGGCCGTGATATCTACGCCGCCTGCGGGCAACTGAAGCACACCACGGAGCTGGTGCAGCTCAATCCCTAGAAGCTTTGCCTCGCCAGACTGGGCGCTGGCTAAGTCCCAGCCGCATTAGCGCGGCCTTTGCGCGCCTGGGAGCGTGGACCCGCAAGGTCGAAGTCATGGGTAACGTGAGGAACTTCCCGGGCAACCTGGAAACGAACTTCGTTCTTGCAGATGCGGCAAGGCGGGAATTCTTCGCCACGAATGGCCACTACCTCGTGCTGCGCCCGGTGGAGCACATGGATAGCGGTGTAGACGCCGGAGATCGGCACCACTCCTCCCGGTTTGTAAACGCGACGTTCGCGAGCCTCTGGCGACGGCATAAGTAAATCTGCAGCGGGACCTCGCTGGCAGCCAATTTGAATTCGGCGTGGTACACGTGCCTCTTCTCTGATGCCGGAGAAAGCTGATGGAGTTGTCAGCGCCGCTGACAATCGTCAGGGCAGCAGGTTTGAATCAGCGCAGTGGCTGGTCGGAAAGTTTGCCCAGTGGAGGTTGCGGGTTGACATCGTCGATGCACAACGCTTCGCTTGTATTGCCGCATCGGATTTATGCAGAACGTTACATCGGAGCAAGCATGAAAGACGAAGACGTGAGCCTCAAGAAAAAAGTATCGCTGCTGAATCGCTACGTACAGTCAATATGTGGTCTGTATAGCCGGGTGGCGCGCCAGCTCAACGTTGACCGTTCCTATGTCAGCCGGGTCGCGCGAGGTGAGAGGAGCTCGAAACAAATCGAGCAGGCGCTGAGCGCCGAGTTCACGCGAATTGTGAATGAGAACGAAGATGTAACCGTGGGCTGAGCCGGCCGGCCGCCGTGTCTCTAATTGGGCACAATGCCGCAGGGCCTACTTTGTGGCAACTGCGTTGGTAGCAATCTTCGCCGTCGCTTCGAGCGTGTACACCACCTGGTCCGAGGTGAGCACCAACAGCCGTTTGCCGTCTGCGCTGAAGCCATTGAAAGCGACGCGGCTGCTGAAGTCATAGGTCGCACGCTTCTGAACGTTCGCCAAGTCGTAAAGCTCCAGCTCGCCCCGCTCCGTCCGCACCGTCAGCAGATCGCCCTTGGCGGAAATCTCAGGTGAATGACCGGCGATAGTTCCCTTGAGCCGGCCGTCGAAGGAGTAGACGAGCACTCGGTTCTGGTCATCGGCTGCTACGAGGCGGTCAAGGCTCCCGATGGCCTCGACCACTTGAAACGAATGGTTCCCGGTATCGAACGCCAGCTGCGCGCGCGTCTCGCCTGTATCCAGATCCAGTACCTGAACGAATAGAGCCCCCTCTTTGTCTTTGAATTGCGCCAGAGCGGCAGCTGCAGCTGGATCGTCTTTGGCGATGGAGTGCGCTGCTTGACTATTTCCCTTCCAGTACAAAACCAGACTATTTGCGGGGAAATCGACATGGTAGCCAGGTCGCTCGTGAGGAAAATGTTTTGTCCAAAGCAACTGATTATCGGTAAGGCCGCGCAACTCAAGGGTGACATCGGCAAATGTGTTGTTTTCCTTGGCTGGCAAGAGCGTCAGCAAGTATTTGCCGGTTTCGATAGTACGCTTACCCTCGTCGATGGTCTGTTGAGGACGAACCTCGGGCGTGGTTAGCGCGGCCCGCGCGATGGTCCGCTCCGTCGAAAGATACTTTGGGAAATCTGCATATAAGGCGCCGTCTGGCGAGAAGTATGCTGCGGAGAAACCGCGGAGATAATAAAGCCTCTGCCCGGTTTGCAGATTCCAAACGGCAGCTCCCGATTTCTGGGAGATGGCTAACCAGTCGAGATCAGGTGAAAGGGCACTCGCTCGCACGTGGCCCAGGGGCGAGTCGGGAAGGCGAACGTGCTCGAGCGGCTGCACCGAACTCAACTCGACAACCTGCAAGTCGCCATCCAGACGCTCAGCAATGTAGGTGTTATCCCAAAGATCGATCGCGGTTTTCTTGCTGGCGACAATAAGCTTGTTCTGTTTCAAATCAAAGATGCCGACCGGATGGTCCTTGATCGGACGC
>Ga0181532_10004419_pt1 | contig 12274 bp, 7 predicted proteins | sample PEATcosm2014_Bin_33_FD_119768 | JGI IMG/M metagenome (GOLD analysis project Ga0181532, IMG submission 119768) | Peatland microbial communities from MTU Mesocosm Facility, Houghton, MI, USA - PEATcosm2014_Bin11_30_metaG | ecosystem: Environmental > Terrestrial > Soil > Wetlands > Peat | place...
AAGAGTTGTGCGTCGCGACTTGCGGCTGACTCCTGCTGAGGCAGGAACAGCATTCCGACGGCCAGTGGTCGCTCTGCCGCCAGAGCAATCGCGGTTTGCCTAAGTAGCAGGGCACGCGGCACGGAAGTCAGAATGCCCACGCCGTCGCTGCTCTTCCGGTCAGCCGCCACGGCCCCTCGATGGGCAAGCCGGCCAAGCGCCGTCAGTGCCAGCCGCACGATGTCATGGCTGGAAGCAGCGCGCAAGCTCGCAACGAATCCGACACCACAGGATTCATGGTCAAAGCGAGGGTTGAGTAGGCTTTGGCCCCGGGAGCGCATGTGACCAAGTCCCAAGCAACACTATAGAGCGCATCGCCTGGGGGTGACATGGAAAAGTGAAGCGCTATCGCTTCACCGTTCCAAAGCGGAACGAAAAGCGCGGGCCATTCACAGAAGTCTCGGGTACCGTATCCGAAGCGCCCAAGCAGTCGGCGCCGCTTGAGGGTGCTGCAGCCTTCAATCGGCGGCCGCACCCTCAGTAGCTGGTTCCTCCATCGCGGGCAAGAAAATTGAAATTACGGTTCCGCTGCGCGGTTTCCTGGGGCTGGATCGCACCCGGATAGAGCCGCCGTGCTTCTCAATGATCTGTTTGCTCACCCAAAGGCCAAGACCGGAACCGGTCGCTTCCTTTGTGGTGAAGAGTGGCTCGAAAATACGAGGCAATGTGGCCGCATCAATGCCCTTGCCATTGTCGGCGATGGTAACTCTAATCCGCGACCGATCGTTGGTGACGGACGTTGATTTGGAGATGCGTAACTTGATAGCGCCCTGTTCCTCGATGGCATCCAGGCTGTTGGCCAATAGGTTGGAGAAGACCTGGCGTAGCTCGCCCGGCACTGCTGCGACCTGGCGATCCAGGTCATATTGCTTTTCAATGCTCGCACGTTTCGCTTTGATCTTGGCTCGCAGCAAATCCTCGGCAGCATCCAGGACGATGCCGACGGATACCGCGGCTGGGGCGGAGGACTCGCGATAGAACCCAAGCGTCTGGCGTGTGATATGCGCGATACGCTTTAGCTCGTCGTCCGCCATGTCGAGGTATTGGAGCTGGCTAGCGGGATCTTCCGCACTCACCCGTGCCAGATAAAGCGTGTTGGTAACGGCCTCCAAGGGATTGTTGATTTCGTGTGCGATGGTTGCAGCGAGGCGTCCCAGGGTGGCTAGTTTTTCGCTGCGAAGAAGAGCATCCTCGGTCCGCTTGCGCTCGGTAACATCGCTGGCGGTGCCGAACCATTCTAAGATTTCCGCATTCGCATCCTTAAGCGGGATCGCGCGCGAGAAGGTCCAGCCCAAGCTGCCATCGGTGCGGAGGACGCGATGTTCCAGCTCGAATATGCCTTTGGTCCGGATGGCTTCGTTGATGACCTCCAACACGCGTGGTTGATCATCTGGATGAATATATTCTTGAAGCCATGTGCGGGTTGGCGTCTCGCTCTGGGCGACAAATTGTCCACCACGAAGCTGGCGCATCTCGCTCCAATTCGGGCTCATACGAAATACGGTGTTCGAAGTGGCCGTAACCAAAGTGCGGAAGCGCTCTTCGCTCTGGCGCAACGCCTCCTCGGTTAATTTCTGATCGTGGATGTCAGTCGAAGTCCCCAGCCAGCGCTCGATTTGGCCCGCCTCGTTGCGCATCGGAACCGCCCGCGCGAGGAAGTATCGGTAAACTCCATCGTGCCGGCGCAAACGGTATTCATTCAGGTACGTGTCTCCGGTTGCAAGGCTGTGCTTCCATTTCTCTTCGGTGCGGCTCAGGTCGTCAGGATGCACGTACGCCAACGCGTCGACTCTTAGCGCTTCGGCTGCGTCGCCAACATAATCCAGCAAGCTCCGATTGCAGTAAACGTAGCCTTCAGTCAGATCCTTCAACCAGACGAATTGCGGCAGGTTCTCCGCCAAGGTTCGGAAGCGCTGCTCCCGCTCGCGCAATGCCAGCTCGCTTTCACGCCGCATCCGCGACAGCAGCAAGCGGGCTTCGAGGCGTGCCACCAGTTCGCGCGCCGCGAAGGGCTTTACCACATAATCGTCGGCGCCAGCAGCGATCCCTTCCATCCGGGATTCTTCGCCCGCGCGTGCCGAAAGCAGCATCACCGGGACCGTCGCCGTACGCGCGTCGGCCCGCAAAGCCTTCAACAATCCGAAACCGTCCAGCTTTGGCATCATCACGTCGGTGATGATCAGGTCAGGTGGGCGCTCCACCGCCGATTGGAAAGCCGCCTCGCCATCGGGAACGGCTTCCACGCCGTAGTGGGAGGCGAGCAAGCGCCGCAAATACTCACGCATGTCCGCATTGTCATCGGCAATCACAATGCGGCTGCGCGCTCGAGAGCCTTCCTCAGCGGGGAAAAGAGATGGGGGTTGGACGTTCACCTCTTGAGGATCATCGGAGACGGCGGCGTCTGGAAGCCAGCGCAGCGCCTCAGCAACATAAGCTTGCGGGCCGGTCGCAGTGGTAGCCAAGGTACGGGCGGAGCCGATAGCTTCCGCAGGCGAGTGCGCGAGCCCGAATGGAATAGAAACCGTAAATGCGCTCCCCCGCCCCGGCTCACTTTCAACTCGCACTGTTCCGCCGTGCACCTTCACCAGCTCCCGGACGAGAGCCAAGCCGATACCTGATCCTTCGTGGCTCCGCCCCTGCACCCCACTCACGCGATAAAAGCGCTCAAAAATGTGCGGCAACTCCGCTGCGGCGATGCCGCTGCCGGTATCTTGCACCGTCAATTCCACGTTTTTGCCCGCAGGCTTCAGCCGCACCTTAATCTGGCCTGACATGGTGAACTTGAAGGCATTCGACAGCAGATTCAGGACGATCTTCTCCCACATCTCGCGATCGATGTAGACCGGCTGCTCGAGCTTTGGGCAATCAATGATCAGTTCCATGCCCGCGCGTTCGATGGCCGAGCGAAATACACTGGCCAGGTCGGCAGTGTAGGTCGACAGGTCGACCGGCTCGTAAACGGCTGAAACGCGTCCCGCCTCAAAGCGCGAGAAATCAAGCAGAGCATTGACTAGCTTCAGCAGGCGCAGACTGTTGCGGTGCGCCAGTGTCAGCCGTTCCATAGCGGGCGGGGGCAATTCCCGTTCGGCTAACGTATCCTCCAGCGGCCCCAGCAGTAAGGTAAGAGGCGTGCGGAACTCATGGCTGATGTTGGTAAAGAATGCCGTCTTCGCCCGGTCAATCTCGGCCAGAGCTTCCGCTCGCTTTCGCTCTTCTTCGTAAGCATTGGCGCTGGCGAAACTGGCTGCAATCTGCCCGGCCATAAGATCGAGGTAGCCGGCGTAGGCGGTGTCGAGCTGGCGATAAGGATTGAGCGCGGCAATCAAGACTCCTGCCGGTTTGTCCTGACCTTGCCTTGCAATCGGAACCAATCGCGCCAGACTCGGGGCCTTCCCCCACATACCACCCGGCAGATCGGCAAAATGCTTCGACAAACCTACTGTGACCGCGCTCTCTTCCGCCAGTACTTGATCAATGGGCCAGCCGCTCTTCGTCGAGGCAGGTTCGATCATCGGGCACGCCGCCGGGTGACCGGCCTCGATGCCCGTGCGGCAAACAAGATTGAGACGCATTCCGGTTTCATCAAAGAGATAGGTCAGCGTGAACGGTAGATCTTTTTCGTTGGCCTGCAGTCCACGTTCAATTGAGGCAAGGACTTCCTGCCCGGTAATCGCCTCGCCGAGTTCCGCCGCCAGCGTTCTCAGGGACAGTAGCTGCCGTTCGCCGATCACCCGGGTGGTGTCTTCCATGACGACACACAGCATCCCGGTGATCTGGCCATCCGACCCGGCAAGCGGGCTGTAGGAGAATGTGTGGTAGGTCTCTTCGGGATACCCATTTCTTCCCAGGATGAGAAGCAGTTCCTCATCCCAGGAAGCCTTCCCGGTTTCAAGAACACGCTGGATGCGAGGGCCGATGTCTTTCCAAATTTCGGACCACACCTCGGCGGTCGGCCTGCCAAGGGCCCAGGGATGCTTCTTCCCCAGAGTCATCTGACGGTAGGCATCGTTGTAGAGGAAAGTGAGCTCCGGTCCCCACGCCATCCACATCGCGAACCGTGAGGTTAACAGGATTCGAACCGCTGCCGTAAGACTGTCTGGCCATTCGGCAGCCGGTCCCAATGGAGTGGTACTCCAGTCAAAGTCGTTGACTAGACTGTTCATATCCGAAGGCGTAAATCGGGTTTCGGCCGGTCCAAAACTCTGGACCTCGGATTCAGCAGCCTCCCGTTGCATTGGTCTCTCCCATGTTCCGCAATACGTGAATGGCAGTTGGCGGCAGCCCGCACCAGGGTCATTTTCAAAGCTACCATCCCCTGCTTGCCGGCAGCCTCGTGATTCTGAGCATTAAGGCTTATAACACGCCGAGGCGTCCGCGGCCACAACCAGCTTTGTCTGCGTCAGATTTCTCAAACTGACCTGTTGACTGCGTAATTCTTGGCGTAAGCTTCGATGCTTCGAGCCTGCGAAAGGTTTGCTTCGGGATTATTCTGGAAAACCAACACAAGCACAATCGAGCCCTACCCAGCGTAGTGGATCACTGCGCTGGGATTGGATGATGGACGAGGCCGGGCTGGCCAAGATTGCCATCCGCCGCATCCTTGCTGGCGAAGCCTGGTTTCCCGGCGTGAACATGCGCTCCTGACCGAATAGGAAGGCCCATTAGTCACCGCTCTCTTAGGGCGCGAAGTAACCGGAGATGTCGACGATCATCTGCGTCAGAGCGGCGGCGTAGGCGTCGATTGAACCGTTGTTCGTCGGCACAATTGCCATGTTGGAAGTGATAAAGCCGTCGTAGGCATTCAGTGTCGACACTGTTGGCTGCTGCTCGCCATCAGGCCACAAGGTGAGGAAAGGCATGGACGCCGGCGGTACCACCGTCGCGTTCAAGATGTAGGCCGCGGCGTTGCTCGGCGGAGCACAGGCGCTGCCCACCACATTCACCGTTTTCTCCCCGCTGAAAGGCTGACCGTTGCCCACCTGGCGTGTGTCAAGCACGCGGCAAGGCGCGACCGGATACATTGAGAACCCGCCGCTTCCCGGCGCGGCAAAGTAGCCGTTGACATCAAGCAACAGGTCCGTGTTGTTGCTGTGGGGATAAAAGGCGGTTGCGTTCTCGCTGCCCGCGGCGACGATGGCCGCGTTCGCTACCACCGTCCCGGTGTTGTCGTTCAGCGTGGAGACCGTGGGTTGTGGCTCGCCTTTGGGCCACACCGTCAGATAATCGAGCCCACCAGCGGCCGGGAGAACTGTGACATTGAAGGAATAGGCCACCGCACTGTCCGGGACTTTACAATTTGGGGGAATGGTGTAATCGCGTTCCACTCCCGCCTGCAGCGTCCCTTGATCCTGGCCGTTCCGCGTGTCGACGATGCGGCAGGGCGTCAGCGGATAAAACTGATAGGTTTGCGAGCTCGGCGATGCGAAGTAGCCATCGATGTCGAGGATGACGTCGGTAGTATCGCTGACATAGACGCTCACCGCATTATTGCCGGAGGGCACAACCGCGGCATTAGCCTTGGCGCGACCGTCAGGCGAGTTCATGGTCGATACGTACGGCTGAACTCCGCCTTCAGGCCAGATGGTCAGATACCCCAAGGGGCCATGCGGCGCCACCGTGACATTCAATGAATAAGCGGCAGCGCTGGTGGGAATGTCGCAGCCGCCTAACTGAGGAATCGTGAAGGTCCGCGACATTCCACCTTGAATTGGACCGCCGGTCTTGCGCGTGTCCACCAGGCGGCAGGGCGCTACTGGAACCAACTGAAGCGGCCCTATGACCTGAAAGTCCGTGTAGGTGACCAACGTATTACCGGGTATTGCCACTTTGACCGTGCCAGTACTTGCGTCGGCGGGTACGGTGGTGCTGATTTCGGAAGCTGAGACAATATTGAAGGTCGCCGCGATGCCGTTGAATGAGACGCTGGTGGCGTTGGTCAGATTCGTCCCCAGGATAGTGACGGGCGTTCCAACGCTGCCGAAGGTGGGCTGCGTCTCCAGGAACGGAGGAAGGCCCACTCCCAGTTTGAAGACCGTGCCGTTGTTGCTGGCGCCTCCCTGGCTGGTCGTTCCGTAAAAGTTTCCATCGGTGCCTTGCACCAGCCCGCCCGTTGGGACAGCGCCGTCGGTGCTGTCGAAGGCGTGCAAGGTGGTGATGGCGCCGCTGGAATTGGTTTTGAAAACTGTGCCACAGCCAAAGACGCAGTTATTGTTGCCCCCTTGTTCGGTTGTCCCATAGAAATTTCCGTCGTCAGCTTGCAACAGGCCTACGGGAGTGTAGCCGTCGCCGAAGGTGAAGGTGTGGATGGTGGCAAAAGCGCCACCGGGGGTAATTTTGTAGAGAGTGTCGACGGTTGTGCCGTAGAAGTTGCCGTCGAGGGGTTGCATGATCTGGCCAGGATTAATTCCGTTCGTTTTGTCGAAGGTGAACAGTGTGGTGAGAGCGCCGCCGGCGCTGACTTTGAAGAACGTGCCACAGCCAAACGTACATGTGCTGAGGCTGCCTCCCTGGGTGGTTGTCCCGTAGAAGCTCCCGTCCGCTCCCTGCACGAGCGCATCGCCAGGAAGGGCGCCGTCAGGACCGCCGTCAGGACAACTTCCCTGAGGGCAAAAGGTGTAAATCGTAGTCAGAGTGCCGCTCAGCGTGATTTTGAAGATGGTGCCACAGCCAAAATGTTGTGGACATTGATCCACGGCTCCGCCCTCCGACGTTGTCCCATAGAGGTTGCCGTCTCGGCCTTGCACCAGCGCGGCCGTGGGAAAAAAGCCGTCGGTGCAGTTTGTCTGGGCACAAAAAACATAAAGCGTGGTCAGCGTGCCGCTAGGCGTGATTTTAAAGACGGTACCACAGAGATCGGAACCCCGGGGGCAACTCTCACCCCCGCCTTGTTCGGTGGTTCCGTAGAAATTCCCGTCGGAAGCTAGAATCAAAGCCGAGGGGGCGTTGCCGTCAGTGTCGTTGAAGCTGTGCAGGGTGGTCAGCGCACCCGCACTGGTTATCTTGAAGACCGTTCCGTAGCTGTTCGCTCCTCCACTTGCGGTTGTCCCGTAGAAGTTACCGTCATAGCCCTGCACCAGCCATCCATTAGGCCCGCTTCCGTCAGGGCATTTGGATTGAGAGCAAAAACTGTAAAGGCTGGTAAAACTCTGTGCAGGCGCAGCAATCGCCGTGGCGGCGCACAGGATACCGACAATGAATGCCATCCTGGACAAGCTGAATCTCCCCAACGACAAACGCTGCGCGGCCTTCATGGCTTCCTCCCGACAAAACTAACCTGTGATCGCTACTAGATCTACAAAAAGATCTTTGCGTCTCGTAAATTGGCGAATCGGTGGCGCTGGGAAATTGCGACGTTCACTGCTGGAGGGCGCTCGATTGAAACGCTCCAGATTGGTCGAAATGTTAGCACCAATTGCTCTTCGCTCAACGACTTTTTATGGTCTTGTCGAAACCCATTCTGGAAGCGAGAAATGTCATCTTCGTAACCGAATCGACCCGACAAACAACGGCCCTGAGCAGATTGCCCAAGGCCGTTACAGAACCCAGCAACTCATAAAACAAGAGTATGCGACTTCCGCTGTTTATTGGCAGCCGTTAAACTTCAGTTGCACCAGTCGCGTTTGCCAGTTGTCACCGTTGCTGGTTGCGTAATACTCCTGCGCATACCAGAACGTACAACCGTCACCGTCGATCGCCATGCTGGAGTAGTCTCCCCAGCGGTCGCCGCTGGTTTGTGCGCCCGTCCCGGCGAACAGGGTGGTCTCGGTTTCCATCTGGCCCAGTGGATCCGTGGGTACGCGCCCCGTGGCATAGATGGAGTCATACACTGTGCCACTCGCCTCGCTGTAACCTAGGGCGATGTCACCCATCTTGTCCTGAGCGATAGACGCCATCCAGCGATTGTTCGAGTCAGGAGCGAAGGTCCCCGACTGGAAGAGCGTGACGCCGCTGACGTCAACCTTCTTAACGTTCGCCCGGAACTCATACCATCTGACGCCTGCCTGGCCCCCTGAAGCGGTTACGACGTGGTTCACGTACCAGTGCTGTTGTGGCAGGCGCCCGGCGTTCGCGGTGACATTGGTCAACGGTCCATCATCCCAATAGGAGAAGCGATACATGACGCGATCCCCGAGCGCATCGACCTTTTCGGTGGTGCCGTTCTGGGTGACACAAAACTCACTGTCAGGACAGAACGGAGTATAGGTTGGCACGGTAATGGAATCGGCCAGGCCGCTGCCGGTGAAGGTGGATTGGCTTGGATCAGAGAACACGGGATGCATGGAGTAGAGATACAGGTGGTTGTTGGAGGGGTCGACGTCATAGGCGCCGATGAAGAACTCATCCTGGTTGGCTGGCGGTGGCACGCTGGAGTCGATGTCACCCGGCAATAGGCTGGAATCATTGGGCGTCAGTTGGAAGCAGACCTGCTCGGCCGTGCGGTCGCCCACCAGCAGTTTTGCGCTGTTATATCCGCAAACATAAGCGCCATCGAAGTTGATGTCTCCAAAGTTGTTGTTGGTCTGGAAGTATCCACTGGGCCAGATACCCCACTTGGGATAGTCGGGAAAGTCGCTGCTCAACGGGAACTGATACTCATAGTACGAACCCGTTGCGTCGCTGCTGGTGGAAACCGCAACACAGGCATAGTACGGTGGACCATTGAACACATTTTGAGCGAGCAGCCAACGGTGGTTGAACTTGTCCCACTCGACAATAATGTCCCCGTCGTTATTGTTGAAGCAGACACCACCCAACGATTGCCACATCAGGTTGCCCTGAATTGGTCCTAGCTCCACGACACCCGTGGACTTGTTGTAAATCTGGTAGGCGACGTTGACCCACTCCACTACCTGAGTGTCGCCAACCGCTGCGTTAGTATCTGGAGGCTGGCACTCGCACGACTCGTTATTGTCCAGACCAAGCAAATTAAGTCCACTGGTGATGCTCGAGGGAGCGCCGGGAGAACTCTGCTCGACCGGATCAAATTCATAAGGCCCGCTGGAATGAGGATTGGTGCGACGGACGGAATGGGCCAGGTGAAACCTGTAATAGGGTTTAACAGGCAGGCTGGCGAGGTCGCGAAGCGGTGGCGAAACCGCAAATGCCACAGACTGGCTCGATCTGGGCTGCGGCGAAGAATCATCAGCCGCAACAACTGGCAAGCACAAAAGCAAGAGCAATCCTAGAAGCGCAGAGACGATGACAAGCGGACTGATGTATCCTCGGCGATTTTGCACTTTTGACTTCCTCCTGGGACTTTTATGGCGCGCCAAATCATAACTCGACGCGTCTACTATCGCTAGCGTTTTCGGGGTGAGGGGCTAGAAACCGGCTCCGTTCGCAGTTAATGCGCTTGCTGCACCATCTCTACCAGGACTTTTCTGGTTTCCGCCGGGCTGCTCACTTCTCGCAGGAAAGCAATGCGGGCGCCACGCATACCATCTGGCATTTTCAACCGCACATGAAAACCGAGACGGTCCACCGAAGTCATCGCCGCCTCCTGCGACTCAATGCCGGCAAATGCCCGAGCCAGCAGGACAAGCGCATCCTTGTGATCGGCATTCATGTGCTGCAGGATCTCGGATGCGGCATCAGCCAGAGGGTCGGGCTGCGCCAAGTCATACTCCGAGACAGCAACCCAGCCCATCACCCCGAAGCCGCCCACGTAATAAACGTCCACCACGTCCAGGCGGTAAAAAGAAAAATCTTCAAAATCCACCCAGTACTTGCTGTTGGCGTAACGCTTCAGGTACAACTCGCGCGCCTGTGCTACGTCCGGCTCCGGGATGGCCCTGACATTCCCGATTGCCGTGACCCTAGACGCGCCCAGTGGATCGCCACTGGCGTCAGGTTGCGTCACAAGTAGGCTGGCACGCGAATCCGCTCGCAGGTTTTGGGTATGCATGGCCATGGTGCTGACCAGGAAGATAGGACGTCCGTGCTGGTCCAACCCGTACGGCATCACTGAACCGAAGGGAAAGCCTGGCTGTTTGCGGGAGAGGGTCGAAAGGCTACCGATGCGACCCAAGTACACAAGGGTGCGCGCTCGCTCCGCGAACGAAGGTTCAGGGACTGCGGGTTGGTCACCCGCAGCGCCAGTGCCAGCATGCTTTCTACTTGATGGGGAAGGCATCGCTCTTCTGGCAGTTTAAGCAACCGGTGCGGGGTTGTACACAGTAACCGGTTCGCGATCCACCGGCCTTGCATCGCAGCACATCCCTATGTTGATACCGCTTACGTTATTGAACCCGCGTTCGGCCACAATGCCTGAATAAGCTCGCCGGCGACCGATATAATCGCGGCGCAGCACGTTCGCAACGGGTTCTGATGCTTTCATCAATCAATTTCTGGATGTACTTTGCCGGGCTCATCTATCTTGTCGCCGGAGTTTTAGTATTTCGAAAAGAGATGAGCGCGGCTCGCGGCTGGGACAAGCTTATCGCCTGGGGCCCTATCTTCATTGCTGTGTCACTCGCTGTATTCGCGCCCGAACATTTCGGCGGCCCAATGCGAGTCTCGGACATGATCCCGTCATGGATGCCGTGGCATTTGTTCTGGGCGTACTTTGTTGGCTGTGCGCTGTTCGCTGCAGCTGCCAGTCTTACGGCGAGGAAGTTCGTACGCTTATCATCCACACTACTAGGATTGATGTTCTTTCTATTTGTCTGCATGATGCATATCCCGAATGCGCTCGCGGATCCCAAAGATCGATTCGCGTGGGCCTACGCGCTAAGAGATCTCTCTTTTGCCGGAGGCGCATGGGCTCTCGCCGCACTATATAGCCGCGCCTCGTCCCCGCAACTATCCAAATGGATGATTGCATTTGGGCGCATCGTGATAGCGGTTGGTGCCATCTTTTTCGCCGTCCAATTTGTTCGGCATCCAGAGTCTGCGCCCGGCTTTCCTTTAGAAAAGCTGACGCCATCATGGATTCCCTTCCCGCGCGTATGGGGATACCTCACAGGAGCGATCCTACTGGCCGCTGGAATCGGCTTGGCCCTGAACAAGAAACCTCGGATGGCCGCAACCTCGATTGGCGCACTCATGACCGTCCTCACTCTGTTCCTGTATCTGCCTATCTGGATTCTCGCCCGCGGCGGAACAACGCCGGAGATCATGGAGGCGATAAATTACGTCTTTGACACCTTGCTTTACGCCGGAACAGCACTCGTCCTGGCATCGGCGATGCCGCGCGATTCTGATCGCGAGGAGAAGACGTAGCGGCGGCGTCCTTCTGGGATCGCGCTACTTCGGCGACGGCCACGTCCAGTTTCTGATCTCCGGCTTGTCAATTCCTTCCGAGTAGGCGTAATTGATGCTTTCAATGATCTGGCCCTTGAGCCATTCTTTCAGGTGCGCACCAGCACCCTGTAATCGCGGCACACGGTCGATCACATCGATGGCCAGGTGAAAGCGGTCTACCTCGTTCCGGATCGCGAGTTCCAGTGGAGTGTTGATGTTTCCGCGTTCCATATAGCCGTGCACGTGGATGTTCGCGTGGTTTGTGCGCCGATAGGTGAACTTATGAATCAGCCAGGGATATCCATGGAAGTTGAAGATTACCGGCGTGTCCTTGGTGAAAAGTGAGTCGAAGTCGCGGTCCGACAGACCATGCGGATGTTGCGACGCGGGCTGCAGCCGGTACAAGTCGACGACATTCACAAAGCGAATCTTCAGATCGGGCAGGTTCTCACGCAGAATCGCAACGGCGGCCAACGCTTCCTCGGTCAGGATGTCTCCTGCGCTGGCGATCACCACATCGGGTTCGCTTCCCGCGTCGTTGCTGGCCCAATCCCAAATGCCGATGCCTTTCGTGCAATGGGTGACTGCGTCGTTCATGTCCAGATAGACCAGATGGTTCTGCTTGTCGGAGACAATCACATTCACATAGTCGACGCTGCGCAAGCAGTGGTCGGCGACGCTCAGCAGGCAGTTCGCATCGGGAGGAAGATAGATGCGCGTGAGGGCCGCGCTCTTGTTGCTGACGACGTCGAGGAAGCCGGGATCTTCGTGCGTAAACCCGTTGTGATCCTGCCGCCAGACCAAGGATGAGATCAGCAAGTTAAGCGACGAAATTGGGGCGCGCCAGGCAAGCTCCAGTTTGGATTTCTCCAGCCATTTTGCGTACTGGTTGTACATAGAGTCGATGATGTGCGCGAACGCCTCGTAGGTATTCAACAAGCCGTGGCGTCCGGTCAGCAGGTAGCCCTCGAGCCAGCCTTCCAGGGTGTGCTCG
>Ga0181532_10004420_pt1 | contig 12272 bp, 7 predicted proteins | sample PEATcosm2014_Bin_33_FD_119768 | JGI IMG/M metagenome (GOLD analysis project Ga0181532, IMG submission 119768) | Peatland microbial communities from MTU Mesocosm Facility, Houghton, MI, USA - PEATcosm2014_Bin11_30_metaG | ecosystem: Environmental > Terrestrial > Soil > Wetlands > Peat | place...
CCATCGAGTACCTTCAGGAGGAAGTCAAAGTCCTCAAGGAGCAACTGGGCAAAAAGCCCAGGTCCAACGACGACCAGCGCCGCAGGCTGGCCCTCAAGGCCAAGAAACTCGGGCTGGCAGGGCTCAAGCAGCTGGCCGCCATTGCCACCCCGCGCACCCTCCTGGCTTGGCATCAGCAGTTGGTTGCCCGCAAATACGATGGCAGCGGCAAACGGTCACCGGGCCGGCCTCCTACGCTCAGAGAAGTGCGCGACCTTATCCTGAGAATGGCGGTCGAGAACCACACTCGGGGCTATACGCGCATTCAAGGTGCACTCCAGAACCTGGGCCATGACATTGGCCGTGGGACGATCGCCACAGTATTGAAGGAGGCGGGCGTGGACCCAGCCCCCGACCGTCAGAAAAGGACGACCTGGCAGGAGTTTCTTCGAGCCCATTGGGAGGTGTTGGCCGCCGCCGATTTCTTTACGGTGGAAGTATGGACGGCTGCGGGGCTAGTCCGCTACCACGGGCTGTTCGTCCTGCGCTTGGCGACCCGCCAAGTGCACCTCGCCGGGATTATCCCTGAACTTATCACCAGGAACGAAACCACCAAGGGTTGGAGAACAAGGTTATCCGGCCCGAGTTCAATCCGTTCCCGAGGTATGGCGCGATCAAATGCCGCAAGCGCCTGGGTGGAATCCTGCGTTACTATTACCGCGAGGCGGCTTGAAGAGGTGCATGCTCGGGTTTTCGGACAGTACGGGGTCGTGAGTAATTACCGTTCGTCCGAGAGGATTCGACCTTCGGGCAATTCCACGCGGCAGGTTTCCAGGCCCGCGACTTTCTGTTCATTCAATTCCTTCGCCACGGCGGCGTAGAAATCCTACGTGGACGTGTTGACGTTCGAGACGTGTACATACCAGTCCAAGAGTTTTCCCAGATAACACGGAAGCCCCGCCAGACATGCTATTCCAGGATGTTGTCCTTGACTATGTGTCCGTTCTCGGAGCCGCAGACTATGGGCTTCTCGGTGCAGTGGCGGATGATGTTGTCTTTGACGATCCACTGCCTGCAGTTGTCCGTAAACACGACTCCTGACTTCGCCTTGCACGTGGCGGAGTTCCAACTGAAGATCTGGTTGGACGTGAAGGTCGTAGCAAACGTGTTGTGTGCTTCGACTGCGTTGAAGCGTCCCGAGTTGCCCTCGGAGTTGGTGTGGATCGTGTTCCCGGTGATAATGTTCAACTGGCAGGCATCGCCCTTGGGATCGCCGATGAGGATGCCGGTCTCCCGGCTCTGCTCGAACCGGTTGTTCTCAACGCGGTTGAAATTGGCTCCCGGACCGAGCCGCAACGCGACGACGTTGCCCCAGTGGTAGTTCAAGGTATATGTGCCAGCCGAGGAATGATCCAGCCGGGCGCCGGATTTCGGAGTCTTGCCGGGCCCCCCGCCGAACTGGTTTTCGGTGAAGTAAAAATCGTTATTGTAGTAACTGTGGAGCTGGTCGCCGAGGTTGTTCGTGAGCCAGCACTTGCTGACGGTGTTCGAAGAGAACGGCTTCTTGGGATCGCCCTCGAAACTGATGCCGTGTTCGGGGAAGCCATCGATATGGCAGTAGTCCACAACGCATATCCCCGACCACTCGCCTTTGCGGAACACGATGCCCGAACCGGTTTTCGCGTCTTTGTTGCCCTGCAGGGTGAGGCCGTAGACTCGGCAGTTCCAGCAGGAGCCTTCGAAAACGATTCCATCGCCGGATCCCTTCCGCTTGATGATCGTGCTCCAGCCGCTGCCCACGATGTTGACACTGCTCTTGGCTTTGAAGACGAGAGGCTCAGATAACTCGTACTCGCCAGGTTCGAGGGTGATAAGCCCACCATCTGCGCCGATCTCACGGGCGGCGGCCAGCAACCCCGGGGAATCCGAAACCTTCCACACGCGCGACTTCGGTGCCGCAGCCGCCCCAAATGCAACTGCGTAGCACGCGAACACACACAGCATTACACGACGCAGAGCACTCATTGTTTTAGCCAAGCCGGGCAATCACCACCGATTTCTTGTCTTCCGAAGCGCAAGCAAATATATCGGACCCGTTTTTTGCCTGGGGCGAGCTTTTAAACGAAATCGGCTTGGCGTGGGGCGCGTAGAGGTGCATGACAAAGTAACTAACTGGGTCGCTTGAGGAGGCGGGCCTGCGTGTCGAACTCGCTGAAGCCGTCGTGGTGCCGGCTGGTGAACACCATGTATTTCATGCCGGCAGCCTTGGCGATGGCCACCCACTCATCCTCATTGAAGCGCGTCGGGTTGAACAGTCGGTAGAGATTGTCGTAGACCTCAACGGGGACCTGCGTGCCGCGCCGTTCGCCGCCGCCAACAGCAGGAGTCTCATTCGCAGGTTCATGTCAGATCCGCCACCGCTCGGGTGTTGGACCGGATCTTACCGGGCAGCGTAACCTCGGGCAAGACCGAGAGCTTTGCTCTTGCTCCGCGTTTGGAGGAGGGTTAGAAGTGCGGTCACTGAAACATGAATATTCCCTACGGGTCGCGCCCCCCGGCTGCCGTGGGCGCGCTCCTGGTCGCGCTTCTCTTTTGCACCCTGCCTGTCCCCGCGGTAGCGGCGGGAGGTAAGACGCGATGACCGCCGTCGCCGAGGTCGAGGTTGCCCGGTTGAATCTGGACTTTCGTTCGCCCTCACTCGGCCCTTTCCGCGCTCGAAAAACAATTCCCCTTGAACGGCGCGGCGCTAAAAACCAAATTCTGCGGCTATGAGCAAAGGCACCTATGATTGAGCCGCTTCTGTTGACGACAGCTCGGGTTTCGACTTTCGACGGCAAGCGTCCGCTCACCGGTGCGAGCGGCTTTTTCTTCGAGCGCGAGGGCCGGCTGTTCCTCGTGACGAGCAGGCACGTGGTAATCGACCCGCCGAGCAAGCATTTTCCCAACCGTATCGAGATCGAGCTCCACACCGACGCCAAAAACCTCACGCGTTCGACCGTTATGTCGGTGCTGCTGTACCTCGACGCCAAGAGTGTCTGGCACCAGGGCAACGATGCCGGTGGCGAGATCGACGTGGCGGTGATCGAACTGGATCGCGGGGCGTTACCGCAGTCTGTGGTGCTGCGGTGTTTCACGCCGGCGCATCTGCAACGCTCGCTCCAAGAGGTGGGAGTAGGCACCTCACTTCTGATCGTTGGCTTCCCGCTCGGTTTCCACGACGCTCTGCACCACCTGCCTGTGGTGCGGCAGGCGGTGATCGCCTCGTCTTTCGGCCTGCGCTTCCAGGGCTCGGGCTATTTTCTCACCGATGCGCGAACGCACCGCGGCACCAGCGGCGCGCCGGTGGTGATGCGCAGTCTGTCCACCGATGCGCAACTGCCCTGGAAGCTGCTCGGTGTGCATTCCGCCCGCATGGACATGGCCGGCCGTGACTTGCAACTCGATGAGACGCTGGGGCTGAACTGTGCCTGGTACGCCGATATTCTTCTCACCCTGACAACATGAGTCGGCAAGTGTCAGCCCGGTGTGGTCGTGGCCACCGATCAATCCTGGTTCCGCCCGAGGTGGGAGGCTGTCGCTGCCGAGTTTTCGGCGAGCCCACCCTTTTCAGAGCTTGAGGCTTGAGCGGATCCTGGCCAGGAGTTTCGCGCTTATCCCCTTCACGCGCTTCAGGTCGTCCAGGGAGGCGAGAGGCCGTTTGCTTATGATGGCCCGGGCAAGTTTCGGCGACAACCCGTCCACTGCGGCGAGTTCGCTTTCCGCGGCCTTGTTGACTGAAACGGAGAGGACAGCACCAGCCGCCACTTTCGCGGGCGCCGGCGCTATGGCCACTTTCTCCTTGTCCTTCGATCCCAAGAGCTTTATCGGGGCTAACACTTCCTTATTGGCCGAATTGACCGCGACATCCTTGAGCGAGGGCGCAGGCACTGTTTTCGTCGGCATGGCGGGCTCGACTGGAGGCGCGGTCGGTGCGATCGGCGCTTCAAGTTTGGGCGGCATGGCCGCAGGAGGCGGGGCGTAAAACACCGGGGTGGCGAAATTGGTGAAATCACGCGTCACATAACCGGCAGCAGTCCATTCGCGTAGCATAAGAACGAAGTGCCACTCGCCCGGCGGGGGGGAAGAAAGCGGCAGCTCAATGGAGGAGGAGATCGGTTCGGCTTGGCCGGACAACGGGGCGAGGACCGCCCCGGCCAGGTGCGTGCCCTGGAAAGCGCCCCCGGCATACGGGGCGGCTAGTGCCCAAAGTTCGAGAGCGAGAGTGCCGCTCCGGTTCGCGGCGTCTCGAGGATTCTCGATGTGCTCGACCGAGAGATGGACCCGATTGCCTTCGATGCGATAGCCGACCGTTCCGCGCATGCGGGGCTGAAGGAATCTCTGGGGGAGTGCGTAGGCGGCTACATCGTGAACCTCATCGAATTGGCCTGGCCTGCCTGCCGCAAGGACCAGAACCAGAAAGTGTTCGGCACCACCGGCAGGCGGGCACGCAAATGCGCTCACGTCCAGATGTTCGGTTTCATCCGCGACTTCGCTCATGGGCGGCAGGGCAACTTCGGCCAACATCTGCCCAGCGAGATCGCTGGCTGAGGCCGGCGCCGAGGGGCAAGCCCAGAGCTGGAGTGCCCAAGCGCGCTGATTCGCCGCAGGATCCAAAACGGTAAACCTGGCGCGGAGGTGCACGCGGTCGCCATCGAACCGGTAACCGTGAGGTTCAGAGAGCCGGGCCATAGAGGCTGCGGGGGTGTGAATTGGGGTTGGTTGGATAATAGTTTGGCTCATTGTTTTGATAATAGGTTGACGTTTGAATTTGTATTGGATGTGTGAGCTAGCTTGAACGCGAAAAATCTGTCGAAGATGGCTTGGCCGGCTCCGTTCAGCTTCGTCTGGAACTGGTCGATGTATTCATGGAGACCGCAACGGATGATGTCGTCCACGGTGACGAACGTCAGGTCCGCGCAGACCTGGCCCAGCAGCTTCTCGGGCGCGCAGCGGAACGTGCCTGGCGGCGTGCCGGAGATCACATACAGCGAATCTCGTGCTGAGCGTACACAGAACTGGATGGATCGGGGAAACTCGCGATCCAGCATCAGAAACTCGACCACCCCGCGCGGCGAGATCCGGCTGTGTCGTTTGCAGTACATCTCAAACGCTGAAGCCGAGCGCAGCACGGCTCCCCACTGGAAGTGATCGAATGAGGTCCCCACATCCTCGGGTGACCGGAGCAGAAGATAGTACTTCATGTCCAGGATGCGCGATACCTGGTCGGCTCGCTCCAGCATCCGGCCAATCTGCGAAAAATGCCAGCCGGCACAGTGCGTCATCGTGGCGTCGGTCACACCGCTGAAGAGATGGCTGAAGGAAATGACTTCGTGGAAGAACTCGGTTGCGAGGTCCAGGTCGAACGGCGCGGCGGCGGCCTTGACCATCAGATAGAACTTGTTCACCTGCAGCCACATCGCCGAGGAAATGACATCGCGCACGCCGCGGGCATTCTCGCGGGCCGCCTGCAAACAGGAGAGGATGGAATTGGGATTCTGCGGATCGAAGGCGAGGAACTGGATTACGTCTTCCTGCGTGGCGAGGCCGAAACGGTTGGCAAAGTCCTCATGGGCCCCGGTGGCATCGACGAGCGGCTGCCACTGTTGTTCCTGGCCCGGCGGCGCATCCAGCACGAGTTGGAGATTCACATCAATGAATCGGGCGACATTTTCCGCGCGCTCCACGTAGCGGCTCATCCAATAGATCGATTCGGCGACACGGCTCAGCATACGGTCTCCTTTTCGGCTGCCGCTGTCTTGGCGTGCACTCGGGGCGGTTCTTGCAATTCAGCGGGAGGTGAATCCGCCAGCACCCAGGTATCCTTGCTCCCGCCGCCCTGAGACGAGTTGACCACCAGCGACCCCTTCTTGAGGGCGACGCGTGTCAGTCCCCCGGGCAGGACGAAGATCTCTTTGCCATATAAGATATAGGGCCTCAAATCCACGTGCCGGCCCTCAAAACGGTCGCCCACAATGGTCGGCACACGCGAGAGAGTCAGGGTCGGCTGGGCAATATAGTTTCTCGGGTCGGCCTTGATCTTTTCGCCGAACGTGGCGCGCTGCTCGCGAGTCGAATGCGGACCCACCAGCATCCCGTAGCCCCCCGACTCGTTGGCGGCTTTAACGACCAGTTCGGCCAGGTGCTCCAGCACGTACTGGAGGTCGTCCTTATCCGCACAGATGCGGGTCGGGACGTTCGGCAGCAGAATCTCCTCGCCCAGGTAGTATTGAATCATTCGCGGCACGTAGGCATAGACCACCTTATCATCGGCGACCCCGTTGCCGGGCGCATTGGCCAGCGCGACGTTGCCCGCTTTGCAGGCCGCCATCAGCCCGGGCACACCCAGCAGGGAGTCCTCCCGGAAGCATTTCGGATCCAGAAAATCATCATCGATGCGCCGATAGATGACGTCCACGCGCTCGAAGCCGTCCGTCGTGCGCAGCAGCACCACGCCATCCTCGACAACCAGGTCGCGCCCTTCCACCAGCTCGATCCCCATCTGTTGGGCCAGAAAGGAATGTTCGAAATACGCCGCATTATGAAGCCCCGGGGTGAGGAGGACCACGCGTGGGTCCGCGACCCCATCCCCCGCCAGGAACTCCAGCATATTCCGCAAGTAACTCGGATAATTCGAGACCGGGCGAATATGCGAGCACGCGAATATCCTCGGGAACAGGCTCTTCATCACCCGGCGATTCTCAAGCACGTATGACACACCCGAGGGACAGCGGAGGTTGTCCTCCAGCACGTAAATCTGACCATCCTCATGCCGCACCAGGTCCGTGCCCGTTATATGGCACCAAATGCCGCGCGGCGGCTTCCAGCCCGCGCATTGCGGCCGATAAGATCTCGCGGAGTAAATAATCTCCCTCGGAATGACCTTGTCTTTGAGGATTCTCTGCTCGTGGTAGATGTCATCGATGAATAGGTTCAGCGCCTGGATGCGCTGCTTGAGCCCACGCTCAATCCCCCGCCATTCCTCCGCCCCGACGATCCTCGGCACGATGTCGAAGGGAAAGATCTTCTCTACGCCTGCCTGCTGGCCGTAAACGTTAAAGGTGATGCCCCTCTGAAGCAGCTCCCGTTCCGCGGCCTGCTGACGGTCCAGTATCTCACCGGAGGGCAGGCCCTTGATACTGGCCAGAAGCCGGTGGGCCGCCGCGCGCGGCGCGCCTGCGCGATCAAACATTTCGTCGTAAAAGCTGCCCACTTCATAGTCATCAAATCTCAGGCCGCCCCGCGTTGCCAGCGAGCTGGCCGGGGTTGGCGTCTCGAACCGCGACTGCGGCTCCAGGAGCGAAGTCTCATTTCCGTTCGTGCTGCGCATACTGCTTGCCCTCGCTAATGAAGTATCCTAACTAATCCAAAATAATTGGCCGGCTAATCCAAGGCCAATTGGTGCCTCTAGAATAAGTTGAAAACATCCGCTCGCGGAAGTCAGGGAAAGCGGCAATCCCCCGTCAGGGAGTTCCCTGACAAGATCGGTGCTTCCGAACAGGCGCGCAGCCCTTTCTCAAATCCAGCGTGAAAGGAAAGTCCTGGTTTACCGAGTTCGCGAGCGGAATGAATTGTCCCGGGATCGCGCCTTGCACGAAGAAACGCGCCAGCCGGCGCGATTCAGCTTCAAACGCATTGACGGGGAAAATGGCGTGGCTGCGGCCGCCCGGATGAGCGACGTGGTAAGTGCACCCGCCGAGACTGCGTTTGGCCCAGGTGTCGTACAGGTCGAACGCGAGCGGCGTATCGACATCAATAGTCGGGTGCAAGCACTCGGGAGGTCGCCAGGCGCGGTAACGCACACCGGCGACGCCTTCGCCGTTGGTGCCGGTCGGGTGTAGCGGGATCCGGCGGCCGTTCACCGTCAGAATGAAGCGGTCGCCGATGAGGCCGTGGGCTTTGACCTGGAGGCGCTCGAGCGAGCTATCTACGTAACGCACGATATCGCTGCCACCAGGTTCCTCGCCCAGGACGTGCCAGGGCTCAAGCGCAGTGCGGAGTTCGACTTTGACGTCGCGTTGGGCGAAATCGCCGATGCGCGGGAAGCGGAACTCGAAGTGAGGTGCGAACCATTCAAACTCGAACGGATAGCCGGCCTCACGCAAATCGCGGATGACGTCTCTAAAATCCGTCTCGCAGAAGTGCGGAAGCAACCAGCGGTCATGGATATCGGTGCCCCACCGCACGAGGCCGTTCCGGTAGGGGTCCCGCCAGAACTTGCTAACGAGTCCACGAAGAAGGAGGTGTTGGGCCAGGCTCATGCGCGGGTGCGGCGGCATCTCGAAGGCGCGCATCTCGACCAGGCCCAGGCGGCGGCGGCTGCTCTCGGGCGCAAAGAGCTTGTCGATGCAGAACTCGGCGCGATGCGTGTTGCCACTGGCGTCGATAAGCAGGTTCCGGAAGAGACGGTCCACCAGCCAGGGAGGTACGTAGGTGCCGCTGCGGGGAGGCGAAGTCTCAAAATGCGCATCCGTCCCAAATCCTTCTTCGCCGCCTAGTTGACGGTCGAGTTCATCAAAACCGACTTCGAGTTCATAGAGCGAATCGTGCCGGGCTTCGTCGATTCGCGGTGCCTGTGAGGTGGGGCCGATGAAGAGACAACTGAAGAGCCAACTCAGTGAAGGGTGATTTTGCCAGTAGGCCAGCAGTGAACGGAGCAAGTCAGGCCGCCGCAGCACGGGTGAGTCTTGGGGCATCTCGCCGCCAAGAATGATGTGGTTTCCGCCGCCGGTGCCGGTGTGGCGGCCGTCCAACATGAACTTTTCCGTGCCGAGCCGCGTTTGGCGCGCTTCCTCGTAAAGCACGGTGGTGCACTCGACTAACTCGTCCCATGACTTGCTCGGGTGCAGATTCACTTCAATGACTCCGGGATCGGGAGTAACCGCGAGCTTATTCAGACGCGGGTCCACCGGCGGGGGCTCCCCTTCGATGAGGACAGGCAAGCCACGCTCCCGGACGGCGGTTTCAACGCCCGAGACGAGGTCGAGAAAATCCTCCGTTGTCGCGACGGGCGGCAGAAAGACGTGCAAGCGTCCGTCCCGCGGCTCGACACACAGCGCCGTGCGAACCATCCAAGGCGCCGACTCGTGAAGAGAAGGCGGGCGTGTGGGGTCTTCGTCCCGCGCGGTCCCTTTTGCCCTCGCTCCCCCCCTCGCGGACAACGATTCCCCTTTCCTGTTTCTTGAGGATTCAACCGCGTCCGGCTCTCTCCTGGCGCTCGAAATGTTCGCCTGGCTCATCGCGGGCGCGAGTCTGGGTGAAGGGCCAGGTGCGCCGGTGACGAAGCGTTGGCGATGCGGAAATTCCGTCGGCAACGGCGGAAGCTTCTGGGTTGGGTCCATTTGCCATAGCCGCGGATAGTCCTTCTCTGAGACCCACGGAATCGAATCGAGCGGCAGGCGCAGGCCCATCGGGGAATCTCCCGGGAGCAACCAGAGGGTGTCATTATCCCGCAGAAACCACGGGCCCGAGATCCACCCAGCGGGGCCGCCCTCCGCGGCGCGCTGGAGGGGCAGTGCGTAGCCGACGATTTCGCCGAGGCCCTGTTGGAAAATCCGAGCGATACGGTCGCGCTCAAGCTTGTCTTTCAGGTTGGATTTCTCCGGGGTGACGTTTGACGGCAACCGCCGTTCCTTCCATGTGTAATAGAACGCGTCCTCGTATGCCGGGAGAAGAAACCTGGGATGGACGCCGATGACTCGAGCGATGCTGCTGGCGAGGGCGTGACTCTCCTCCGCGCCAAAGCCATAGTCCTTCGATTCATCCGCAATCAGTGAATCGTCCTTCCAGATGGGCACCCCGTCCTTGCGCCAATACGCCGCTAGCGCCCAGCGCGGGAGGGGTTCGCCGGGATACCACTTGCCTTGCCCGTAGTGGAGCAGCGCCCCGGGTGCGAATTTGCCGCGCAGGCGCTTGATGAGCTCACCGGAAAGCACGCGCTTCTTGGGCGAAAGGGCGGTGAAATTCCACTCTGCGCCATCCGGTTCATCGATAGAAACAAACGTCGGCTCGCCTCCCATCGTGAGACGCACGTCGTGCTGTTTCAAGTCGGCATCGATGGCATGGCCGAGCCTTTCAATCTCCACCCATTGCTCCTCGCTGTAGGGCTTGGTCACGCGGGGCGATTCGTAGACGCGCGTGACCTTCATCTCGTGATGAAGCTTTGATTCGCATTTGTCAATGGCGCCGCTGACCGGCGCTGCGCTGCTCGGATCGGGGGTGCAGGAGAGCGGGATGTGCCCTTCCCCCGCGAGCAGGCCGCTGGTTGGGTCGAGGCCGATCCAGCCGGCGCCGGGCAGATACACTTCGCACCACGCATGCAGGTCGGTGAAGTCAAACGCGGTGCCGCTGGGGCCGTCGAGCGACTTCACGTCGGGCGCGAGCTGTATCAAGTAGCCGCTGACGAAGCGCGCCGCCAAACCAAAATGCCGAAGCAACTGGACCAGCAACCACCCTGAGTCCCGGCAGGAACCACTAAGCAGGGTGAGCGTTTCCTCGGGCGATTGCACGCCCGGTTCGAGCCGGATGAGATACTTGATGTCGTGCTGAAGCCTTTGATTGAGCGCGACAAGGAAATCAATGGTGCGTAACGGCCCCTTCTCTCTACGTTCCATCTCGTTGTTACTCGGCTTCAGTCGAGGGTCCTCCGGGGCCACCAATGCCGTAGTCGATTCAGCGGCTTTAGTCGCCCGTTCGGAAGCGGCCGGTGCGGCTGGATCGGGCTCCAGACCCGTCACCCGGCTAAGGTTGGGTGCTATTGGGCGGGGCCCCAACCCATCAGGCACATCCGTGTGATGAGGCCCTGCCAATGTCAGCGTTGGCAGAAGCGATTCCGGAGGTCCCAGGATGTCATGCGTTGCGGCCGTAAAGTACGCGGTGAACTTCGGGGTCAACGGGCATGATTCGAGAAACGGCAGGAGGTCCTTCTTCAGCCCGGGGTCATAGACGAAGGGGAAGGTCGTCGCGCTTTCTTCCAGAAAGAAGTCGAAGGGGTCGAAGACCGCCATTTCCGCGATTAGTTCGACCTCGACGCAGAAGTCCTTCAGCTTGTCCGGGAAAACCAGACGCGCATTCCAGTTCGAAAAGGGGTCCTGCTGCCAGTTTATAAAGTGCTTGCCCCCCGTGATGCGTTGCGAATAACTGTGAATCTTGGTCCGGCAATGTGGTGCAGGCCGCAGCCGCACGACGTGCGGCCCGTGTCCGACGGGCTGGTCGTAGGTGTAATGAGTCTTGTGATAAAGTGCGACATGAATAGACATAGGGCGTTGTATCAGCGATTCTTCTCGGTTTTCCGACCATTGCGGCTGGCATCAGCGGGGAAGAAGCCTGTGGCCAGCCGGCTGTCGCTGCCAAGGTGAGCGGCCTGGCTCGGGGAATTACCGCCATCCCCTCGTTGACCAGGAGAATGAGAAGCCGTGAAAGGAGTGCCCCTGAATCTTAATGGCATGAAGGATGCGAGGAAACTAGATCGAACACAGCAGCGGCGAAGGTGCCAGAGAGAGAGAGGGCATCCTGAAAACTCTGCGGCAGGGTGCGCATCAATACCTCCGCGAAGGCTCACGGGAAGATTTGCGCAAGAGCATCCAAGGAATTGTGCGTCAAATTGTCTCGGCGTAATCCCTCCCCTCGCTGGCTTCGCTGTTAGCGGCGGCCTCTACAGGTTCATTGCACATTCATCACTGCTTGAAAAATCGAATCCTCTTTCGCCATGACAGTTCCGGCGCCCAGCCCACCTGGAGCCGTGTGCTGGCCACCCGCCCGGCCGGCAAATCCGCGCATGAGCCGGCGTCTCGTGTGGGCGCTCTTTTCCCCCTCAACGGAACACCGCACCGAAACGCCGGGCCTCCTGCCCCGAACCCTTCGTTCACCGATCCTCTGCTCTCCAAACCCGCCTCGAAATCAACTTCTACGCTATAATGCATCTGCTTCTCAGGTTCCTTTCCGGTTCGCACCTTCCTCCTCACTTTGACCTCGGCGAACCGCCATGGCCATCGACCTTGCCGGTACCGGTGCTCGATTCCTGAGCACGCTAGGCTGAAAGAGCCAAGAGGGAACAGTCAGGAAGAACAGAAATATGTTGTCGGGGAACTCCCTGACACAAGCGCGAATTCCGCCAGGCGCTGGAGGGCGAACGGAATGGGTCGGGTAAGGAGGTGGCGTTGCCGCCACCCCCTCCCCTGAGAACCGGACGTGAAGGTTTCCCTTCATCCGGCTCAAGCCGATACAAAGCCCCGCGCGAGCGGAGCCGGTGTCACGAC